>Ga0315327_10000633_pt1 | contig 17621 bp, 11 predicted proteins | sample M110032315metaG_FD_203460 | JGI IMG/M metagenome (GOLD analysis project Ga0315327, IMG submission 203460) | Ammonia-oxidizing marine archaeal communities from Monterey Bay, California, United States - M1 100m 32315 | ecosystem: Environmental > Aquatic > Marine > Coastal | place: USA: California... | reverse complement strand
GATAATTCAATCTTATCTAATATTACAACTGTTAAAATGAGAAAAGAATTTACACCTACTATAAACTCATCTACAAAATATGATGTTTATTTTAGAAATGCTGTTTACAATCCACATTCAGGACACGAACCAATATTATCATCTACTGGATTTAAAATATCAGGTAATGCTAACGAAATGTTTTTAGATGATGATGGAATTGGTAATGTAAGATGTTATTATCTTGTTAGTGGTATTAAAACCGTTGAAAATGCTACACAAGGAACAATTGATTATGCAACAGGAAAAGTAACTCTCAATTCTATAGCAATTGCTGAAATATCTAATATAAGAGGTTCTATTTCTAAAGTAATTGAAATAACAGTTACACCAAGTTCAAATGATATAGTTCCTGTAAGAGATCAAATATTAGAAATAGATATTTCTAATTCAATCGTAAATGTTTCTGAAGATACCTTTATAGGTGGATCATCCGAGGCAGGTGTAGGATATACAACAACATCAAGTTACTAATGCAATGGCAAAATTTAATGATAAAATTTCAACGCTCATTAATAGTCAATTACCAGATTTTGTAGTTGACGAGCATCCACAATTTGTCCGATTTTTAAAAACTTATTATCAGTTTATGGAATCTGCCGAGTTGCAGATTACAACCATACAAAATACAGACGGTATAACTTTAGAAAACGAAACAGGTACATCTGCTAATTTATTATTAGATGGTTCAAAAATATCTTCAGAAAGAACACAACTAGATCAAGGCGATAAAATAATTTATGAAGATACATCTTATGGTAAATTTACCGTTGGTGAAACAATAACAGGTTATGATTCTAAAGCAACTGCTAAAGTTATTGCTGAAGATATAGCAAATAATAGAATATTCATAACAGCACAAGATAAGTTTGCTAATAATGAAGTTGTAACAGGTAATGATTCTAACGCTAAAGCAGTAATTAATAATTATCGTCCTAATCCAGTAAACAATATTCAACAACTTGCAAACTTTAGAGATCCCGATAAAGTTATATCAAACTTCTTAACAAAATTTAGAGATGAGTTTTTAAAAACAATACCAGAAGAATTAGCAATAGGATTAGACAAAAGAAATTTAATTAAAAATATTAAATCAATGTACCGATTAAAAGGTACACAAGCAGGACACGAATTATTTTTTAGAATTTTATTTAATCAAGTATCAGACACATTTTATCCAAGAACACAAATGTTGCGTGTATCAGATGGACAATGGGATACACAAAAAGTTTTAAGAGCAAGTGGTACAGTAGGTAATACTTCAGATTTAATTGGTAGAACAATTACAGGAAAAACTTCAGGAGCAACTGCTATTGTTGAAACAACAAAAATTTTTCTAATAGGTGCAACCTATGTTACTGAATTTATAGTTAACATTGAATCAATGGAAGGCACATTTCTAATTGGTGAAGAAATTTCAGGAACTGCTAGTGATACAGATGACTTTTATATAAAAGCAATTATTACAGGTATACCTGGAACAAAAACAATTACCAATGATGGTAATTTATATTCTACTGGTGATTTCTTATCAGTAACAGGTGGTGGACAAGGTGCTACTATTGCTATTGATGATATAGGATCAGGAAGTCTATCAGAAATTATTGTTGACAATTCAGGAACAGGTTATTCAGTAGGCGATAAATTAGTTTTTGATAATTCAAATACATATGGTTCTGGTGCAGAAGGATTTATTTCTGTTGTCAATGGTGGTATTACTGCTGAAGAAGGAACAAACGCTGAACATATTACGCTAGAATATGAAACAGAAAGAGGTGATATTTACCCTGGAAATAAAATTGTACAAGAAGATGAAACAAATTCAAGTTTAGGTGATATAACAGATATATTTTTAATTAATGAAGGAAGTGGTTATGTATCTTTACCTAGTGTGTCCATAACATCAAGTGGTTCAAATGGAAATGTTTTAGCATATGGTACTGAAATAGGAAGAGTTATTGGATTAAAAACAAATGAGTTAGGAGAAGGTTATGAAAAATCTCCAACACCTCCTATAATAAAATTTAGAAATTGTATGATACTAAATTCAGTATCAGGTAATTTTAATGCTAATGATACTATCACAGGCGGAACTTCAACTGCTGAAGGTACACTTGCTAGTTGGGATTCTGATAGAAGTTTATTAAAAGTAAAAGATCAAACATTTAATTTTGAATTAAATGAAATAGTAACATCATCAAGTGGTGGATCAGGAATAGTAAAAAGATTAGATATTGCTAGTGCTTCAATAGATGTTGTTTCTGTTGCAGATACAGATGGTAAATTTTTAAATGAAGATGGTTATATATCTGAGCAAACAATGAAAGTACAAGATAGTAAATACTATCAGGACTTTTCTTATGTATTAAAAGTAGGTCAATCTATTAATGATTGGCGAGATTCATTTAAAAAGACTATGCACACAGCAGGTTTTTATTTTACAGGTCAAGTTGATTTACTTAGCACATTAAACTTAAAAATTAAAATGCCAGTTGCTGGTATTGTATCAGGTGCTTCAGATACTCCATTATTTGCAGTATTAGATATATTGTATAGTACAATATTTGGTAGAAGATTAGGAACGGTTGATGATGGAACAAGTTTAAGAACAAATCCACATACACCAGGTTCAATAGATTTAGATCCTGCTACAATAGAACACTTTACACCAAATACAAGAGATTTAACTTTAACAAGACCATCAATTGGAATTGATTATACAAGTAGAGTAAGACGAGTAATTGATGGACAAATTGTTAAACAAGGGTACGCATACGGAGGTCCTAAATTTGGAACTTTAAATAAATTTGCAAATACAGTATTTGGTACAAGTTCTCCTGGAAGTAAGATAACTTTTGAAAGATTAAATGAGATTTTAGTACACGGAACAAGAACATCACTAGATGGTAGAAGTGGTATATTTTTAATGACTTCAGATGAAGGTGGTCAGTTAATTAAGACAGATTTTGCAATGCCAGTGTATTTTGCGGTTTCACAAGAATCCTTTGATAATACGGTTACAAACTTTGGACAAACATTATTAACTTTTGATGATACAACGCCATAATATGCTGGATAACATTATAAATAGTAAACAAGAGATATTAGTAACTGTTGATGGACAAGTAAAAGAAGAAAATAAAGATTATGAAGATATTAACAATGAAATCGTTTTTAAACAACCACCAGAAGCAGGTTCAGTAATAAAGGTATATAAGAAGAAATAAAATGGGAAAAAATACAATATTTAGAGGGACTACCGCAAATGATGGATCAGGCGATAATTTAAGATTAGGCGCTCAAAAGATAAATGATAATTTTACAGAAGTATATACTGCTTTAGGAGATGGTTCAACTTTAGCAAGTGGTACTTATGTTACCACAGTTTCAACACATACATTTACAAATAAAACAATTAGTGGTTCTTCAAACACTCTTTCAAATATACCAAATAGTGCTTTAGATACTATCGCAAATACTAAATTAACAAATTCAACTATTACAATTACAGGTGATGGTGCTGGAACTTCAGCAGTAGATTTAGGTGATACTATAACTTTTGAAGGTGGTTCTGGTATTACAACAACGGTAACAGCAGATAAAGTTTCTTTTCAAACAGATGGTTCTATTGTAACCGAAACATCAACAGATATACTAACAAATAAAACAATTGATGGAACAACAAACACTTTACAAAGTATCGCAAATGCTAGTTTAACAAACTCATCAATAGGAATTGGTGGACTTACATTAAATCTAGGAGATACAGACGCTACTCCTGCTTTAGATTTAACAGACGCAACAAATTATCCTACAAGTTCATTATCAGGTTCAATTACAAATACTCAATTAGCAGGTTCAATTACAAACGATAAACTTGTTAATAAAAAAATTACAATAGGTGATGATACATCTACAAACTTTGATGTTCAATTAGGTGATAGTTTTGAAATTATTGGTGGTTCAGGACTTTCAACTGCTATTGATAATAATAGAATAACTTTAAATGTGGGAAATCTTCCTAATACTTCTTTAGATAATTCATCAATCACTTTAGGAACAGATACTATTGCTTTAGGTGGTACTCAAACATCAATCGCAGGATTAAGTTTAACAGGATCAGGTAATGTAGATTTAACTGGTGCAGGTTCTAAAATGAGATTTGACTTTTCAGGATATGGTGCTTTACCAGCGGCTGCAACTTATGTAGGTATGTATTCTTACGATAGTGTAGGAAACAGACCTTATTATTCTTCAGGTAGTGGTTGGGTTAGAATATTAGATGAAAACTCTTCCGTAGCAACACATACAGATGTTAATACTTCAGGTGTTGCAGATAAAAATATTTTACAATTTTCATCAGCACAAGGTAGATTTAATGTTGAAGAAGGTCCAAAATTATTACAACAAGTTAATTATCAGTCTGGTGGAATGCAAACAGGAACAACAATATTTCCTGAAGATGACTCAATTCCTCAAAATGATGAAGGTAGTGAATTTATGACATTAGCAATAACTCCTAAATCTGCTACAAGTACGCTAGTGATAGATGTACAAGTATTTTATTCTCAATCAGTAGGTACTAGATCAGGTACAGGAATATTCAAAGATTCAGACACAGACGCAAAAGCATTTACTTCTAATTTTTGTGATGACGCAACAATGATGACTAATATGCACCTAAACTATTCAGAAGTGTCTGGAAATACTACTGCTAGAACATATAAAGTAAGATGTGGAAATATCGCAACCGCAGGTACTTTTACCTTTAATGGTCAATCAGGTGCAAGAAAATTTGGTGGAACCGTACTATCTACATTTAGAATAATAGAAATAGATTCATAGGAGAAATCATTATAAATATAAGAAAGATTAAAGAATTATGCCAGCAATAATAACAAATAAATTTAGATTAAACAACGCTGAACAATTTTCAGAATCATTTTCTGAAGCTTCAAGTAATGTTTATTACCTAGGTATTGGAAGACCACAACCTTTCGGTACTTCAACAAGACCAGATACTAGAACAGATTTTGAAGGAACAGACGCTGCTCCTATTACTCCTGGTGATACAGTTGCTAGAGAATTTTATACTTATGATGATTTAATTGCTGCTAAAAGAGTACAATCAATAGACACATCTTTTGTTATTCCTAGAAGAAACTGGACATCTGGTGTTGTATATGATTATTACAGACACGATTACGGCGAATATTTAACAGGATCGGTAACTACAAGACAAACATCAACAAGTGGTGCTACAACTTTAAATGACGCAACTTTTTATGTATTAACTACTGCTAGAAATGTTTACAAATGCTTAGATAACAACAATGGTGCTGCTTCAACGCAAGAACCAACTGGTGTTTCAACTTCAGTAATTACAACTACTGATTCATATAAATGGAAATTTATGTACACACTTTCTGCTGCTCAACAATCAAGTTTCTTGTCAATAGACTTTATGGCAGTTGCTTCAAACTCTAGTCCAGGACCAGATCAATCAAATGTTATATCTGCTGCTGTAGATGGTTCGGTAGATATAGTAAAAATTAAGGCAGGTGGTTCAGGTGGAACCGCAGGAACATTTAATAGTATTGCTATAAAAGGAGATGGTACAGGTGGACTTGCAAGTGTAACTGTTGCTGGTGGGTTAGTATCTGCTGTTGCAGTAACTACTCCAGGTTCAGGATATACTTTCGGAACAATAAGTAATGCTCAAATAGTTGCCGCTGGTGCAACAAGTTTAGTAGGTGCTGAATTAGATGTAATTATTTCACCTCAAGGTGGACACGGTGCAAACGCAGTAGAAGAATTAGGTGGATTCTTTGTAATGTTAAATACAAGTTTAGAAGGAACAGAATCAGCAAACTCTGGTGACTTTTCTGCTGTAAATGACTTTAGAAAAATTTGTTTATTAAGAGATCCAACAAAATCAGCAAGTGCTGTAACTGCTAACACAGCAAGATTAACAAAGGCAATTAAAATTGCAGACTCACCTTCACCAGGATCTTTTACAACAGATGAAGAAATTAATCAAGCAACAACAGGTGCTGTAGGTAAAGTAGTAGAGTGGGACGCAACAAACAAAATTTTATATTACATACAAACAAGACACAATGATTCAGGTGTTGACGCAAATGGTAACTTAACTTCTTTTTCTGGCACTAATGTTATTACAGGTCAAGGTGGCGGTGCTCCAACTGGAACACCAGATACAACAACAGGTACAGTTAATAATGTTTCATTTACTTCAGGATATTCAGTTCCTGAAATAGACCACGATACTGGCGATGTACTTTATATTGAAAATAGAACACCGATACAAAGAGCTTCAGACCAAACGGAGAACATTAAACTGGTCATAGAATTTTAAGGGAGAATAAATGCCAAGTCCAACTGACTTCAATCTCTCACCTTACTATGATGACTTTGCAGAAAGCAAACAATTTCATAGAGTATTGTTTAGACCAGCATTTGCTGTTCAGGCAAGAGAGTTAACACAATCACAAACAATAGTACAAAACCAAATTGAGAAATTGGGAGACCATTTCTTTGAAAAAGGCGCTATGGTTATTCCTGGCGAGATTGGTTATGATTTAAATTATTATGCTGTTAAACTTTCAAGTATTGATAGTACAAATACTTTAGCACATTTTACAAATGGTACTGTTTTAACAGGTACAACTTCAGGTATTACAGCAACAATTGTAAATCAAGTTGCAACAGATGGAACTGATCCAGATACTCTATTTGTAAAATATACTAAATCAGGTGGAACAAATAAAAATCAAAATTCTTTTGGAGATGGTGAAACAATCACAGGAACAAATAGTGATTCAATTGCTCTTACAGCAATAGTTAATACAACTGCTACAGGTAGTGCTGCTCAAGTACAGGCAGGATGCTATTACATAAATGGATTTATAGTAACAGTTTTAAATCAAACAATCATACTAGACAAATATTCAAACACACCAAGTTATAGAGTAGGATTATTAGTTACAGAATCTTTTGTAACTCCTACAACTGATAATACTTTAAATGATAATGCTCAAGGTGTTTCAAACACTAATGCTCCTGGTGCTCACAGATTTAAAATAGATTTAACTCTAACTAAAAAAGCAATTGGAAGTACCGAAGACGCAAACTTTGTAGAGTTGTTAAGATTAAAAACTGGTATAATTCAAAGTAAAGTTAGAAATACTGACTATGCAATATTAGAAGATACTTTTGCTCGTAGAACATATGACGAATCAGGTGATTATACTGTAAGACCTTTTGATATTGATATTAGAGAACATTTAATATCAGTAAATAATAGAGGAATTTATACATCACTTAATGGAGGTGACGCTACTAAACTTGCAGTAGGTATGTCGCCAGGAAAAGCATATGTTAAAGGTTTTGAAGTTGACAAATTAGCAACTCAATATATAGATGTTGATAAGGCAAGAGATTTTGATACAGAAAACAATATTAATACAAGATTTGATATAGGTAATTATGTAAATGTAACTAATGTTTATGGTACTCCAGATATAGGTTTTGTATCAGGTGAAACAGAAGCATTTAAAAGAATTAATTTATATAAAGTAGCAACTAATACTCGTGGTGTTGAAAATGCAGGTACAGGTGCTGGTCTTAATACAATAGGTCGTGCTAAATCAAAAGGGTTGGAATTTAGTTCAGGAACAGCAAGTGGTAATTTATTTGCTACAAATTCTGATAGAGAAGCAATATATAAACATTTCTTATTTGATATTAATTTGTTTACTCATCTTAATATTACAACAGGTCAAGCATTCACAACAGGAGAAAAAGTTTCAGGTGGTACTTCAAGTGCTACTGGTACAGTAGAAAGTATATCAACACAAACTGCTGCTAATGTAACTGCTATTTCTATCGCAAGTCCAGGTGTTTGTACTGCAACTGCTCACGGATTAAAAGAAGGACAACAAATAACTTTTGACGCTATATCAGCACAAGACCAAACAGTTTTAATAACAACAAGTGATATATTCACGGTTAGAAATCCAAGTACAAATGATTTTGAATTATACAGAGCAGATGGTACAACTGCTACAAATATAAATCAATATACATCTTCAGGAAATGCTGTACACGGAATTGTAGTTGTATCAGATGTAACTGGAACTTTTATTCCAGGAGAAACAATCACAGGTGGTACTTCTTCTAATACAGCAGATATTCAATCTAATAGACTTGGATTTACAGGAGTTACTTCATATGATTTCCCACAAGTTAAACAACTTGGTATGGCAGGTTCTCCTACTTATACATCGGATACAGCATTAGATTCTACATATGGTGTAAATAAAATTCTTTCAGGTACAATAGATGTTGGATCAGGTTCAAACACTTTGACTGGTATCAATACTTGGTTTACAGACGACCTTATAGTAGGTGATACAATTACATTTACAAACGATAGTGGTAATACAGAAACTCATATAGTTGAAGCCATTATTTCAAATACTAGTTTAATATTAATTAGTGCAACAGCAGCGGCTTCTACTAAAACAGTTGCAACAAGAAAAAGATCAGCAATCAGATCACCAGAAAAAAATGTTTCAGTATTTCAACTACCTTATGAAACGATTAAGACATTAAAGACAACTATAAATTCTGGTATAACAGATACAAATTTTAAAGTTAGAAGACATTTTGTAGGAACATTATCATCAAATGGTGATGTAACTATAACCGCAGGTACTAATGAAACATTTGCTGCTTTATTAGAAAAAGATTTTTCAGTATCAATAATGTCAACTGGTGCTGGTGGATCAGGTTCAGTTGGTGATGTATTTAGTTTAAGTGGTAATAACCACGAAAGTGATCCTATCTTTACACTAGGTGGTTCGCCAACAGGTAAAACATTATTAATAGATTTTGGTGCTAACTTCCAAGGACATAAAGTAAAAATTTTAGCAACAGTTAATAGAAGTGTTGCAGGTTCTAAAACTAAAACTTTAAGTACAGCACAAACAGTTCAAAAAACAGTTCAAACAGAAATTGAATCAGGTACAATAGGAATTGGTAAAGCAGATGTTTATAAAATTAATAATGTTTATATGGCAGCTGACTTTGCTACAGACGCAACTAATTTAGATACAGATATTACAGATAGATTTGATTTAGATTCAGGAATGAGAGATAACTTCTATGATATTGGAAGACTTATACTTAAAACAGGTTCATTAACACCAACAGGAAGATTGTTAATTAATTTTGATTTCTTCTCACACGGTACTGGTGATTATTTTGATGTAGATTCATATGATGGTGTAATTGATTATGAAGATATACCTAGTTTTACTTCTGGTACAACTGGAAAAGTTTATCAGTTAAGAGACTCTTTTGATTTCAGACCTAGAGTAGATGACGCTTCAACAATCAATTCAGGTGACCAAGACCGTTCATATGATGGATCAGGTGCTTCAACGATAGATGTTGTAAAATTTGAAACAGATATTACTTCTGATTTTGAATTTTATTTACAAAGAGTTGATAAAATTTATTTAGATAAAGAAGGTAATTTTAGAGTATTAAAAGGTGCAAGTTCATTAACTCCAGAAATTCCTGGTGTCTTGGATAACGCAATGCACCTATACACATTGTTTATTCCATCATATACATTGGATACAGCAGATGTAGGTATTGAACAAGTTGATAATAGAAGATATACAATGAGAGATATTGGTAGAATAGAAAAGAGAATTGAAAATGTTGAATACTATACTCAATTATCTTTACTAGAACAATCAGCACAAACTTTACAAATACAAGACGCAAATGGTTTTGATAGATTTAAAAACGGATTTGTCGTAGATAATTTCACAGGACACGCAATAGGTGATCCAGGAAATGTAGATTACAAAGTTGCTATGGATATGGCGAAAGGTGAAATGAGACCTACATTTAATGAAGACGCTATTGCTTTGGAAGAAAGAGATGATGATGGTACTGCTATTCAGGCGTCTGATAGAACGGCTGCTCAATATGCTAAAACAGGAGATTTAATAACTTTACCGTACACCGAAGTAACTTTAATAGACCAAAGTTATGCAAGTAAAACTGTAAATGTTAATCCATTTGGAATATTTACTTGGATTGGTTCTGTTGCTTTAACTCCACAAACAGATGAATGGAAAGAAACTGAAAGAGCGCCAGATTTACATATTACTAATGATGATGGTACTTGGGATACTTTAGTTAAAAATTCTGGTAATCCAAATTTACAATCTGTTGAATTAGGAACGGTTTGGAACGAATGGCAAAATCACTGGACAGGTGTATCAACAACTAATAGTACAGAAAATTTTGAACAAAGAGGTGGTCACGGTTGGAGAGTAATGCAAAGGGATGTCCAATCCACTACTAGAACAGGAACAAAAACACGAACAGGAATTAGACAAGTAATAGTTCCAAAAACAGTTACGCAAAATGTTGGTGATAGAGTTATATCTATTGCGTTCACTCCATTTATTAGAAGTAGAGATGTTGATTTTGTTGCAACAAGATTAAAACCAAATACAAGAGTTTATCCTTATTTTGATAATGACTCTATAAACACATATGTAACTCCTTTAGGTGGTGCATTGGGAGGAAATTTAGTTACAGACTCAAATGGTTCTGTATCAGGTACTTTCTCAATACCAGATCCAAAAGATAATTCAAAACCAAGATGGAGAACAGGTGAAAGAGTGTTTAGATTAACTAGTTCATCTTCAAACGATTTAACTTCAGCACCAGATACAGCAGCAAATGCTGAATACATTGCTAGAGGTATTATTCAAACAGTACAAAATACAATTATCTCTACAAGAACAGCGGGTGTAGAATTTAGAGCAACTAACGAAACAGAAAATATAACTCAAACAACTTCAACAAGAGGTGCTGCTAGACAAGTGGGATACCACGATCCATTAGCACAAACATTTATGGTTGATGAAGCTGGTGGAGTATTTTTAACTTCACTAGATATATGCTTCTCAACTAAAGACGCAAATATTCCAGTTACCTTACAAATTAGAAATACAGTTAATGGTTATCCAGGTCAAACAATATTACCTTTTTCAGAAAAAAGTTTAAATCCAGCAAGTGTAACTACAAGTACAGATGGAAGTTCAGCAACGACATTTACTTTTGATAGTCCTGTTTATGTACAAGAGAATACAGAATATGCTTTAGTATTAATGGCAAACACAACAGAATATAATGTTTTTGTTGCTAGATTAGGTCAGACGGCATTAGGTTCTAATAGAACAATATCACAACAACCTTATACTGGTGTATTCTTTAAATCACAGAATGGTGTTACTTGGTCAGCAGATCAAAACGAAGATATTAAATTTAAAATTAAGAGAGCGGAGTTTGAAAATGTTTCAGGTGTAGTTACTTTAACAAATAAAGATTTAGATGATAGAACACTTAAACTTAATCCATTACGAACAACAAACACTTCAGGTGTAGTTAGAGTTTATCATCCAAATCACGGAATGCACGGCACAGATAATAATGTGACCATTTCAGGAGTACCTGCTGGTACACATAATGGAATTGTTCACTCCGATATTAATGGAACATATACAAGTATTTCAAATGTAACTTTAGATAGTTATGATATTACAACTACTGGAACAGCAACCACAACTGGAGACATTGGTGGAGATTTAGTAGTAGCAACTCAAAATAGATTGTTTGATGTATTAAATTTAGGTGGTATACAAACTATGACTTTACCTGAAACAAGTTTAAGTATGTCTATTAGACCTACAAGTGGTCGTTCAATTCACGGTTCAGAATCAGAATTTGCTTTAACAGCAGGATCAAATAAAATAAATGTTGTTAGTAATGACAATATTCACTTTAATTCTCCTCAAATGGTTGCTAGTGCAATTAATGAAACAAATGAAATGGGAGGTTCCAAATCATTTTGGAATATCGTAACTTTAAGTACAAAAAACACTAAAGTGTCACCTGTATTAGATACTCAAAGAATGAGTGCTTTTACAATTACTAATAGATTGAATAATCCTACTTCAGGTAATACACCAGATTTTGTTGCCGATACTGCTTCAACAGGTACATCTACATCAGCAACTTATTGTACTAAATCAATTGTATTAGAAACTGCTTCAACTTCTTTAGATGTTAGATTAACTTCAAATGTAAGATCAACTTCTAAAGTAAAAATGTATTACAGAATTATAGGATCAGAAGATGATACTACTATTGGTAAAGTTAGTTGGACACCATTTAATACAGATGGTGAAGAAGATATAACAGTTACTCCATCAGAAGATAATACATCATTTAGAGAATACAAATATTCAGTAAGTGGTTTAAAAGACTTTACTACTTTCCAGTTAAAAATTGGAATGACAGGAAGTATATCTTCTTATCCACCTAAAATTAAAGATATGAGGGCGATTGCATTGGCGGTATAATATGGGTAGATTAAAAGTACAAGGATATGATAGTTTATTTAGAGATACTTCAACAAATGCTATTGTTAATACCAGTACAAGTGATTATCAAATTTATATGCAAAGAGCACAAGCAAGAGAAAATCAAAGTGATAAAATAAGAGGTGCTGTAAAAGAAATAAATAATATAAAGAAAGAGTTAAGAGAAATAAAGGAATTATTAATTAAAGTAATTAAATAAAATGGCTGTAAAATTTATAAACAAAACCGATACACTAGAAACATTTAGAAGCACATTTAACGAAATGTGTGCTGATGATTTTGGTGATATAGCAAATTTATCTGGCGCTATTAGTGCAACCGATTTAGTTGGTGCAATGAATGAAACAATTTCAATTGCAACATCAACTGCTGGGTGGACAATTTCTGACCAGACTTCAACTACACAGATTATCGGTGGTGGTGATACTTTAACTGTTTTAGGTACTGCTAATCAAATACAATCAGTTGTAAGTCCTCAGGATACAATTACATTTTCTTTTCCAAATGATGTAACTATACCAAATAGTTTAACTGCTTTAGGTACTACTAACAAATTTGGAACTTTTGAAATAGTTGGTAATACTATTAAATCAACTGATACAAATTTACTTACTTGCTTAGATACATTTAGAGCAAGTGAATATGAAACAGGAAATGGTTTATTAAGTATTGATGAGAGTTCTAGTATACCTAGATTTACTTCATCTGCTACAGGTAAGGCATTAACTTTTGACGCAGTACCAACTTTTAGTGGAGATGTTTTATTTGAAGGTGCAACTGACAATGGTTTTGAAACAACTGTAACAGTTGTTGACCCAACACAAGATAGAACAATAACAATTCCAAATATAACAGGTACAGTAATTACAACAGGCGATACTGGTACAATAACAAGTACAATGATTGCTCCTGGCACTTTAACAGGTGGGGACATTGCTGACGATTCAATAGGTGAGTCAAAAATTGCTGATGACGCTGTTGGACAAGATCAACTTAAATCAGTAGTTACTTTACAGATACTAAACTCATCTGGAGGAGTTTTAAAAACATTGTATGGTGCTGGTGCATAGAAATGAGATATTATAATGGCAGTCAGATCACCTTTAAAAAATGATAGTGGTAACATTAAAGAGATGTCCTCTGCTGAGGTCAATCAAATAATAGACCAAATCGTTTATCAATATTCCTTAAATCCTAGTGTAGCATTATCAGTTGTAAATTCTGGTGGTAGTTTAGGATCAATAACAGATACAAGAATGCAGGCAGGTGCTATGTCAACGGATGTTTCAGCATTTCCACCCGAAGCAACAACAGCAGAACCATCAGTAGTAACTGTTACCTACGATAAAGTTTCAGAAGCAAGAGCAAGTGTAAGTCCTACTGCTGATTCAGGAAAAACTTTTCCAGTATTTTATAATTCAGGAAATATTCAGGCAATGTCTTTACAAGATGTTAAAGATACTTTTTTACATCCTGCAATAAATTTACTTTCTGCTAGTACAACAACATCTCAACAAGGCGGAACATATCATATTAATACTTCATCTAGTGTTGGAGGTTCTACTTTAGTATCAGGTACTCCTATTTACCAAGATTCAAGAGCAGATACAACTCTATACACAGCAGGTGAAATTGCAGAAACTTTAGATCAACCAACTACAATTACAAGTTATTACTTACATAAAGTTGATGGATCAAATACTGCTTATACAGCACCTTTTTATATAAATGCTACAAACGATTTACAAGAATTTTCTCCTGCAACATTTACAACTTTACTACAAGGTTGGATTAGAAATATTGCCGTTGATTCTGCTGAAGGATATAAATTAACTTATAGTTTAGCAGCTTCAGGAGCAGGTCTGACAAGAGGTTCTGGTATGGGAGATACAAGATTAAATGGTACTGGTAATTATCAAACAAGATATGTTGATACAGATGATTATAGAGCACAAGAATTTCCAGATGGAACTCCAACTACAATAGCGACATATTATTTGAGGATAAATAAAAGTTAGAGTATGATAAATTATGAAAATATTATTAACGGGTTCTGAAGGTTTTATAGGTCAACACCTCCAATCATTTTTAAAAGACAAACATCAACTAATTTGTTTAGATAAAAAAACAGGTAACGATTTACTTACTTGTGATTTAGACTATGATGTAGATTTAGTTATACATCTAGCAGGTCTATCTGGCGTTAGAGATAGTTTAGATAATCCTGTTGACTATTGGACTAATAATGTCGTAGCAACTTATAGAGTATTCAAACAATTCAAAAACGGTCCTAAAATTTTATATGCTAGTTCATCTACTGCAAGAGAACCTTGGAGAAATCCATATGCAATGAGTAAGTATTATATGGAAACAATTGCACCACATAATGCTTTGGGTATGAGATTTACAACTGTTTATGGTCCAGGTGCTAGAGAACAAATGCTAATACCAAAAATATTAAGAGATGAAGTTTCTTATATTAATATAGATCATAGTAGAGATTTTATTCATATAGAAGATGTACAAACAGCAATAAGTTTTTTAATAGTTAATAAAATTAAAAAAAGAAAAGTTATTGATGTTGGCACAGGAATTTCAAATAAATTGATTGATATTTTGTCCCATATAAATATGGATGTAAAAGATAAAAGAATAGGAACAATATTTGAGAGAAAAGATAATAAAGCACAGATTGGCGTATTATCTGAAATGGGTTGGGTGCCAAAAACAAATTTACTAGATTACTTAAAGGAAAATTATGATAACTAAAGAAAATATAATCTCTGCTTATTTTATAGATGACGCAAGAGAAAATATAGAAGTATTAATACGAAGTGAAGATGGAACAAAGGTTATACCTACAATAATACCTTTTGATGAAAATAATAGTCTTTATAAAGAATTAAATGCTATTGTATCTGTGGATAAATTACACGAAGATACATACCAGAAAAAGCAAGCTGAGAAAAAAGATTTTGAAGAAATGGTAATGAGAATTGCTAAAAAGCGAGGTTTGGTATTTGATGAATTAAAATTGGATACAAAATTCTATCCTGCAGTTGTTAAAGCACTATTTGAAGATGAAGAAAATGATGACCATTTGTTTGCATTGAAACTTGCTTTATTTGAAGTTGGAAAAATTAGAGACTCAAAGAATAGTGAAGGTAAAAAGAAATTAAGACAAGCTAAAAATAAAATTGAGGTATTAAAAATTGCTTTTGATTTAATGAGATAGTATGATTAATATAGTATGTACAGGTAAACCTGGTGATGGTTTATTGCGATATAGTTATGAACATTGTTGTTATCTCAATTCAGTAGGTATCAAAAGTCAAGTAGTTATTATACCTAATCCCAAACACACAAAAGAAGATTATATAAAGGCAATTAAAGACCAATATAAGACTTACGAAAATATAATCTTTAACCATTACACACCAACTACAAATGAAATAACTTTAGTGTTAGGTAGAAGTATGATAACTTTACCATACCTAGAGAATGACAAATATACTAACGACCAATTATTAACTTTATTTTTACTATTCAGTAATACGATAATAGCACTTTATTCAGAAAATCATCCTAAAGAATATCAATATGCCAGACAATATTTTGCCAAATCAAATCCTCCAAAGGTTTATGACTTATGCGACCACGAAGTTTATCCAAATGGTGTTGGTACACAATATGAAAAGATAATTAACTTTGATGTTTATAAACCAGTAGAAGAAAAAAAATATAAAATTAAACATTTATTTTTAGGAACAAACGAAATCTATTATAAAGAAATTGAAAAAGTAATTGACAAGTATCCAGACCACGGCATTGTAACTTATGATGAGAAGTGGATTAATCCTAAATTAAATAATTTATTTGCCCCTATAGCAAATATACTAGGTAAATTTGAAACCTATGTATATACAAAACCAAACTTTGATCCTGCACCTAGACTCTTTGTAGAGTTTAAGTGGTTAGGTAAAAATATAGAGTATTTGAGAGATAAGAATATAAAAGATGGTGGTATGGTGTATTGGAACAGACCTGTACCTACAAAACTCATTTATAAGAACAATATAAATATTCTTATTGAATTGATACAGAAAATTCACAAACCAAAAATTGTGAAGCGTAAAATAAAATATATGTTAGATATTATTAAAGATGTACAAAGAAACTTTTTACCATTTGTTAAAAGGGGTTGGGATGAAGAAGACTTCCCTAAAGGTCAACAAGAAATAGATATATCTAAATTATGGATAGATGAATCTATACAAGTGTCCAGGGATTTGGTTTTAGTAGATAAGATTTTGAAAAAATTTGATCCTAGAAAATCTTTGCCAATTGATTGTGTAAAAGAATTAAATAAAGACAAGTATTATATAATTGATGGACAACATAGAGTTATAGTTTTTGGATTATTAGGTATTAGAAAAATACAAGTTAATATTCAAAGTGAAGAAAAAATTGAAGATTATTATGAAGATGACGAGAAGTATAAAATTTTTTAATAGAACAATAGGTCTTAATATAGATATTTCTTTTAGATGTCCTTTAGAGTGTCCTAGGTGTGCAAGACAATTTGATTTTAGAGATAAAGGTAAATCTGTTTATGGTCACGATATATCTTTAGATGATATAAAAAAACTTGCAAGACATTTTAAGTTTTTTGATTTTTGTGGTCAACTATCCGATCCTGTCCATCACCCAAAATTTATAGAAATATTAAAACACCTTTATGATAATAAGGTGGGAGCTGTTGTTCATAATGCTTCTTCAGCAAAATCAAAGTCTTGGTATATTAAAGCATTTAAAGCAAATCCTGACGCAAAGTGGGTATTTGGTATAGATGGATTGCCAGAGGAAAGTTGTAAGTATAGAATTAACCAAGATGGTGTAAAACTTTTTAATATTATGTTAGAATCAAAAAATCATTTATTAAAACTACCATATTGGCAATATATAATTTTTAGTTATAATGAACACCATTTAGAACAAGCAAAAAAGATGGCACAAGATAATAACATAAATTTTATGGTTGTGCAATCTTCAAGGTGGAAAGATAAAGATGACCCTTTAAGACCTTCA
>Ga0315327_10000631_pt1 | contig 17657 bp, 14 predicted proteins | sample M110032315metaG_FD_203460 | JGI IMG/M metagenome (GOLD analysis project Ga0315327, IMG submission 203460) | Ammonia-oxidizing marine archaeal communities from Monterey Bay, California, United States - M1 100m 32315 | ecosystem: Environmental > Aquatic > Marine > Coastal | place: USA: California... | reverse complement strand
ACACTTGCTTCTGCTGATACTACACTTGCTTCTGCTGATACTACACTTGCTTCTGCTGAATTAATTTGAGATAAGTCAGGTGCAATTAATTTATCTAGAGTAATTTCAGCATTTTTAAGTTGCTGCTTAGAAGATTCTAATTGTTGTTCAGCATTTATTTTTGACTGACTTGCGTTGAGTTTTTCAGAATCTGTGGGGCTATTCAACAATTCATTGAGTGTAATTTGTGCTTGATTTAAATTAGATTTAGAAATTTCTAAATTTCTTGTGGCTGTATCATTATTGAAAGTGACGATAACTTCATCTTTTTTTACTTCATCTCCTGCTGAAAACTCAACTTCATACACTTCACCTGTTGAATCAGAGTATAAATTTGATTGAGCTCCAGCTTTAGCGGTGCCAGATGAAGTTAGTGTGCTTGCCATATTTCCTATTTCAGCAACTACAATTTCTTTTTCTGTCTTAATTTCTTTTTCAGACGAATCAAATAAAGAAAAGAAATCAAAATAAAAAGCAGATATTAATAATAATATTCCAAGAATTACACTAGATGTTATATAAGGAAATTTTTTCTTTCTTGAAGCTAAAAGATCTTCTATTTTTATGTCAGATTTAGATGGCATATATTTATTCTATTAGACTACTTACTTACAATAAAGAGTAAATTTGTTTAAATTATATTCATAATCTAATGGTATTTTAACATTGAATTAATCTAAAATGTTTTAAAAATATGTTAATTTTGCATAATTATGAACAATTGGAAATCTAAGAAAAAGTCTATATATGAAATTAATGCTCCTTCTATATTGAGAAGCATCTATGATCTTTTTACTGAGTCTTTAAAAAAGTTTGCAAGAGACGATGGAACTTATCTTGCTGCGGGGATGTCTTACTATATCTTTTTCTCTGTATTCCCATTTATATTAGGACTATTAGCTTTTCTGGGTATATTTTTTGGTCATGAGAAAGCAGTAAATTTAGTCAAAGATGTTCTTGAAAGGCATTTGCCAGGCATAGCAGATAGCCCAATAATATATGATAATTTGCAGACAATTGACTTCAACAGAGGTTTAGTTGGAGCTGTTGCTGTTATTGCCTTGCTTTGGACAGGAAGTGCGGTTTTTGGAGCATTATCTAGAATGATGAACAGAATATGGAAAATTTCAGATAATAGGTCCTTATTAAGAAAAAAGGTAACAGATATGATTTATACGGTAAGTATTGGACTTGTCCTTTCAACAAACATACTGATAGAAACTATCTATGCAATTATCGGAAAGAGGGTTGGTATAGAATCTGCGGGAGCAGATCAAACTAATCTAATTGAAAATATTTGGACTTTTACTACAATTCACGTACTCCCTCCTCTATTGAGTCTTGGGATATTCGCTTTCATTTATAATGCAATTCCTCAAAAATCTATTAAATTTAGACAATCACTTCTTGCTGCAATATTAGGAACTATGATCTTTGAGTTCACAAAAACACTTTTCGTTATATATATATCTAGGTTCGGTAATTTTGATATGGTATACGGGACAATTTCTGCAGTAATAATCCTACTATTATTCAGTTATATTTCTTCAATAATTGTTGTGTTCTTTGCAGAGGTGAGTAATGTTTTCTCTACTATGAGGAGCGCAGGAAGATTTATCCTAAAAAAAGAAATTATTATTACCAAAGGCGGATTAAAACCTTTTAAGCTACCAAATAATTAATTAAATGATATTTAACATATAATAGGTTTCTGATTAATTAAAAATAGACTCATATGATAAAGAACACATTTTTTGGTGTAATAATTAAATATGCATTTACGCAAATAACTCGTCATAAATTTACAACATTTATTTCATCATTCTTATTGATCATTTCTGGGTTCCTTGACGCTATAGGGCTTTCTCTAATTGTCCCAACTGTTAATGTTTTAGTTTTGAAAGATGGGTATTCTTCAACTGGCGTGATTGGGGATATAGTTAAAAGCGCTTTTGATTTGTTGGGCATACCATATTCTTTGAGATTCTTTTTGTTTGCAATTGCAATGATAATGCTCGTTAGAAGTGTATTCATTTTTATGCAAGGAAGTTATTGCGGAATTATAAAAGCGAATTACATATTAAATATGAGAATAAAATATTTAAATAAACTCAAAAAATCATCTTGGAGGTTTTTAAAGTCACAACCTCAATCTAAACTACTTAATATAACTACTCTTGAAATTCAAAGATCAGGTTCGTGCTTTCTTAATCTCCAACAATCTATAGCTAGCACAGGAACATTACTAATCTATCTAATCTTCTTATTTTTAATTTCTACTTATATGGGAATATTTGCTATATTAAGCGCAATTTTTTTATCTTTAATTTTTTCAATACTATTAAAAATAGCCAGGAATATAGGCGAAAAAGAAAGCAGTACTGCAAATTTATTCTTTAAAAAATTTACTGAGTCAATGTCATTGTCAAAATATCTTAGGGCCCATGGAAAAGAAGGCATAATGAGAGACGAGATTGATTCTTCAATGAAAAATCTTAGGGGGGTTCATGTTAAAGCAGGTATAAATAATGCTGTTTTCATGGCAACATATGAATATGCTTTTATTGGATTTATTTCGCTTGGGTTATTAATAGGAAGTCAATATTTAAATCTAGGTGGCCCACAAATAGCACTTATAAGTTTAGTTTTTTATAGACTTTTTCAAAAAACAAAAAGTGTTCAGCAGCACCTACAATTTATGACTCAAAATATACCTGCAACAATAAACATAGAGCAAGAATTAAATAAGATTGAAAAAAATCCCCAAGCGTGGGGAGATGATGAATTAATAGATATTAAAGACTCAATAAAATTAAATAATTTATCGCTAAAATGGAGCAATAAAGTTCTATTAGAAAATGCGAACTTAAAAATTAAAGCAGGTACCATTAATATTATAGTTGGGCCCTCAGGAGAAGGTAAAACTACTCTAATAGATTCTATAGTAGGGATCATAAAGCCACATAATGGAGCAATAGAATTTGATAATAATGAAATATCAAATTTTTCAGAAAAAAGCTTTAAATCTAATATCTCTTATGTTGATCAAAATGCCACATTATTTAACGAATCTATAATTGATAATATTTCTTGGGGTCAAGGTAAGGTTTCAAAAAATAAAATTTATAAAATCGCTACACAATTAGATATGCACGATAAGATCAAATCCTTAAAGAATGGCTATAATACCATGGCTGGAGATAGAGGAGTTAATTTATCTGGAGGAGAAGTTCAAAGAATTATTATTATTAGGGCATTAATTAGAAATCCTAAAATATTAATTTTAGATGAGGCCATAAATCAACTAGATAGTAAGTCAAAAGCACCAATAATTAAAATACTAGAGAGCCTTAAAGGCAAAATAACTATTTTTATAATTTCTCACTCGGAAGACACTATTAATTTGGCAGATAATATTTTTGAAGTTTCAAATAATTCAATAAGGAAATTAAGAAAAAATAATAACTGGGGAAATTATTTCAAGTCATAGCAAACTCTTACATATGCAAAGATTCCAAATAAATTAAATATACCCTTTTATCTTTTATTTCTTAAATCTCATGCATAATTTACCAATTTTTATTAAGCACCTTAATGGTGCCGAGGGCGAGAGTCGAACTCGCACGCCCTAAGGCAAAGGATTTTAAGTCCTTCGTGTCTACCATTCCACCACCTCGGCTAATTTATTGGAGGCGACGGGCGGATTCGAACCGCCGAATAGAGGTTTTGCAGACCTCGGCCTTAGACCACTTGGCTACGTCGCCATAAAAAGATAATTAGTTTAATTTATAAAAAAGATAGTTTAATTTATTGAAAAGAAAACGTAAAATAAATTTATGGTGGCCTTAGATAGATCAAATAAGAATACAGAGGTATATAAAAACTACTTAAGAGTACTTCCATTTTTTAAAGATCTAATCTACAACAACAAGTCATCCATAAGTAAATATTGGGCTGAAGAAGTATCAGGATTTGAATATATTTTTGATTCTCCACCTTTAATTATTAATGATTTAAGAAGTCATTGTTATCATATAACAGGAGAGTCCCCCTATCCATATAGAAGCCACCACGAGTTCAAGTCAAAACAATTTTCACAAAAACTTAATTTACTTAAATCAGCATCTCTAGAAATAGATAAAAATTTAGACTTGTTAATTTCTGAGCCAGAAATACTAGGTGGCTTTGGATTTAAAATAGAAGACAAATTCGTGAATAAGGATACATTAAAATTTTTTGAGTGCATGATGGCTCTACAAAAATCTAATTCGATAAATGCCAATAATAATGAAAAAGAATCAATTATATGTGAAATTGGAGGAGGATGGGGAGGCTTTGCGCACTGCTTTTGCACTATCTTTCCTAATACAAAATATATAATTACAGATTTACCAAATACATTAATATTTTCTTATCTATTTCTCTCTGAAGCTTTTCCGAATAAAAAAGTAAAGCTATTTAACTATGAATCAGAATCTACACAAGATTGTGATTTTCTATTAATTCCCAATACAGAATTTGATAAGTATAAAGGAAACATAGATGGAGCTATTAATATATGCTCATTTCAAGAAATGACATCTAAACAAGTATCTGACTATGTAGAAAATATGCATGATATGGGTGCTAAATTCATATATTCATTAAATAGAAATTTAAATAAAAATAATCTTGCACTAGAAAGACCAATTAGCGATCATATTTCTGAGAAATACACTGTAGAAAAAATAGATATAATAAAAATTCCTTACACGGAATTAAATGTAAGCCAAATAAGAACATCAAAAATAAATCTAATAAAAAACATAATCAAATTAATTATAGGAAAGAAAAATAATAAACGTTCTTTAGAAAATAATTATCAACATTTAATTGGAAAATTATAGATGGTGCCGAGGGCGAGGCTCGAACTCGCACGCCATTTCTGGCACAGCGCCCTCAACGCTGCTTGTCTACCAATTCCAACACCTCGGCTAATTTAGGTGGCAGGAGCGGGAGGATTCGAACCCCCGACCTAAGGTTTTGGAGACCTTCGCTCTACCAACTGAGCTACGCTCCTAAATTAATTTGGTGTTAGTAAACTTTAAATATAAAAGGATATTCTATCAACTTGATTAAAAAATAATCAACAAAAAAAGGAGCGGGAATAAACCGCTCCTTTAAAATTATACTTTTTACTATAAGGCTTTTTTGCCTTTTTCTTTTGTTCTTATTCTAATAACTTCCTCAATTTTTGATATAAAAATTTTGCCATCACCTATAGATCCCTCTTCTCCAGATTTAGCTCCACTAATTAATACATCTATCACCTTACTCTTAATATCATCAGAGACTACTGTGGTGATTAAAGTTTTAGGTATTGCTGCTCTAGTTATAGTAGAAGTACCTCTACCAGTTAGAACCTCAACTCCTTTTTGGTTTCCTTTGCCAGTTACATTGGTCATGTAATAACCTCCAACACCTGCCTCTTCAAGAAGCAAACCAATTGAACTTGCCATTTCTGGCCTTATAACGGCCTCTATTTTTAACATATCTGTTCTCCTTTTATTTGTTCATACTTAATCGGCACCATCAGCAATATATCCACGTTCCCCGTGAACATTAGCATCAAGACCAGTTGCTTCTATGTTTTCAGCTTCTTGCAATCCAAGTCCAGGAATTACATCTAAAACTTTCAAGATTATAAAAGTTGCAACTCCAGAGTAAGCCAATGTCGCTAACACAGCGATTAACTGTTCAACAACTATGGCTGCATTGCCCTCTATCAATCCTGCAGTTCCGCCTATACCTTCGACTGCAAAAATTCCTGTCATTAAAGCTCCCCAAGCTCCACCAACACCATGAACTCCAAATACAGCGAGTGCATCATCTATTGGGCTTTTTTCCATAAGAATCGCAACAAAATAACACACCATGCTCACAGTGACACCAATTGCCAATGCTCCAGCAACGTCAACGAATCCTGAAGCAGGGGTAATAGCAACTAAACCTGCTACAGCTCCAGTTGCTGCTCCTACTGCGCTGAACTTTTTAGTATGTATAACTCCTATAACAAGCCAAGTTAATGCGGCTGCGGCTGCGGCTGTGTTGGTTACGAGAAATGCATTCACTGCCGTAAAATTAGCAGATAATCCACTTCCGGCGTTAAATCCGAACCATCCAAACCACAGTATTGAGGCACCTAAAAGTACATAAGGTACATTGTGAGCAACGATTCCACCATCTGCTCCATTACGTCTTTTACCTACCAAAAATGCAGCTACAAGAGCAGCTATTCCAGCATTCAAATGCACTACTGTACCGCCTGCAAAGTCTAGAGCTCCTCGAGCAAATAACCATCCATCACTAGCCCACACCCAATGGCATATTGGTGCATATACAAGGGTTACCCATAACACAATAAATAGCATATATGTAGAAAACTTAAATCTTTCAACAAATGCTCCTGTTATAAGTGCTGGAGTAATAATAGCGAACATCATCTGAAATACTACAAATACCAAATCAGCAGCTGCAGTTGATGGATCCGTAACTACTCCATCAAGAAAAAGATAATCGAAGTTTCCTATAAAAGGTCCCATAAATGAACCTCCACTACCAAACGCCAAACTATAACCCCAAACAACCCATACAACACTTATTAAAGCCATTGATATAAAACTGTACATCATTGTACTTATCACATTCTTAGCTCGTACCAAACCTCCATAAAAAAAGGCTAAGCCTGGAGTCATAAAAAGCACCAATGCTGATGCAACTATCATCCAAGCAATATTTCCATCACCCATAATTTTTCCTTTCTATAAATTTATCTTAAGAGACTAATTTATTGCTTATCAGTCGATGAAATGTTTCTTGGGATTAAATAAGTGTTACTAAAATGTTACAAGAATCTTATTTTCTAACGTAATTTTTAACTATTTACTCTTTTTCTTACGAAATAAGCATATATTAGGAATATTATGCTACTAAGTTCGAATCCCATTTCACCGCCATTGCAACTACCTTTTGATTCATTATTTATATCCAAAGAATTAAGAGGTTCATTTTCTTTATCGCTTATTCCAATATTCTTTTTCCATTGAATTTCAAGTTCATCCAAAGAAAATCCGAAAGAAGAAATAAAACTATCTTCTATTGATTTCTTGTTAGAAATTTCATTCATCAATTTAATCATAGAGTCTTCAGGAAAATTATTAATTAAAAATTCAACAAAAGATTTTGATTGACCGTACGCAACTAAAGTTAAATTAGGATTTCCTGGGAATCTATTCAATGAGCTGAATGGGAATAACCTATCTGTATCAATAGCCCATTCTAAATATCTTTCATAACCCTGATCTTGCTCTATATTTCCAAATTCAGCTAAGCCCTCATTAAGCCATAATGGCACTCCTAAGTATGAAGATTTAGAAGCTCTCGCTACAATCACATGGGTAATTTCATGAGTTGCTACTCCTAATGCAGATCTAGAGCCTCCATCAACTAATACAACATTCTCTGTCGCAAATGCTTGCCCTTCAGTAATTAATGAATTTGCTTGAGTTTCACTTTTTTTCACAACAACGTCAAACATTTCAGAATAATTGTTGTACATCATTACTGATATATTTTCGTTTTTTTCTACGCCCAGCAACTTTGAAATTTTATCCACTGATTCTTCACACGCCTTAAGCATTTTTTTTGCTCTTCTGGAAACTGGACCGTGATAATAAATTGTTACTATATCTCCTTCAATTTTTTCCCACTCAAATCTTGAGTCCAAAAATATATGTTCTTTTCTTTCTGTGCTATAAGAGGTTCCATCTTTAAAAAATATTTCAAAGAAATAGGTTACTTTACTCCCAGGCGGAATATATCTAGATGATCGCTGAGTTGAAAAAAAATATTTTAAAGGCTCATTGTCTGAAAAATCATCCAAATTCAAATATTCATACTGAAAAGATTTCCTGCCTTGAACCTTGAACTTAACTTGGATATCCTCAATATTTTCTTTACTTAATAAATCTATGCTAAATTCAATCCCTTTTGGAATAAGAGATTTTGCTGAATCATTCATGATAATACTTTGATCTGCGCTTAAATAGTTTGGATTAATAATAAAAACTAATAAGAAAATAAATAAAAAATGCACTTTAAATAGAAAATAATATATTTTTTTCATACTATTTCCTCAGAAGTTTCCAAAATAAGAAAAATCTATGAATTAATCCCACCGAAACTGCTGCAGTTAAAACAGTAATCATTAATGACGGACTAAAAAATATTAATCCAAGACCTACAATTAATATCCTCTCCGGTCTTGTAAATATGCCACTTTTTGAGCTATACCCTAATCCTTCTATCCTTGCCCTTAAATAACTTATCATTAATGAAAAAACTATTGATATACTTGTCATCACTACAATGATCTCGTCGCCTTTTAGAGAATAATAGTAAATAATTCCAATTAAAATCACGGCTTCACCTAGCCTATCTAATGTGGAATCCAAGAAAGCACCTTTATCAGAATCTTGTTGCAATTTTCTAGCTAACGCACCATCATAGACATCCATTAAGCCTGATACCATTACAAGTATTCCAGATATTCTAAAATTTCCTTGGGTAGCAAAAAAGGTTGAAATACAAACTGCTAAGAATCCTAATATAGTGACAACGTTCGGAGTGCATTTAATTCTGACTAGAACGTTCACTACAGGATCAATTACTACACCTTCTGCCTTAGACCTCAAATTATCTCTAGATTTTTCAAAATAATCAGTCAATTTTCATGCTCTTTTCATAATTAAAAATTATATTTCTAGAAACTTCTTTCCAAGAATATTCTTTCGAAAAATGTTTTCCATTTAATGATAACTTATTTATCATGTCTCTGTTTTCAATTAACTCACAGAGAACATCTGCAAGACTTTTAATATCTCTATTCTTAAATAAAATACCATTGTCATAATTATTAACTATACCTCTATAACCATCAATATCTGAAGCAACAACAGCTAATCCTGAAGCCATAGCTTCCAAAAGAACTATTCCAAAGCTTTCATTTTCAGTAGCAGGCGAGCAAAAAATTTGGGAACTATGGTACATATCAACTAACTCTTGTCCTTCCATATGATCATAAAATTTGCAATTAGGTATATTTGTATAATTAGTTGATAAACTGGGAACACCTTCTCCTACCAAATTCAATTCAACATTGCTATATTTTGCACTAACTATCACAAAGGCCTCAAGGAGAATTCTTATCCCTTTACGATCTTCATTTCTGCCAACAAATAATATTTTTCTTTCTTGGTTCGCTTGGCTTTTTTTAAATTTAAATCTTTCTAAATCTATCCCATTCGGAATTAGTTCATAGTCAAAATCATAACCATAATTTTTTAAAGTTGAACCAGCTGTCTTGGAAACACATATTTTTGATATAGAACCTAACACCCAATCTCTAAATAAAAATCCCCAAAACTTAAATTTCCAATTTGAATTAAATGTGGCATGAAAAGTTACCACAACTGGGGATTTTGAAAAAATTAATGAAAATAATGATACAAAAGGAACTAATGGCTCATGAATATGTACTAAATCAAAGGAATTTTTTACAAAAAAATTCCTTACTTTAATTATTGAAGTAAATTTTACAGAAATAGACGCTTTGGTTGAACCAAAATTAACTAAAGTTGGTTTTCCAGCATTCAAAAAATTTATATGATTGAGGTTAAATGATTTATCTGAAGAAGGCGCAATAATCGAAACTATATTTCCTTGACTAGTTAACTCATTGGCTAAATTAACAACATGGTTGGTCACACCTCCAGTCTTAGATATGTCATATGGCGAAACTATCGCTATTTTCATTTTAATAACTTACAGCCTGTCCATCTTTTCTAGGATCTGATCCTCCTATTAATATTTTATCTTTATATTTATTTATAATTTGTCCTCCTCCAAATAACCCTCTTTCATATCCATTTTTTATATCTATATTATGACCTTTATCCTTTAATCCTAAGACAACTTCATTAGGAAAAGAATTCTCTAAATAAATTAAATCTTCTTCTATGCTTACACTAAATCTATTGCTATCCAGAGCAGATTGGGGACTCATATTATAGTCAACCATATTAGAAATCACTTGCATATGACCTTGGGGTTGCTGAAAACCTCCCATAACGCCCATAGAGCTAACTAGTTTGCTATTTTGAGTAATCATTGCTGGAATTATTGTATTAAAGGGTCTTTTTAAAGGTTCAAAGATATTTGGATGATCTTGATTTAATGAAAATAAAGCTCCTCTGTTTTGCAATGCTATCCCAGTACCTGGAACTACTAAGCCTGTGCCAAAGCCTTGATACAAACTATTAATTAATGAGCAAGCATTTCCTTCTCCATCAATTACTGAGATATAAACAGTATCTCCTTGTTGTTTAAAATTTCCTTTACTGTACCCATAATTTGATTTTGAGGCATTAATTTCATCAAATCTTTTTTTAGCATACTCTTTTGAAAGTAGCTGCTCTATAGGAACTTTGAATTTGTCAGGATCTGCAACATACCAAAGGGCATCCTGAAAAGCTATTTTCATTGATTCTATTTGATAATGAATTTTCATTATCTCAGATTCAAATTGATCAAAATTTTCAAATATATTTAATGCAATTAATGCGGCAATCCCTTGTCCATTAGGAGGACATTCCCAAACATCATACCCCCTATAATTTGAAGTTATAGGTTCCACCCATTCGCTTTCATGACTTAAAAAGTCTTCCTCAGAAAGCCATCCGTGAAAATGTTTAACATAATCTGAAATCTTATTAGGTATTGCTCCTTGGTAAAAATAAGATTTTCCATTCTCTGAAATACCTTTTAATATTCTGGCGAGATTAGGATTTGAAAATTTATCTCCAAATTTTGGAGGTTTATTATTAACCAAGAAATCACAATTATTATTAATTGATAATTTATTTTGATTTAACTTCCACATATTAGCTGTAATTTCTGATACTCCAAAACCTTTATTTGCAATGTCAATTGCTGGTAATAACACTGAATCAAGGGAAAATTTTCCAAATTTCTCTAACAATTCTTGCCAAGCATCTACAGCACCAGGGACGCTAACAGACATACCAGAAAATTTACCTTCAACAGGAATATGATCAAGTCCAAATTTAGCAAAATCTTCAATAATTGAATTCCTGCCTGATCTTCCGCTTCCATTTAAAGCTTTAACAGAAGATGAGCTTTTATCATAAATAAGGGCGAACACATCACCTCCTATTCCTGTAGACATTGGTTCTACCACATTCAACACTGACGCAGCACATACTGCTGCATCGACACAGTTACCTCCCTTTTTTAAAATATCAAGCCCCGCGTTAGCAGCAAGTGGATTGCTAGTGGCCACAATACCATTAAGCCCTAAAACATCAGAGCGACGAGATGTAAATTCATTTATCGAAAACATTTCCATAAAACTTATAAATAATAAGAATAAAGTTAATCAATCAGGTCTATTTTGACCTAGGGTTGAATATATCAGTTAAAGCATCACCAAGTAAATTCCAGCAAAAAATTAATATCCAAACAACTGCTATTGGAGCCAAAATTTGCTCAGGGTGGTTTTTTAATACAGAAACACTAGATGCTCCCCTCCCGGTAACATCAGCGATCATTATTCCTAAGCTTGGATGAGGAGGCTGAACTCCTAACCCTAAGAAACTAAGGAAAACTTCAGTTCCTGCTACTGCCCCTAACCCAAAACTAGCAGATACAATAATTGGTCCAATAACATTAGGAAGGATATGTCGAAAAAGAATTCTTGCATTTGATGCTCCTGCTATCCTTGCAGCCTGAACATATTCTCTCTGACCTACTGACAAAACTTGGCCTCTTACCAATCTCATCATACCAAACCAACTAAGAGGTAATAATGCTATACCTATTACGGCAAAGTCCACTATACCCGATGATACTATCCCATTTATTCCTGACATATCTTCTATATTTCGTGCAAAGTCCACTATTCTAGGTCTAAGAGTAGCCGCTAAAATAATGATCAATAAAATATCAGGAAATGCAGCCAAAACTTCTCCAGCTCTCGTAATAATCGCATCTGCCTTTCCTCTAAAATATCCAGCAACCAATCCCAGACTAACACCAAGAATTAAGCTTCCTGTTACTAGTCCAACTATAGTAATAATTACTGTAGTTTGTATACCCCAAATTATTCTAGTAAATATATCTCTTCCTAACCTATCAGTTCCAAATATGTGATCCAAAGTTGGGCCACTTTGGGTATTCATTAAATCAGTTTCAGAATAAGAGTAAGGCGCAATTAAAGGCGCAATAAGACCAACAAGATAAACAATAACTAAAATAACAATTACTGAAACTGCAACTCTTTTTTTAAGCAAGCTATTTAAGCCATGACGAAAAGGACTTATTGAGGTGATTTTTTGTTCGTTATTAATTGTCATTACTATACCTAATCCTTGGGTCGAGAAGTACATATAAAAGGTCCACAATCAAATTTGCTATGACTAATGTAACGGTTCCAATTAAAGTTAAAGCCATAATTATTGGGTAATCTCTAGAAAAAATTGCGTCTAATGCAAATCTTGCAACCCCCGGTATTCCAAATATAAGCTCCACAATTAAAGCTCCTCCTAGCATTCCAGAAAAAGATAGTCCTAATACAGTAACAACAGGTAATATCGCATTTTTTCCAACATGTTTATAAATTACATCTCGTCTGCTTACCCCTTTTGCTTTTGCAAAAGTAATAAATTCCTGCCCTAAAACATCCAAAGTGCTCGCTCTCATCAATCTGGCAATAACAGCAATTCCTGGCAATCCTACGGTTACTGCAGGCAGTATAGATCTTGAATCAAAGATACCTCCCCACCCTGAAACCGGAACCCATCCTAATTCCAAAGCAAAAATAATAATCAAGAATGGTGCCGTTAGGAAAACTGGCATAGCATAAATTATTAAGGTCAAAGATACAACCAATGGATCAATTGGAGTGCCTTGTTTTATAGCTGCATAAAATCCTAGTGGAATTCCAAATATAGTAGAAATTAATATAGCCACAATAAATAATTTTGCAGACACTACCAATTTTGGCGCAAGAAGCTCTGAAACGGTTTTTCCAGGATATTTATAACTTTCTCCAAAATCACCTTTTATAGAATCACTAATATACCTAAAATATTGGACGAAGACAGGATCATTCAAACCTTTCTTTTCCCTTAAAGATTCTGCGAGTTCTTCAGTATAGTTATTACCAAGTATTACCTCTACTGGATCTCCAGGACCATATATTCCAAGTATAAAAACCATTAATGCTATTACTAGCATTACTAGAGGAACCCAGAGTATTCGTTTAATTGCGTATATCAGCAAAACATATTATTAGTTTATTTAGTTTTGAATATAAACGTTTTTTAACTTAGGAACAATTAGAGGGGTAAATTCAAATCCTCTTACTCTTGGCTTAATTAAGGCCAATCCTTCCTGATCGAACCACATTGGAAGCCATGGCGCATCGTCAATTATCATTTGTTCGGCTTTATTATATTTACTTATTCTAGTTAAAGGATCTTGATCAATCCTAGCTTCTTCTAATATCTTATTCACTTGGGGATTATCGTACTTCCCATGATTCCCCTTGCTTTCAGAATGAAAAAGAATATCAATAAAATCTTGAGGGTCAGGGTAATCTGCCTGCCATCCAGATCCTCCCCAAACTTGAAGTCTTTCTCTATGAAGATCTTGAAGGTAAGTTGCCCATTCAACTTGCTGAATTTCGATCTGAACTCCCAAGATCCTATCCCACATATCTGCTACAACTTCCATATCTAAACTTGGTGACCCACCAGTTCCGGGTATAGTAACAACTATCAAAGGTCTTGTTTCTGGGTCAGAATATTTAGATTCACTCAATAATTTAACTGCCTTATCAGGATCATATTCTAAGCCCTTAATATCACTTGAAAAACCAGGAAAGTTAGGAGGAAGTATTCCATAAGCTGGCCTGACTAACTCAGAATAAACTTGAGTCGCAATTAATTTTTTATCAACGGCGTAATTTAACGCTTGCCTAAACTTTAAATCGTCAAATGGAGGCTTGGATACATTAAATCCAATGTAACTAATAGTAAATGAAGGAGGTACAGAAATTAGGTCTCTACTCAATGGGTCATTTTGATCTTGCACTCTCTCAAGGTCAGCAAGCCCTACTCCAGTTATATCTATTTCTCCATTTTCATACATTGCCATTGGAACTCCTCCAGCTAGATTAAACTCAACTCTATCAAGCTTGGCTTTATCTCCCCAATACAAATCATTTCTCTTGAGTATAAGAACTTGACCCAGATCATATCTTTCTAAAGCGAAAGGCCCTGTAACAACTGGTGAATCTGTCCAATTATCGCCTCCTTTATTTACATTAGCTTCTTTTAAGACATAGGCTGTAGGATATGTAAGTTTTGCTAGAAAGTATGCTTTAGGAGAATCAATTTTTATTTGTATGTTCTTATCATCTATAACTGTTATGCCTGAAATCTCGTTTGCTTCACCATCTAATACTTCTTGAACTCCAATTATGTCTCCCAAATATAATTCGGCCACTGGAGATTCAGTATCCGGATTTGCTGCTCGATTAAAGGAATAAAAAAAATCATTAGTGGTTACTGGAGATCCATCTGAAAACTTTATATTGTCTCTTAATTTAAAAGTATAAAGAGTTCCATTCTCGCTTACATCCCAGCCTTCAGCTAAATCAGGCACTATCTCTAAATCTGGGCTCAAAGTTACCAAACCTGAAAACATTTCAACTACTAGCCCCGCAGAAGTAGTATCAGTTACTAAGTGGGGGTCAAGAGTAGGCGGATCTGACCATAGTCTTTTTAGAGTACCACCTTTCCCAGCTCCAGAACCTCCAGAATTATCAGAACCTTGTAATGAAGGAGCAATGGACTTCTGGGGTTCGCTAGAACTCTGAGGTGCAGGTTCGTTAGAACAAGCAAACAATGATATTGCCATGATAATTAATAATGTGCTTAATCTTTTCATAATCATTTTTATATTGTTTTATTAATTTAAAGATTTTTTAGAAAATCTTAAGAATTCTACCAAAATTTGATCTATGTCGCCATCTAAAACACTGTTTACGTCTGCAACTTCATATCCAGTCCTAACATCTTTTACGAGCGTATAAGGATGTAAAACATAACTCCTAACCTGATTGCCCCATTCAGCAGACACAAATTCACCTTTCAGTTCATCTTCTTTCTCTTTATTTTTCTGCATTTCTAAATCTACAAGTCTAGATTTAAGAATCTGCATTGCAATATTTTTATTTTGAGATTGAGATCTTTCATTTTGAACTGAAACAACAATTCCTGAAGGTCTATGAGTTAATCTAACTGCTGATGAATTTTTTTGTACACTTTGACCTCCTGCACCACTAGCTTTAAAAGCTTCTATCTTAAGATCATCATTATTTATTTCAACATCCACTGAATCTTGAAAATCCGGTATTACTTCAACTAAAGCAAAACTCGTGTGCCTTAAATTCGCTGAATTAAATGGAGAAAGCCTAACTAATCTATGAACACCTTTTTCGCCTTTTAAAAAACCAAAAGCTTTTTCGCCTTTTATCCTTATCAAAGCACTTTTTATTCCGGCTTCTTCGCCAGGAGAATTAGTCAACAAATCAACATTAAATTTTCTTTTATCGGCCCATCTTAAATACATTCTAAGAATCATAGAAGCCCAATCTTGTGCATCAACTCCACCAGCTCCACCACTAACTGTAATTAATGCATCAAAATTATCATACTCTCCAGAAAATTGAAGTTCAGTTTTTAAAGCCTCCACTCCTATTTCAATAGACTCTATATCCTCCTTTGAATCTTTTTCTAAAATAGATATATCTTCTTGATTTGCTTCTTGAGAAAGCTGAAAATAAGTTTCTAGCGAAGAATTTAACTGATCAATATTTTTGTAAAAAGACTTTTTATTAGCAAGGATTGTCATTAATTTAGATCCCTTCTTCCCATCTTTCCACAAGTCTGGAGACTGAGACTTCTCTTCAAGTGAATTAATTTCATTTTTTAGTTCTTCAAGATCTACCATAGATATAATCTCAGACATAGAAATTCTTAAATCTTGAATTTTTCTTTTAAAGTCAACCATAATAAATAATTACTCTACTTTTAAGATACCCAATTCATCTAAAGCTATTTTTATTTCGTTTTTTGCTTTTTCATCTAGGGCATTCAAAGGGCTTCTAGGATCCCCGCCTGTATATCCCATCAAATCCATTGCATACTTTAATCCAGCTGCTCCTCTAGATAAAATATTCCAATCGGCATTAACTAAAGAATCATTAAGTTTTTTAGATTCAGAGTAATTTCTTTCCAAGCCTAACTTCATGATTTTTATGCAAAGTTTAGGCGCTATATTACCAAGCATAAAGCAAGCTCCATTGGCACCTTCTAATATTTGTGCTGCCATCAACATAGCATTTGGGACCCAAAACTGCTTATCTTTTGAAACAAATTTTCTTGTCATCATTTCAAATCTAACAAGGTGACTTGCTATATATCCAAATACAGTATCATGAGAGCAAAACCTGCCGATCTGATCAGGATTTGCTCCTTCAGTAGTCATTGAATTAGAAAATCCTCCTGGAGCCATTTGGTGAATTATCAATACAGGTGCCGAAATTCTTTCAAGAACTCCATCAAAATATTTATCTATAGTATCTCTTCTTCTAGGTATCCTTATTCTGAGAACATCTACACCTAGTTTTATATAACTTTCAGCATCTTCAAGAGTCCCTCTTATAGACGGATTATCAATTCCTGCAATTATTATTTTTTTTCCTTTTGCTACAGAAACAACACTATTACAAATACCTTTCTTTTCTTCAAAACTTAGAAGTTGCTCTTCTCCGTTCTCTGTTCCTAGCACAAATCCTGACAGATCGGTGCTTAACCATCTTTCAGCATTATTTTCTATGCCCTGATAATCAACTTCACCTTCCTTAGTAAAAGGTGTTGGGCTTGGGGCAACTAAAATTGGAGCTTCTATATTATGAATATTCATTATTCCCTGCTTTTAACTTAATATTACTTTGACTAAACTATCATTTTATGAAAAAAACTAATACAAATAAAATTAGATTACTGATTGGATATCTTAGAAAAGCATCAAGAAATCCTTCAAATATACAAATCTTTTTTGTATCAATAGCTATTGCTATAATTTTTTCAATGACTTTAGGTCCATTAGTTTATGAAAGAGGTAAAAACGGAGTTGAAGAAATATTCAGAGTAAAAAATAGTCGAGAATTCAGCGGAGATATTGATGTTGAGGCATGGGTTTATAGCTGGATAAGAACTGGGACCATAAACATGATGAATGCTCAAGGGCCTAGCCAATGGAGAGCCGTAAAATGGGATGAAGGGTGTTATTCTAGACGTTTTACAGAGTGGAATAGGAAATATCAAGAATCTATACAGAAAGCTTGTTATGATTTATCTGAAATTCAGAAAAAATATGAAAGTTATTGTATGTCAGTAAACAATTGTTTGCTACCAAAAGAGGCAGTTAAT
>Ga0315327_10000628_pt1 | contig 17706 bp, 14 predicted proteins | sample M110032315metaG_FD_203460 | JGI IMG/M metagenome (GOLD analysis project Ga0315327, IMG submission 203460) | Ammonia-oxidizing marine archaeal communities from Monterey Bay, California, United States - M1 100m 32315 | ecosystem: Environmental > Aquatic > Marine > Coastal | place: USA: California... | reverse complement strand
ATTCAACTATCTCGTTTCCCGCAGCGAAATCCTCGCCCAATACGATCCCAGTCGCCAAGCTTTCCTCGGGAAGCTATTCGACCAAGCCGTCAAAAAACAAACATGGAGCTACATTAACCTGGATACAGCCGCTTCCAATCTGGGCGAAGACCGAAACCGCATTGTCAAAGCCTTCAATCATCTGGAAGAGACCGGCAAACTTGAAGTCGGAGTGACCGGATTGCGGCAGGGTATGCGATTGCTACAGCATCCAGACTCGAGCCGAGTCGCCCAAAACCTAAGCAACAAGGTCTTTCGCAACGAAACCCGCAACATCGAACGCACCCAAATGGTAATCGAGCTCCTCAATGCCGATTCCTGCAAAACCCGAGCGGTTCTTGAATACTTCGGCGAAGACCTCGGAAGTCCATGCGGGCATTGCAGTCACTGCGAAACCGGCAAGACCGATAGAATCCGTAGCGCCGAACACAACCTAAATTCCAACGAGCAAAATCAAATCAATCGATTCCTCGATGAGCGCCCAATCGGCTTTAAAACACCCCGCGAGAACGCCCGATTCCTCTGCGGTATCGCGTCCCCAAAACTCAGCCGAAGCCGTCTAACCCAAAACGAGCTATTCGCCTCCCTCGAACAAAGCCCATTCCACGCCGTACTAAAAGCCCTCAAGGGCAAGTAAGGTTTAGAGAACTCGGGTAACTTCAATCAACCGAGTCCGAAGACCTAGATCCACCCTTCTCAACCCGCAACGTTGCTCCGAAACGTCTCGGCTCGCGCTTTTCCAAGAGTTTGCCGTTGCTGCGACAGCTTAAACGCCCTACCACTCCCTTCTTATGTCATTCGATTCACTCGGACTATCCGAATTCCTTCTAAGCTCACTTGAAGATCTCAGCTACGACATCGCTACGCCCATCCAGGAGAAAACCATCCCCCTCGTCCTAGAAGGTAGAGACCTATTGGCTGCAGCTCAGACAGGATCAGGTAAAACCGCTGCTTTCGTCCTCCCGATGCTCCAACGATACGCCAACTCTCTGAAAAACGAGCAAACCGAGCAGAGCCTCATTCTCGTCCCAACACGCGAACTGGCCGACCAGGTTGGAGCAGCTATCCAAGATTATGGTCAGGCGATGCCGCAGCCTCCCAAAACCCTAACCATATTCGGTGGCATATCTATCGACCCCCAAATCGAAAAAGCTCAGGGCGGAAGCGACATCATCGTAGCCACTCCAGGAAGATTGCTGGACTTGATCGAACGGAAAGCCGTTAGCATCTCCCAGATCAATATGCTCGTTCTCGACGAAGCCGATCGCCTGCTCGCACTCGGATTTGCCGACGAGCTCAATGCCATCCTCAAGCTCCTTCCCGCAAAACGACAAAACCTTCTATTCTCCGCGACCTTTCCTGAGGCTGTAATTCAAATTTCGGATACACTGCTCGACAACCCCGAAATGATCCAACTCGAAGTCGCATCGAAACCTGCCGAGAATATTGCCCAACGAACAATCGAAGTAGAGCAAGACAAACGCACCGCTCTTCTACGCCACTTGTTGAAAACCGAAGAGTGGTCGCGGGTCCTCGTATTCGTCGCCACCAAACGCCGCGCCGCTAATGTAACCGCCAAGCTCACAAAACAAGGCATCCGTGCCTCCGTCCTGCACGGCGACCTCAAGCAAGAGCAGCGCACTCGAGCATTGGAGAACTTCAAGAACGGCAAAACACAGGTACTCATGGCGACCGACCTCGCCGCCCGAGGAATACATATCGAGCAACTGCCCTGCGTCATTAACTACGACCTTCCCCGTTCGCCGACCGATTACGTTCACCGCATCGGCCGCACTGGTCGCGCCGGCGAACCAGGAACCGCCATCAGCTTCGTCACCGTCGAAGAACATCGACACTTTCAGCTCATCGAAAAGCGTCACGACCTAACCCTCGACCGCGAACGCATCGAAGGCTTCATTCCTGAGAACTGGGACCCCGACGCAATTCCTGTCCCCACTGCGCCCGTCAAAGGCAAACGCAAAAGCAAGAAGGACAAATCCCGAGAAGCCGCCGCCCGAAAAGCCCACAACAAACGCGAAGCCGCTCAAGAGAACGCCGCAGAATTACCAGAAAGCGAAGTAGCCGAAACTAACGAGACTCCAACGGCTCCAGTAACAGTAGCGCTAGAGCCCAAGCCCGAGCCTGCAGAAATTCAGGAAGAACCAACGGAAAAGAAGGTCGCAGCTACAATTGAAAGCCCGCCCGAAGAAGCCCCAGAACTCGACCCATCCAATCCATGGGCCCAATCCCTCAAAAAACTCAAAGGGAACGATTAACCAAACCCAGCCAAGTCAACAAAATGGTAGCGGCCGATTTCCGATCGGCCATATCAAGAAAGTCCTTACAGAGCAGGTCCCAGTCATTTCGAAAACCTTTATTCCGGCGTAGCCGGATCCTTAATGGCTCGTCCCGCCAAGGCGGGAAGGCTCCTCGGTCCCGCTCAGCGGGTTCAATGACTAAATCCTCAGTCATTCCTTTATTAAAACGTCACCGCTACGCTAGGATGATCCCACGAGCGCGGGATCAAATAAGGTTCTTTATAACTCAAAACCAAATTCCTCCGTACCTCTGTGAACTCCGTGATTTAAAAAATAATTGGATCAATTTTCAGAAGATGGATCGAGGCCTCCGGACTCGATTGTCCAACCCAAAACCCCAGCCCTCCCACACCATCTCCAATTTAGCCCTTGGCCCTCGACCTCATTTACTTCAATTTGATCGCAAAGAACATCCCAGTCTAATGCGTATCAAACTCCTCACTACCCTTTCTGCCTTCCTAATCGCAACACTCGCGACTTCCATCCAAGCGAAATCCGACCGCCCTAACGTGGTCATTTTGCTAGCCGACGACCTCGGCTCGGGCGACCTCGGTTGCTATGGCGGTCCAGTCCGTACTCCCGCCATCGATTCGCTCGCCGCGCAAGGCACCAAGTTCGAAGTCTTCTACTCAGGTTGCGCAGTCTGCTCCCCTTCTCGTGCTACCTTGCTAACAGGGCGCCAACACATCCGGACAGGCGTTTACAATTGGATTTTCGACCAAACCCAAAAATCGCACCTGCTTGAACGCGAAATTACCATCGCCGAAATCCTCAAAGGAGCGGGTTACTCTACCGCCCATATCGGAAAGTGGCATCTAGGCCTGCCCTTCAAAGGACACAGCAATTATAAACCAACCCCTGCCCAGCATGGTTTCGACTACTGGTTCGCCACAGCAAACAACGCTGAACCCAGTCACCGCAACCCGACGAATTTCATTCGTAATGGAAAAGCCCTCGGCGAGATCGAAGGCTATTCATGCCAAATCGTGGTCGACGAAGCGATCGACTGGCTCGAAAACAATCGCGACCCCGACGTCCCTTTTTTCCTCAATGTCTGGTTTCACGAACCTCACCAAAAAGTTGCTGCTCCAAATGACATCGTCGAATTCAACCAAAACCTAAAACATAGCGAAGGCCTTCCTAAAGGCCAAACGGAACTCGCTAGCATTTACTCGGCCACCATCGACAACACGGATCGAGCGATCGCTCGACTAAAGCAGAAACTCGACGAGGTAGCTCCCGCTGAAGATACACTCATCATCTATGCCTCCGACAACGGCTCTTACCTGCGCAACCGCAATAGTTCCCTCCGCGGACAAAAAGGCGTCAATTGGGAAGGCGGCCTGCGCGTCCCTGGAATCTTCAATTGGCCCGGAACCATTCCCGCAGGCAAAACCCTTGAAACACCCACTGGCCTAGTCGATATCCTTCCCACTCTCTGCTCCCTCCTCGATCTCGATCGCCCTACCGATCGTCACCTCGACGGCGCGAACATCGCTCCATTGCTACTGGGTCACCCTGCAGAGTTCACTCGTTCACAGCCCTTCTACTGGCACGTTCACCGATCCGTACCCATCGTAGCGATACGCGATGGCAAATACTCCCTCGTCGCCAAGCGGGACAATCCAGAGCTTTCTTCTACAAACAAAACCGATGAAGCATGGATTCCCTTGATCAAAGAAGGGGGCTACAAGGACTACGAACTCTACGACTTAATTTCAGACCCCAATCAAACTACCGATCTCGCCAAAGTGCTGCCCGAAACCGTCGAAACGCTCAAAACCAAACTCCTCGAAATCAATGCCAGCATTATGGCCGATGCCCCCGACTGGCACCTGCAATAACGCCGTCTAAACAATCACTCAGAAGGTATCTGCCAATCTCCGAGCGGCCAACATCCCACGAGGAAAATTATGCAACCTTTGAATCGAGTTGTGGAGTAGACGTTCAAAGCACGCCAATTCTCCGTTATTCGTCAAAATCTTACCCAATAGCCAACGCCCCCCTACAAAGCTCATGTATTCACTACTAAAGGCGTTGTTCAGATCCGAGATCTCGCTTTCATTTGCTCGAACACACTTCATTCTACCGCTCCCTCAGAACCGGGCGATCATCATTTCGTTTGCACGTTTCCCGGTGGCTGAATGACTATGAATGCTTTCTTCAGAGTCAGCACTGACTAAGCAAAGCCAATTTTTCTCGATGAACCTCCACTTGAATAGAACATCTTCCCTCATCCTAGCGGTCGCGGCACTTTTTGTAGCGGCCACCGAATCGAAGCAAGTCAACGCCAAGCCGAACGTCATTCTCATCTTCGCCGATGACCTGGGCCCCGGCCTATTAGGCGCTTACGGTCAGCAACTGATCAAGACCCCGCACATCGATCGCCTAGCGACCGAGGGAATGAAGTTCAACAACTACTACGGCGGCGTCTTCTGTGCTCCCGCTCGCTGGACGCTCATGACGGGACTACACGACGGTCGAATGGGCGGCTGGAGGCACAGCAAAGCCGGACTCCCTATCAAGCGTGACTCCGGGGAGATCACCGAAGTGGAATATCAAGAGGAAATGGCCAAGGTCAAAGCCGGGGCTCATCCGATTCATCCACAAGAAGTATTCCTTGGACAGATCGCCCAACAAGTAGGTTATCGCACAGCTCAATTTGGAAAGCTAGATCGTGGTTTCCTAACGTGGGCCGAACGCGTTGAACGTTTCGGTTGGGAATTCCATGAAGGCTACTACGACCACCAACGAGCCCATGGATTCTACCCGCCCTATTTGTGGCGCAATGGCGAGAAATTCGCACTCGAAGGCAACTACGATCCGCGCTGCGGAAAAATGTCCGAGAAAGGCGACGAACCCGTTGGCTCTGGCGGAAAGACCTATTCTCAAAATGTATTTATAGATGGGATACTGAAGTACATGCGCGAAAGCAAAGACGAACCGTTCTTCATCTATCACTCAACTCAACTACCGCACGGACCAGTCGCCATTCCTGAAATTCACGCGGATTTCGTGGACAACGAATCGCTCTCGCTAGCCGAGAAAAAGTACGGTTCCATGGTCAAAATGCTGGATGATCACGTTGGCCTTATCATCGCCGAACTTAAGTCGCTCGGTATCGATGACAACACGGTTGTATTTTTCACTTCCGATAATGGACACGAATTGTACTACGGTCCGAAACCGGCCTTCCACAAACAAATCTTGTTCAACGGCGAGAAGGCCAATCTCGATGATAAAAAATGGCGCACCTCGGACAACGGCGACGTGTTCGATGGAGCCGGAGGACGAGCCGGTCTCAAGCGCTCTGGCTATCAGGGAGGCATGCAGTGCCCGATGATCGTTCGCTGGCCGGGACGCATTGCTCCTGGATCCGAAACGAATATCCTTAGTGCCCACTACGATTTCATGGCGACACTGGGCGACTTGGTTGGAACGAAACCGCCGACCGGCAAAGACAGTATTTCCTACCTGCCCACGCTTTTGAAGAAACCACAAAACGAATCCCACGACTTCGTTTTCGTCTACAACCTGAACAACCGGATGGGCAGCAGCGCTCTCATTTCGAAGGACGGTTGGAAGCTGGTCGAAATCGATAGAAAGAAAGACAGGTTCCAGCTTTACAATATTAAGAACGACAACGAAGAGCGTCACAACCTCGCAGCCCAGCACCCCGAAAGACTTTCCCGCTTAAAAGAGCTCTTCCTACAGCAAATCAATTCGGAACGTTCCGACATTTAGACAAGATACTTTCTTCAAATGAAAACTATACTTATTTCAATCTGCCTAGCGGCGACACCCTTAACGGTCGCTCAAGACAAACCGAACGTGATCGTGATCGTCGCCGACGATTTAGGCTACGCCGATGGCCTCGCTCCCACCGCCGACAAAGGCCGTAGCGAGTTCACTGGCAAAGCTTCCGACGAAAACCAGTTCTAAACTCCGTCTCTCCGTAACGTAGCCCTAACAGCCCCATTCATGCATGACGGCCGATTTGCAACTCTCGATGAGGTTGTAGAGCACTACAGCACCGGTATCAAGCAATCAGACACGCTCGACCCAAGTCTAGCCAAGTACTAGGCCGCAGGCCTTCAACTCAACAGCGAAGACAAAGCCGCAATCGTCGCTTTCCTGAAGTCCCTCTAAATCAGAAAGAACTCCGATTCCTGTTATGCTATGATTAAAGACCTTAAACTCCGAAATTTGATCCAGTATTTAACGTCGTAAATGGAAATGCAAAATTGACAGGCTCCCAGGGAAATAAGTAATGCTGATTATCAGATATTAACGTTAAAAAAATTCTTATGCCGCCGATTTTGACGCGTAGACGATACTGATGTGCCCCAAAGTCACAGAGCTAAGACTTGAACTAAAAAAGATTCCAGATGGATGAATAAGCATATTAAAGCAGTTCAGACAAAGGCGACAAGTGCCGCGTCTGACTTCGCCGTTTGGCACAAAATAAATGACTGAAATGAATACTCCGATACAAATACTTCGCACCATTCACGGACTTGCAGATCAAGAAACGACGAATCATTAGTTAAACCGATGAGAACCCCCATCGCCCCATAGGAACAGCGATTTTTTGTTTATAATAATGATGTACGCAACTAAGAAGTCTCTCTGGAGAAATTCAATTTTTAGTATGAACATGATATTAAGGGTGATAGCAATACGTGTTGTCTATTTGTTTCTTGTTTTCTTGTTTCCTGCCGTGGCTGCGGCGGCGGAGCCTATCCGAAATGATCACTACGTCATTATCCGGATAGCAAATGTAACACCTAATTTCTACGGGTTTGTGCATAATGGAGGGGGAGCAACTTCGGCCATGGAGCCGAAAACGACATCCTCTGGACAGGTATATGACGTTATCGTTTGGCAGGAAAGACAAGCTGTTCATGCCTATGCTTTCAGTGAAAAGTTTAACCCGCATATTACCCAAGAGGGAATGTCTCAAGAAGAATGGGTCGAACACCGAGAGAGCTTCGTGTTTCGTTCTTACGCTGGTATGCCGGAAAGCTCTATGGTCGAGGCTCGGAGTAGGTTTCTGCGGGATTCCTTGAGCTCTTTGTTTGAGGATATCTACTTACAGCACCCGGCTTCGGGAATCTTGCTGATGTTTAGTGGACACGGCGGCGGCGGCGGTGGAATGATAGAAGGTTTGTTGAGTCAACAGGATTCCTTTATCATGCTAAACAATTGGGTAAGAACAGCCGGAAGGAAAATTGACTGCATTGATTTCGGAGGGCCTTGCGATAAGGCATCCTTACCTGACCTCGTCAATTTCGCACCTTTTTGCTCATATTATATCGCATCTGACCTCCCAAATGGAGGCTATAGTCTTGACAATTGGAACATAGAAGACTTCACGGCAACGGATGAAAACAGCCAATACCCAATCTTATTGAATGGAGATGAATCTCTAGAAAATATACTTAGGAAGCGCATAGACATCACTCAAATGCGATATGAGCTGAGCAGCAGCAACATGATCGCCAACAAGGTCGAGCAAGCGAACTACTTATTTGACTGTGAGGCCATTCAGGAGTTTGTCGAAGCATACACGCTTGATGCCGTTTATAGCTCCGGGGAAGATCTACTGACAAAGCTCGTCGAAGGCGGAATGACAGATCTCATTATGCTCTACAACGACATGATCATTCACTCAGCCCATAATCGAGATTTCTTTAATTGGGAGGTTGAGGCTAATGGAGTTTATACCTATGGTCAAAATTACCAGAAACTATCATTGGATATTACTGGAGGAGGCCAGACGTTAACACCTCCGGGAGATCTTGTAGTGATAAAAAACACTAATGTTCCACTTGTTGCAGCTTCGTCAAACACCGCCAATTTTAAGGGCTGGCTCTCTACTACAACTGGAGGTAGTCCCTTCTATTTGTCAACGGCCGAAGACTACTCTTTAGCGATGGATCAAAACTATACAATTGAAGCTGTGTTTACTCCCTACGAGTTTATTGCTACATCGCTACAGGCCTCGATTGAGGCTGGACTGTTCATAATGCAACTGGGAGCAGAATACGGACCGCAGATACTATTAGAGTGCTCGTTTGACATGACACCCGGCTCTTGGAAAGAAGTACATGGCTGGAAGATTATCAGCGACTCAACAATCTCTGTCCCCTTTTTGAGCGACCACGACCGAGTTTTCTATCGGTTCAAGACGCATCGGCAACTATCGCCTTGACGCCTTCTGCACTTCCTACCGGTTGTGCGAAGGTAAGAAAAGTTGAGATTAATTTCTCAGACGCCGAACAAGTGCGTGGAGAGAAACGGCTAATCCGCCCCGAGTTCAATTGATCCACCGCAGTTCAAACCCTTGTCCTATATCAAACTTGCACTCTAGGTCAGCCGTGGATTAGCTGTAACTCTCCGCAATCTCGACAGCAATTCGAAGCTTCCAATCGTCGTTGAAAAATACCCTAACTTGATAGCACGAAATCAATCACTCCCGCTACAAGTCATGCTGCCTAAGAACAAACCAACATCAATCGCTTTCATTTTCATCGCTCTATCGAGCTTCCACGCCGCCGAAGAAATCTCTTTCAACCAAGACATTAAGCCTATCCTATCCGATCGTTGCTTCAAGTGTCACGGACCTGACGCAAAGAACCAAGAATCGGAGTTCCGACTGGACACGCACGAACAAGCCACGGCGGACCTTGGAGACCAATTCTTCGGAATCGTCCCAGGCAACATAGAGGAGAGCGATCTCCATTGGCGTATTTGGGAAGACGTCGAAGAAGACATGATGCCGCCCTTGGACTCGAATCTTTCACTCTCGGATGATGAAAAGAAACTGCTCGATCAGTGGATTGCAGAAGGCGCGCCCTACGACGAACACTGGTCAATAAAGGCACTACCGAAAACAGTAGACGCACCTACTAGTGAATCCAAATGGGTGCGCAATGATATCGACCGCTTTATCGAACAAGGATTCGCCGCCAGAGAAGTGATCCCCGCTGAAGAATCCTCGCGGGAAAAATGGCTCCGTCGAGCGAGTTTTGACCTCACTGGATTACCTCCTTCGCTTGAAGATATCGAAAACTTTTTGGCGGACAAATCAGAGCGAGAATACGAAACCGTAGTCGATCGTCTTCTGGCATCCGACGCTTACGCTGAACGAATGACTAGCGAGTGGCTTGACGTAGCGCGATACTCGGATTCCAATGGCTACCAACGCGACGCGGAACGACGCGTATGGCCATGGCGAGACTGGGTGATCAGAGCATTCCAGGAAGGCATGCCTTACGACGAATTCATCACGACCCAACTAGCCGGCGACCTGCTACCGGACGCGACTCAAGACGACGTTCTCGCTACAGCGTTCAATCGACTACACGGACATTTGATGGAGGGCGGAATCGTACTCGAAGAGTATCGAGTCGAATATGTTGCAGACCGCACGCAGACCTTTGGATCGGCATTCCTCGGACTGACCACGGAATGCGCTCGTTGCCACGATCACAAGTACGATCCCATATCGACAAGCGAATACTACTCGCTCAGCTCGTTTTTCGCCAATATCGACGAGTCAGGCCTAATCGCCTTTTTCTCGGATGCCGTGCCAACGCCCGCATTAACCCTATCCAATGAGAATGCAGATAAGGAAATGGCCAAAGCCCAGAAGAGAATCGATTCCCTTTCAGCCGAGCTTGCTGCTACGAATACCTCGCCCGGAGCCAAAACCGCATTCGATAAATGGCTGGAATCGAAACCAAACCTCGATTGGCCTGGGCGCGTCGCCTGGATTTCATTCGACGAGCTTGATGGCAGAAACATCGCCAATGCCGCTGCCCCAGACGTTCCAGCTAAAACGACCGATCTGAATGTCTTAGTACCCGGCGTAACCGGAAAAGCGCTACAATTCACAGGCGACGACAAGTTGGAGGTTTTCGACACAGGCCACTTCCCGCGCGAACACCCGTTTTCCGCATCTGTCTGGGTTCGTCCGAATCAACATGCGCCTCGAGAGAGCATTTTCAGCCGCGGTGGAGGAGCGGATGATGCCGCGAGCATGGGTTACGAATTCATGCTAATGGATGGCAAGCCAACCGCTTCGTTGATCCACTTTTGGCCCGGCAATGCAGCCCGCGTTCAAGCGAAAGAAGCAGTGCCGACCGGCCAATGGTCCCATCTAATAATGACCTACGATGGCTCTAGTAAAGCGTCCGGACTTAAGATCCTTCTTAACGGAAAACCAATGGAGCTGGAAATCGTCAAAGACCACCTAACCAAAGAGGTCGACAACTGGCACACTCCCAATGGAGGATTAGTTCGCCAACATTTGGTTCTCGGCGAACGCTACCGCGACCGCGGTTTTGTGAAGGGACAGATTGATGAGTTCCAAATGTTCGATCGAGAGATTTCTGATCTCGAAGCCAGATTGCTCTACAAGATGGAATCCGAATCGCAAATTTTGGATACATCGAACAAAACCGAAGAGCTATATAGTCACTTCCTCGCGACATCCTATCTGCCCGCAATGAGCTTAAGATCGGAATTGCAAGCAGCGCGTTCCGATTGGAATAACGTCATGGATAGTTTGGAGGACATTAGTGTAATGAGGGAGCTCGAAGAGCCAAAACCCGCTTACGTACTGACTCGTGGAGCCTACGATGCGCACGGCGAAGCGGTCACGGCGAACACGCCCGAAGCACTACCACCCTTTCCTGAAGATCAACCGCGCAATCGACTTGGCCTAGCGCGGTGGCTGACGGATCCGGACCACCCACTCACTGCACGGGTTACAGTAAATCGTTATTGGCAAATGATCTTTGGAGACGGACTTGTTCGGACCCCTGAAGACTTTGGTAGCCAAGGTAGTAACCCGACTCATCCCGAATTGCTCGATTGGCTGGCTCGCGATTTCATAGAAAACAATTGGGATCTACGCCACCTTTTGCGCCAAATAACGCTCTCGGCGACCTATCGCCAAAGCACCTTTGGCGACAAATCGAGCATCGCTAAAGATCCTGAAAATCGAACATTCTGTCGCAGCAACCCAAATAGACTAGCTGCCGAAATGATTCGCGATAACGCTCTTGCGGTCAGTGGCTTGCTCGTAGACAAAATTGGAGGACCTCCAGTAAAACCTTACGAGGTCGCCGTATCGTTCAAACCGATGAAACCGGACGACGACGACGGGTTGTACCGAAGAAGTCTTTACACGCTTTGGAAGCGCAATGCCCCCGCTCCGATGATGGTGGCATTCGACGCTCCTAAGCGCGATGTATGTAATTTAAGGCGCGAGCCTACCACGTCGCCGCTTCAGCCATTGGTAATCCTCAACGGGCCGCAATTCGTAGAAGCCGCCCGAGTATTGGGTGAAAAACTACTGGCAAAGCATCAAGGTGATCGAACAGCGGTAATCGAAGAAGCATTTACACTGCTTACTAGCCGACAGCCTGATCAAATGGAGGCGAAAATCCTCGGCGATCTCTACCAAGCCCAGCGAGCCGAATTCGATGCCAATCCTGCGGAAGCCAATGCTCTGCTAGAAGTAGGAACCTCACCGGTTTCGCTCTACGAAAACCCGAGGGAACACGCCGCCGCAACCATCGTGATCAATGCGATGATGAACATAAACGAATCTCTAATAAAGCGATGAAAAAACCACTCTGTACAGGTTTTGAAAACCCACTTGGGATGTCCCGTCGGTCATTCCTTAATCAAGTCGGAATGGGCCTAGGAGGACTAGCGCTCGGCAGCATGATGAATCCCCTCCAGGCGCTCACCAACAATGGCCCTGCCCTGTCGGGTACGCATTTCCCCGCGAAAGCGAAACGCGTCATCTATCTATTTCAATCCGGGGGGCCTTCCCAGATGGATCTCTTCGACTACAAACCGCGATTGAACACCGAGCACGGCCAGGAGCTACCGGACTCAATACGTAAAGGCCAGCGCCTCACCGGCATGTCCACTAGTCAAGCCAGTTTCCCCTTAGCCGGATCTCCATTCGAATTTAAGCAACATGGAGAAAGCGGGGCGTGGTTTAGCGAAACCCTGCCGCACATGGCATCGATCGCGGATAAGCTGTGCTTTGTGAAATCAATGTACACAGAGGCCATCAATCATGGTCCCGCCGTTACAATGATGCTATCCGGATCGCAGATACCTGGTCGTCCTACCGCTGGATCCTGGCTGTCTTACGGTCTTGGTAGCTCAAACAAAAATCTCCCTTCATATGTCGTTCTCACACCGAAAGTAGCCAAAGGACAACCGCTCACATCCCGCTACTGGGGAAGCGGATTTCTGCCAGGTCGCCATGACGGCGTTAGCTTCAGGGCTGACAAAGACGCAGTGCTCTATCTCAACAACCCAGAGGGTGTCAGCCGCTCTAGCCGCAGCAAGACGATCAACCACTTAAAAGAGTTTCACGAATACCAGGTAAGCCAGCAAAGCGATCCTGTCCTAGAAGCCCAAATCGAACAATACGAAATGGCCTTTCGCATGCAGGCTTCCGTGCCCGAAGTTTCGGATATTAGTGGCGAAAGCAAAGCGACCTTGGAGCTTTACGGTGAAGGCGTGACCGAACCTGGCACCTACGCGGCCAATTGCTTATTGGCTCGTAGACTTGCGGAACGAGATGTGCCGTTCGTTCAGGTATTCCATACCGGATGGGACGCTCACGGAAACTGTCCTGAAAAAGTCAGGACGAATTCAAAGAAAACCGACCAAGCCTCCACTGCTCTGATCAAGGATCTGGAATCCCGTGGTATGCTAGACGATACATTGGTTATTTGGGGCGGAGAATTCGGTCGTACCAATTACTGCCAGGGCAAGATGACCAAGACCAATTTCGGTCGCGATCATCACCCCCGTTGCTTTACTACATGGATGGCAGGCGGTGGAATAAAACCAGGCTACACCCATGGCGTGACCGACGAATACTGCTACAACCTCGACCAGGGCGGAGTGCATGTACACGATTTTCATGCAACAATGATGCATCTTCTAGGAATCGATCACGAGCGCCTCACCTACAAGTACCAAGGCCGCCACTTCCGCCTAACCGATGTGCACGGCCATGTCGTCAAGGAAGTCTTGGCGTAGAAACGTATCCAGATAATTGAGACATAAAAACCTCAGCCCAAAACGAAATCGAAAATTTGACAAACGCGGTCGCTTAACTGAAAACCTTCTAAAAACCACGCCGCGCTGCGACGTAGCTACGCGAGGGACTAGCGTGGAGCCTGCAATTGGTCAAACTTAGGCTGGACCCTCATTATTCTCCTTCACCAGCCTCCTTCGAGCGTAGAATGTCAATCCAGCGCCTACCCATAGAATCACTCCCGCAACTCCCCCAATCGCTATTCCGCCTTCAATTGGGTTGGGAACGAACAACAGGACTGAGACGAAACTTCCATACACCAAGGCTAAGCGCCCTACCGTTTTCGCTTGAAATACTGTATTGTCTTTTCCCACCTCTTTTTCGAAATCCACAGGCCGTTCAAGATCCTCGAAAAAGTGATCTGCATCCGCCTTGTAACGATCACCCCAACCCTTAAAGAAAATACTCGTTCCCCAGAACACAAACGACGTAAGCGGAATATTAACCAAATACGACCACGTAACCGGGTGAGTCACAATATATTCAATCGACGGCTCGCTAGAAAACCACCCCAACATCAGTATCCAACCCGTCGAATAACACGAACGAAACAAGCATCCCGAAAAATATTGCAGCCCACGGTCCCCACTTAGGTACCCGACCAGCAAACAATCCCCAAAAAACCGGTACAGCTAACGGAACTGTTAGTCTGCCATTCAATTGCTAATACATATCGAATAACGAAAGATTGCCTCGCTCGACAATGAAAACCGAAATCCCGATAACCAATATCCCGAAAAAGACGGTCGTTATTCGCCCGACCATCAAGAGTTCGCCTTGATGCGTTCCGAGTTCCATATTAGAAAAGCGTTCCGTGCAGGCCCATCTAGCTGCAGCTCCAATTAAAGCTGCCCGGCTAAACGGGGCGCCCTAAATGAACAACCCTCCACCCTTCAATGAAAAGACTCCGATTATTAAGCCTCTCCGAACTAGTAATTCCCTAGGATCGCTAACGCTAAGCGGAAAAATATTCAGGCCAATATCTCAGCTCTACAAATCGTAGGTCCTCCGAATCAAACGACGAGTCTCTGCTTGTTTCTTTTCATTTAACACCGCCGAAGTAGCAATTGCGGTATCCAATTTCTCAACGAGTTGTGCAGCTACTTGGTAGGCGACCACCTTGGTGACCTCCGAACCGAGCATCCATTCTTTCTCCATTTCCTTCGAATACAGAACCATTGTGTCGACGACCACAGATTCCGTTCGCGGGAAGGAATCGCACATCAAATTCCAGGGATTCGAATTTCGATCACCCGAACGTCTAAAGTCAGTCCTCAAAAGAACCGACGGAATATCCGCGAATTTTGCTGTCATGAACTCCGCCACCGTTCCTGAATCCAGATCGCTCCCATCAAATTGAAAAATAGCCGCATCGCATCCCAACAAAGCCGCATAATCCATATCCCGAATAACTTTTGGCTCTAACGACGGCAACTCAATATCTTGGGGCAAGACAGGGCGGTATCGACCATTCGAAACCGCACTAAGCGACTCAGAGAGCAACGCATTTCCTGCCAAATGTTTAAGATCGAACAATTCCCCCGCGAGGTAAACGGTGTATCCATTTTCTTTATTCACGTTTTCTTCCAAATCCTCACTGAGTTAAACTTACCGCTATAATTGCAGTAAGGTAGCAAGCTACCATTCCTCCAAGAAGTGCTTTTATGCCATATTTCAAAAGAGCCGGACGTTGAGATTTTTCGAGCGAACCGATTCCTCCTATCTGTATGCCAACCGACGTCAAATTAGCAAACCCGCATAGGGCGTAAGTCGCAATCGTCACCGATTTGGGATCATTAAAGGCCCCCGCCTCCTGGAATTTAGCCAAATTCAGGTAGGAGATAAACTCATTGAGTACCAGTCGCTCGCCCAGTAATTGACCGACAATTAGGCAATCACTCCAAGCGACCCCGATCAACCAAGCAAACGGCGCGCTTAAAGCACCCACGATAAACGAAACATTGAACGCCTCGAACCGACCGTCAGTGACTCCGAATACCCAGTCATTCAAACCCGTCCAAGTGCCCAGCCCTTCGGAGACCAACCAATTTGCCAGAGTCGCCAAAGCAGTAAAAGCAATCAGCATTCCACCTACATTCAACGCGAGTTTGATCCCATCACTCGTCCCTTGAGTAGCCGCATCCAAAAGTCCATCGTTGAAACGCTCCCGCGGAAATGCCAATTGCCCGTCAATCGACTCCGATTGCGGTACCAGGATCTTAGATACAACCATAGCGGCTGGCGCGCTCAGAATCGAAGCTGTCAACAGGTGTTGCCCAAACGCTATAGCGCTTTCCCCTGAACCGCCTCCCAAAACGTTCATGTAAATCACCAAGACTCCGCCAGCGATCGTCGCCATACCACCTGTCATCAAAGACATCACCTCCGATTGGGTCATGCCCTTCAAATAGGGACGCACGACCAATGGGGCCTCGGTCTGGCCGATAAAAACGTTCGCTGCCGCAGCCAAACTTTCCGCTCCCGTCAAACGCATGGTCTTGTTCAACATCCAAGCAAACGCGTACACGATGCATGGCAATACTCTCAAATAATAAAGGATCGCCGAAAATGCGGAGAAAAAAATAATCGTCGGCAACACTGTAAACGCGAATCCGAATGTTCCCTCAGTATCGCTGGCCAGCCTTCCAAAAACCATCGATGCCGCCTCATTGCTAAACCCAATCAGGCGATTGAAAAAGCCCGCAACGCCTCGAACTGCATCATGAAAAAACGCTACCTTCAAAATAAGTAGCGCCATTACGATCTGTAAGCCGATCCCGTAGCCTACCAGTTTCCAACGAATTCGCTTCCGGTTCTCACTCAACCCGCAACACATCAACAACAACAGTACAATTCCAAGAATTGATCTGAATACGGTTATCGCTAAATCCATGGCCTCCTTGTGCGTTTAAATGCACAAAGAGTCTACAACAAATCGACTACCGAACCCCTTCGCTCAGGAACACCCGCAACTTCCCTCAAGTGCGAAAAGCAACTCCTAAGCTCTCCAGTGGCGACCCATGGCACTCCATCACAGCTCGAGCCAAAGCCTGAAACTCGGCTTTCGCCTTAACGAGAATCACTTCCGCCTCCCCGCCGTGATCATCAAGGCTGGATCCGCGTGATCCGCATGATTCGGTGATACTAAAATCGATTGGCCATCGCGAACCAATCGCTCCAAGCCTTCTTGCCCAACGATACGAATATCGCTGACCTTATGCTCGAACCTAAACGATAAACGGGTAAGAGCGTGCAGTATTGGCCTAAACGCACGCGAATACTTCGGTGCCATAAATCGATACGGTATTGGGGGCCTGAGGAGATTCATACATATAGATCCTTCTCAAACGCTAAATTTCACGCGAGCAGTTGCAAGCCTCTCGACCAACCCGAAACCCTCAAGAGATTCAGCGACAACTCCCATTGCACTCGAATCACTCGATTCTCGAACTTTGTAAACCACACCCATCGCCTACATTAACGCTTGAAACTTCCGCGACCACCAGCAACCTAACACGTGTATGGATAAGCTTACCCGACGCATTCTCGCTACCTCGCTAACCGCGCTATTTTGTTCAGTCACTTTCGCAGACGACTGGAAACAGCTTTTCAATGGCAAGAATTTCAACGGCTGGAAACAGCTCGGCGGCGTTGCCAAATACGAAATCATGAACGGCGAGATCATCGGCAGCAGCGTTGCCGGAACGCCAAACTCCTTCATGACGACGGAGAAGAACTACACCGACTTTGTTCTAGAATTCGACGTTTGGGTCCAAGACGGTCTCAACTCGGGAGTTCAATTCCGAAGCAACACTAAGCCAAACCCAGACCTCCCCGGCGGACGCGTCTATGGCTACCAGTTCGAATTAGACACGGCCGAACGCGCCTGGACCGCCGGTATCTACGACGAAGCTAATCGCGGTTGGCTCTATCCAGTCGACTACAACGAGCCTGCACGCGCCCTCTTCAAACACGAACAGTGGAATACGGCTCGAATCGAATGCGTCGGCAATGAAGTGCAAACCTTCCTTAACGGCCAACCCGTCTCCCATATCGTCGACGAAAAATCGATTACCGGATTCATCGGACTCCAAGTTCACGGCATCGGAGACAAATTGGATCATGCTGGCTTCCAAGTCCGCTGGCGCAATCTACGCATCAACACCAATTCACCTAAGCTCACGCCCGATATTGGCATCTACATTCGTA
>Ga0315327_10000627_pt1 | contig 17709 bp, 30 predicted proteins | sample M110032315metaG_FD_203460 | JGI IMG/M metagenome (GOLD analysis project Ga0315327, IMG submission 203460) | Ammonia-oxidizing marine archaeal communities from Monterey Bay, California, United States - M1 100m 32315 | ecosystem: Environmental > Aquatic > Marine > Coastal | place: USA: California... | reverse complement strand
TTGAAGTAAATTTAGGTGCTCCAATTGCAATGGAGGAAGGTTTAAGATTTGCCATCCGAGAAGGTGGAAGAACAGTGGGTGCAGGAGTTGTATCTAAGATTATAGAATAACTTACAATATATAAGGATTAATTTATAAATGGCATTGGAACATCAAAATATAAGAATAAGGCTTAAGGCATTTGACCATAGGGTTCTAGACGTTTCTACACTTGAGATAGTAAATACCGCTAGAAGAACAGGTGCTAGTGTACGCGGCCCAATTCCATTACCTACTAAATTTGAGAGATTTACAGTTAATCGTTCTCCACATGTTGACAAAAAGTCTAGAGAACAGTTTGAAATAAGGACTCATAAAAGATTATTAGATATAGTTGACCCTACTCCACAAACAGTTGACGCTCTAATGAAATTAGATCTTGCTGCTGGTGTAGATGTAGAAATTAAATTATAGGAATTATAAGGATTAAAGATTATGCGCTCGGGATTGATTGCTAAAAAAATAGGAATGACAAGACTATATATGGAAGATGGAACTCATGTACCTGTCACTGTACTTAGTCTTAAAGACTGCCAAGTAATTTCTAATCAATCTATAGAAAAAAATGGTTATAATTCTATAACTTTGGCAACAGGTGAAGCTAAACCTAAAAATACAAATAAATCACAGAGAGAAGCATTTGCAAAAATAAAAGTAACACCTAAGCAAAAACAAGTAGAGTTCAGAGTTAGTAAAGACAATATGGTCCCAGTAGGTTCTGAATTAAGTGCTAGTCATTTTGTGGTTGGTCAGTATGTAGATGCTACTGGTATTACTATAGGTAAAGGTTTTGCAGGAGCTATGAAGAGACATAATTTTGCTGGACTACGAGCTTCTCATGGAGTTTCTATATCTCATAGAAGCCATGGTTCTACAGGAAATAGCCAAGATCCTGGTAGAGTATTTAAAGGAAAAAAAATGGCTGGCCAAATGGGTAATAGGCAGAGAACTATTCAGAATTTACAAGTTGTAGCTGCAGATGAAGATAGAGGTTTAATATTTATTAAAGGTGGATTACCTGGATCTAAAGGGTCATGGATTAGGCTTAAAGATGCAGTTAAAAAAGCATTACCTTCTAATGCACCTTTTCCAGCAGGTATAAAAGGGGTTAATAATTTAAATGAAGTTGAAGATAAACCTTCTGATACATTAAAAGAAGACAAATTAGAATCAAAGACTTCAGAAGAAGTTAAGGCAACAGATGAGATTCATGCTGAGGTAAAACCTGTAGAAGAAGCTAAAGTAGTAGAAGAGGCCTTAGTAGAGGTAGAACCTTCAGAAGATGTTAAGGCAGCAGAAGAAACTCCTAAAGAAGAAAAATCTTCAGAAAAAGGGCCGGCTGAGGTATCAAAAGTAAAAACTGAAGATAATAAGAAAAAAGAGAAATAAAAATGAAACTAGATGTTCTAACTATAGATAATAAAAAATCCTCAGTTTTAGAGTTAAATAAAGAAGTATTTGAAGCTGATATTAGATCGGATATTCTGCATAGAATGGTTGCATGGCAATTAGCGAAGAGAAGATCAGGAAATAGAAAAACGCAAGAGAGAAATGAAGTAACTGGTTCTAGAGCAAAAATAGTAAGGCAAAAAGGTTCAGGTGGGGCAAGACATGGAGATAGAAAAGTCTCCCAGTACAGAGGCGGAGGTGTAGCACATGGTCCAAGAGTTCGAAGCCATGAGCATAAATTACCAAGAAAAGTAAGAAATATGGCAATGCGATGTGCGTTATCATCAAAATTGAAAGATGGCCAAATAATAGTTTTAAATGATATATCTTTTTCTTCTATGAAAACTAAACTTCTTCAAAAATCTTTAGATAAGTTGCCAATAGGAAAATCTGCTTTATTTGTGGCAGGCAAAGAAATTGATCAAAATTTTAATAAAGCTCTTAGAAATATTCCTTTACATGATGTTTTACCAATTCAAGGTGCTAATGTATATGATATACTTAGAAGAGAAACTTTAGTTTTAAGTAAATCTTCTGTAGAAGCATTAGTCGCTAGGTTAGCTATTAATAAAGTAAAAATAAAAACTGCTAAGGAGAAAAAATAATGGTAGCCCCTAAGCCACAAGATTATGATGTAATTATTTCTCCGATAATTACAGAGAAAGCGACTAGAATATTGGAAAATAATCAAGTTGTTTTTAAAGTTGCTCCTAAGGCCACAAAGCCTCAAATAAAAATAGCCGTAGAAGCATTATTTGGTGTTAAGGTAGTAGGTATTAATACTGTTAATATTAAGGGAAAAAATAAAGTATTTAAAGGGATAAAGGGAAAAAGGGCCTCTATTAGAAAAGCGATGGTAACTATAGCAGAAGGTCAAACTATTGACCTTTCTAGTGGAGTATAAATATGGCATTAAAACAATATAAACCTACTTCTCCATCAAGAAGACAGTTAGTTACAATTGATAGATCTGAATTGTATGTAGGAGGCCCTGTTAAATCTCTTACTTACGGACAAAGTAAATCTGGTGGTAGAAATAATACGGGCAGAATTACATCGTGGCAAAGAGGCGGAGGTCATAAGAGAAGATATAGAGTCATAGATTTTAAGAGAATACATGATGATATAGAAGCCACTGTAGAAAGAATCGAATATGATCCTAATAGGTCTTCATTTATTGCCTTAATAAAGTATAAAGATGAAAAATTAACATATATAATAGCCCCACAGAAATTAAGCGTTGGTGATAAAATTATAAGTGGCGATAAAGTTGATATAAAGCCTGGAAATGTGATGCCATTAAAAAATATGCCTATGGGAACTATTATTCATAATATCGAATTAAAAATTGGTAAAGGCGGGCAGATTGCTAGATCTGCAGGAGCGTATGCTCAGTTGGTTGGTAAAGATAGAGGGTATGCAATTATTAAGTTACAATCAGGTGAACAGAGATTAGTAAGAGGTGAATGTAGGGCAACAATTGGTTCAGTCTCAAATCCTGAACATCAAAATATAAATTTAGGTAAAGCAGGCAGGTCAAGATGGTTAGGTAGAAGGCCAAATGTAAGAGGTGTAGTAATGAACCCTGTTGATCATCCTCATGGAGGTGGAGAAGGAAGAACTTCAGGTGGAAGGCATCCAGTAACACCTTGGGGAGTATCTACTAAAGGAAAAAGAACTAGAACTAATAAAAGAACAAATAATTTAATTATAAGAAAAAGATATAAATAGGAGGTTAGTGAGTAGTGTCTAGATCAATATGGAAAGGCCCATTTGTAGATGGGCATTTACTAAAAAAAGTTCAAGAAGTTGCTAAGACAGGCTCTAGAAGTGCAATAAAAACATGGTCTAGGAGATCTACTATATTGCCACAATTTGTAGGATTAAATTTTGCTGTGCATAATGGAAAAAAATTTATACCTGTATTTATTACCGAGGAAATGGTGGGACAAAAGTTAGGCGAATATTCTCCTACAAGAACATATTACGGACATACTGCTGACAAGAAAGTTAAAAAGGGTTAAAAACAATGGGTAAACCAAGTAAAAAAAGGAATTTACCAGATAATTATGCGATGGCAGTTGATAGGTCTGTTCGTTCTAGTGCTCAGAAACTTAATTTAGTAGCTGAGAGTATTAGGGGTATGGATGCTTCTAAGGCTTTAATTCAATTAGAGTTTTCAAAAAAACGTATAGCAGAAGATGTGAAAAAAGTTTTGCAATCGGCTATAGCTAATGCAGAAAATAATCATAATTTAGATATAGATAAACTAGTAGTGTCTCAGGCATATGTAGGAAAAGCTTTGGTAATGAAAAGGTTTAGACCAAGAGCTAGAGGTAGGGGTGGAAAAATACTTAAACCTATTAGCAATTTGACAGTTATTGTTAAAGAAAATCAGGAGGAAGCATAATGGGTCAGAAGGTAAATCCTATTGGTCTTAGAGTAGGAATAAATAGAACATGGGATTCAAGGTGGTTCGCTAAAGGAAATGCTTATACCAAACTATTGAAAGAAGATTTAAATATAAAATCTTTTCTTAAAGATAAGTTAAAAACCGCAGCTGTTAGTAGAATTACTGTAGAAAGACCTGCAAAAGTTGCTAGAGTCACTATTTATTCAGCAAGACCTGGTATAATAATTGGAAGAAAAGGTTCGGAAATAGAACTCTTAAAAACTAAATTAGCATCTATGACAAAAGGAGATGTTCAGCTTAATATAGTAGAAATAAAAAAACCAGATATAGAAGCACAATTAGTCGCTGAAAATGTTGCCGAGCAATTGGTGAAAAGAATAGCTTTTAGGAGAGCTATGAAAAGAGCTGTCCAATCTGCTATGAGACAGGGAGCATTAGGTATTAGAATTAATGCGGGAGGAAGATTAGGTGGAGCTGAAATTGCAAGAATTGAATGGTATAGAGAAGGAAGAGTTCCGTTACATACTTTAAGAGCTGATATTGATTATGGAGTAGCTACTGCTTCTACTGCATATGGAAATTGTGGAATAAAAGTTTGGATATTTAGAGGAGAATTAATGGAACATGATCCTATGGCAATGGAGAATGCTAGAAGCACACAACAGGGAGCTCCAAGATAATGTTAAGTCCTAAGAGAACAAAATATAGAAAAGCCCATAAGGGTAGAATTCATGGAAATGCAAAAGGAGGAACAGCTCTTAATTTTGGATCTTATGGCATGAAAGCTCTTCAGCCTGAGAGGATAACTGCTAGGCAAATTGAGGCTGCTAGAAGAGCTATTACTAGACATATTAAAAGGCAAGGAAGGGTTTGGATTAGAATTTTTCCTGATCTTCCTGTGACAAAAAAGCCTACTGAAGTGAGAATGGGTAAAGGAAAAGGATCAGTTGAGTTTTGGGCAGCAAAAGTTAAACCTGGAAGAATTATATTTGAGTTAGATGGAGTTGCAGAGTCTTTAGCTAGAGAAGCTCTAGAATTAGGTGCTGCAAAATTGCCTATTAGAACTAAATTTGTTACCAGACAATTAGGAGTTTAAATGAACTTTACAGATTTAAAACAAAAAACTGAAGATGAGCTTAAAGCAGAGTTAGTAAAATTAAAAAAAGAACAATTTAATTTAAGGTTTCAAAAGTCTTCAGGTCAATTAGAGAATTCTTCTAAAATTTTACAAGTAAGAAGAAACATAGCTCGTGTTCTTACAGCATTGTCTGAACAAAAAAGGAGACTAACTGATGCCTAAAAGAATTTTACAGGGGACTGTAGTAAGTGACGGAAATGAAAAAACAATAGTTGTTAACGTAGATAGACGAGTGCGGCACCCTCTTTATAAGAAAACTATTACACGTTCTAGTAAATTTCATGCGCATGACGAAAATAATATTTTTAAAGTTGGAGATAAAGTAAAGATTGTTGAATGTAAGCCTTTATCTAAGAAAAAAACTTGGACTGTAATAACCGATAATAATGGTTAAATAAAAAAATAGTAATTGGAAATAATATGATTCAAACAGAAACAAATTTAAGTATTGCTGATAATTCAGGGGCTAAAAGGGTTCAGTGTATTAAAGTTCTTGGAGGTTCTAAAAGAAGATATGCAGCAGTAGGTGATGTAATAGTAGTTTCTGTTAAGGAAGCAGCTCCAAGGGGAAAAGTAAAGAAAGGTGATGTACATAGAGCAGTAGTAGTAAGAACATGTAAAGAAATTCGTCGTGTAGATGGAAGTGCAATAAGGTTTGATAATAATGCAGCTGTATTAATAAATAAACAAGAGGAACCTATTGGAACTAGAATATTTGGTCCTGTAACGAGAGAACTTCGTGGAAAAAATTTTATGAAGATAATATCTTTGGCTCCGGAGGTTTTATAATATGACTAAATTAAAAATAAAAAAAGGTGATAATGTAGTTATTATTACAGGAAAAGATAAGGGTAAATTTGGAGAGGTAGTATCAGTATTTCCGAAAAGAAGTAGGGTTATAGTTAGGGGAGTAAATATTGCTAAAAGACATACTGCACAAAGCCAAACTTCTCAAGGAGGTATTGTTGATAAAGAGCTATCAATGCATATTTCTAATGTTTTACATGTTGACCCTAAGGATAAAAAGGGGACTAAAGTTGGTTACAAATTTTTAAAGGACGGAAGAAAAGTTAGGTTTTCGAAACGTTCTGGTGATTTAGTGGATTAATGGAGTTAAAGATGAGTGCAAGATTAAAAGAGCTTTATGAAAAAACTTTAAAAAATGAGTTATATAAGGAGTTAGCTTGTAATAATGTAAATGAAGTACCTAAGTTAGAAAAGATAGTTTTAAATATGGGTGTAGGTGAAGCAGCTTCTGATAAAAAGAAGATAGAGGGTGCTATAAAGGATTTAACTCAAATTTCTGGACAAAAAGTTTTAGTAACAAAAGCTAAAAAATCTGTGGCTACATTTAAATTAAGAGATGGAATGAGTATTGGTTGTAAGGTTACACTTAGAAAAGAGAAAATGTATGAATTTCTTGATAGATTAATCAATATTTCTTTACCAAGAGTAAGAGATTTTAGGGGTTTAAGTCCTAAAAGTTTTGATGGTAGAGGCAATTTCGCTCTTGGAATTAAAGAACAAATAGTTTTTCCAGAAATAAATTATGATGATGTTGATGTGGTAAGAGGTTTAGACGTAATAATATGTACAAGTGCTAGAAATAATGACCAAGGTTTGGCACTTCTTAAAAAATTTGATCTACCGTTTAGGAAATAGGAGTTAAAATGGCAAAAAAAAGCGCAATAGATAAAAATAAAAAAAGAATAAATATGGTAGAGCAGCACAAAGATAAACGTGCAGCCCTTAAAAAAATTATAAAAGATAAGACAGTTTCTCAAGAAGATAGATTTAAAGCCGTATTAAAATTAGCTGCATTACCAAAAAATGGCTCAAAAATAAGAATAAGAAATAGATGTGAATTAACAGGAAGACCTAGAGGAAATTATCGTAAATTTGGCATGAGTAGAATAGCTTTTAGAGATTTAGCATCAAATGGCCAGCTTCCTGGAATAACTAAGGCAAGTTGGTAGGAGATTTATTATGACTATGACAGACCCATTAGGAGATATGTTGACTAGAATTAGAAACGGGCTAACAGCTAAAAAAGCATTAGTGGAATGTCCTAAGTCTAAGTTAAGAGAATCTGTTTTAAAGGTTTTAAAAAAAGAAGGTTTTATAAGAGGGTATACCGTTAAAGAAAATGATAATAAAAAATCTATTTTAGTAATTGAACTTAAGTATTTTGAAGGAAAGCCTGCAATTAAAGAAATAAAAAGAGCATCTAGACCTGGATTAAGATTGTATTCTTCAAAAAAGGATATGCCTTTAAATTATGGTGGTCTAGGAATTTCTATAGTTTCAACTTCACGAGGTTTAATGTCCGATCATGAGGCTAGAAATTCTAATATTGGTGGCGAAATATTATGCAGTGTGTTTTAAAGGATAGAGAATAATGTCAAGAATAGGTAAAAATGAAGTTGTTGTTCCTGAAGGAGTCAATTTTAATATAGACGGACAAGTTTTGTCTGTAAAAGGAAAATTGGGGGAATTGACTGAAGAGATTACAGATTTAGTTAAGGTAGAATATAAGGATAATAAAATTTCAGTTAAACCTTCAAATAAAGATAGAGATTCTGCATCTCAATGGGGATTAGTAAGAACGTTGATTAATAATATGGTAATTGGAGTAGAATCAGGTTTTACAAAAACACTAGAAGTAAATGGAGTGGGATATAGAGCAGCAACTGAGGGTGATATATTACAACTTCAGTTAGGCTACAGTCATGATATTAAGGTGGCAATACCTAAAGAAATAACGGTAAAATGTTCAAAACCTACAGAAATAATTATATCAGGTGCAAATAAACAAAAAGTAGGACAATTTGCCGCTGAGATTAGATCATTAAGAAAACCAGAACCTTATAAAGGTAAGGGCGTAAGATATATTGATGAATATGTTAGACAAAAAGAAGGTAAGAAAAAATAGGTGACTTATGGCTTTAAATAAACAACAAAAAGATAATAAGAGAAAAAATAGAAATCGTTATAGTATAAAAAAGTATAATGGATCTAAGCCTAGGCTATGTGTTTATAGATCAAACCAGCATATTTATGCTCAAATTATAGATGATATTAATGGAAAAACTCTGTTTTCTGCATCTACTATGGACAAAGATTTCAAGAAAAAGAAGGCTTTTGGTGGAAATATATCTGCTGCTCAAGAAATAGGGTCTGTAATTGCAAAAGTTGCTTCAGATTCGGGATTGAAAGAGGTGGTTTTTGATAGGGGGGCCTATTTATATCATGGAAGAGTTAAAGCACTAGCAGAAGCTGCAAGAGGCAATGGATTAATATTTTAGTAAATTAGGAGTATTTTATGGCTAGAGGAAAGAAGAATGATAAAGAAGGTGATGATCTTCTGGATAAATTAGTAGGTATTAATCGAGTATCTAAAGTTGTAAAAGGTGGACGAAGGTTTGGATTTGCTGCTTTAGTGGTAGCGGGAGACGCTAAAGGACAAGTCGGGTATGCATCAGGTAAAGCAAAAGAGGTTCCTGAAGCAATTAAAAAAGCTACAGATAAGGCAAAAAAAGAAATGATTAAAGTACCTCTTAGAGAGGGTAGAACAGTTCATCATGATGTAATTGGGTACCACGGTGCATCAAAAGTATTAGTTAGAAGTGCTCCTGCAGGAACAGGTATTATTGCTGGAGGGCCAATGAGAGCCGTTTTTGAAACTTTAGGTGTGCAAGATGTTGTTACTAAATCTCAGGGAAGTGCCAATCCTTATAATATGGTTAGAGCAACATTTGATGCTTTAGCTAGTCTGCAGTCGCCTAGAGGTGTTGCTAGCAGAAGAGGATTAAAAGTAAGTTCAGTAGTAGGTAAAAAGCAAGAAAAGATTGTTACGGAGCAAAAAGTAAATGGCAAATAATAAAATTAAAATTGTTCAAATTCATAGTCCCATTGGTAGAAAATCGGATCAGAGGAATACCTTAATCGGGTTAGGTTTAAATAAAATCAACCGTACAAGTGTTTTAGAAGACACTCCATCTATTAGAGGAATGGTTTATAAAGTTAAGCATCTTGTAAAAGTAGTTGATGAGAATTAATTATATTTGGTTGAATGGAGAAAAAAATGAGACTTAATGAAATTAAAGATAATTCCGATGCAAAACAAAATAAAAAAAGAGTGGGTAGAGGTATTGGCTCGGGTAAAGGAAAAACTTCTGGTAAAGGACATAAAGGACAAAAAGCAAGATCTGGCGTAGCTATAAAAGGCTTTGAAGGAGGTCAAATGCCTTTACATAGGAGATTGCCAAAACATGGCTTTAATAACATTTTTAGAAAAGAATATTCAATTATTGGTTTAGACGTTATTCAAAAAGCTATAGACTCAGGCAAAATTGATGAAAAAAAACTAATAAATGCTCAAGTTCTTAAGGAAAAAGGTGTCGTAACAAAAGTAAAGGATGGCATAAAATTATTAGGAAATGGCTCAATAAAATCGAAAATAGAGATTGAAGTAGCTGCGGCATCTAATTCTGCAAAGGATGCAATAGAAAAAGTTAATGGTAAAATCTCTATTATATTAAAAAATATTAAGGAAGATAGCAAAGGTACTAGCTTAAAAAGCTAATACTTGTTTTATTAATTATTTTATAAAGAGGATTAAAAATGGCTTCTGCTGCTGAACAGTTGGCTGCTTCTGTAAATTTTGGAGCTTTATCTAAAGCTAAAGAATTGAAAAAAAAGATTTGGTTTACGCTAGCTGCCTTAATTGTATATAGATTGGGTACTTATATTCCTCTACCTGGAATTGATTCACAAGCTTTGGATGATATTTTTCAGCAAAATGCTGGAGGTATATTAGGTATGTTTGATATGTTTTCAGGAGGTGCATTAAGTAGGATGACAATTTTTGCATTAAATATTATGCCATATATTTCTGCATCTATAATCATACAATTAATGACTACAGTTTCTCCACACTTAGCAGCACTTAAAAAAGATGGAGAATCTGGTAGAAAAAAAATAATCCAGTACACTCGTTATGGAACTGTTCTATTAGCTGCTATTCAAGGATTAGGTATAGCAAGTGGTTTAGAAAATTTGACTTCTTCTTCGGGTCCAGCTGTTATGAATCAAGGATTAATGTTTAAATTTACAACGGTTGTTTCATTAACAGGTGGCACAGTTTTTCTTATGTGGCTAGGTGAACAAATTACAGCAAGGGGAATTGGTAATGGTATTTCTCTTATAATTATGGCAGGTATCGTTGCTAATTTACCTGTTTCTTTAGTTTCAACTCTAGAATTAGGAAAAACTGGTGCCTTATCAGGCTTATTTATAATATTTTTATTGATTATGTCAGTTGTTGTTATAGCTTTTATAGTATTTGTTGAAAGAGCACAAAGAAGACTTCTAATTCAATATCCAAAACGACAAGTAGGAATGAAAGTTTTTCAGGGTGATTCAAGCCATTTACCTTTAAAACTTAATACAGCAGGTGTAATCCCTCCAATTTTTGCTTCGTCTATATTATTGTTACCTGTGACTGCAATGAGTTTTAATGCAGGCTCTGGCCCAAGCTGGTTATTAGATGTAACTTCGCTTTTAGGAAGAGGACAACCTTTATATATGGCTTTATATGTTGCAGCCATAATGTTTTTTGCATTTTTTTATACTTCTATTGTTTTTAGTCCTGAAGATACCGCAGATAATCTTAAAAAGAATGGTGGATTTATACCGGGTATAAGGCCTGGCCAAAATACTGCATTATATATAGACCATGTTTTAACACGGTTGACAGTTGTGGGAGCTTTATATTTGAGTTTAGTTTGTATACTTCCTGAAATATTAATAGCAAAATATGCAGTACCATTTTATTTTGGCGGTACAAGTTTACTTATTGTTGTTAATGTTACTATGGATACGGTGGCTCAAATACATTCACATCTAATAGCTCAACAATATGAAGGATTAATAAAAAAATCTAAACTTAGAGGTCGTATATAATGATCATTGTATTATTTGGACCTCCTGGGTGTGGAAAAGGAACGCAGGCAAGTATAATTGCTAGTAACATTAATGTACCTCATCTCTCCACTGGAGATATGCTTAGAGAGGCTGTTAAATCTAAAACAGAAACAGGATTAAAAGCTGCTTCAATAATGGAAGAAGGGAACCTGGTTTCAGATGATATTGTAATTAGTATTATTAATGATAGAATAGGAAAAAATGATTGTAGAAATGGCTTTATTTTAGATGGTTTTCCAAGAACGCTGTCTCAAGCAGAAGAATTAGATAGCATGCTAATAGAAGAAAAACTTAAAGTCGATTTAGTTTTAGAGTTTTCTGTAAATGATGAAGTTTTAATTTCTAGGATAGAAGGTAGGTTTTCATGTGGCGATTGTGGATTAGGTTATAATGATTATACAAAACTGCCATTGAAGGAAGGCATTTGTGATCAATGTGGAAGTAGTAATTTTATAAGAAGAAAAGATGATAATAGAGAAACAGTAACTAAGAGGCTGGAAGCCTATAGCAAAGACACGTTACCATTATTACCATATTATAGAGAAAAGCAGGTATTATATAGTATAGATGGTTTAGCTGATATAGATGTTGTTTCTAATGAATTAATGACTTTAATAAAAAAATGAGATAGATATCGTTGACTTGAGTGCAAAGGTGAATATAATCGCGATCTTCGTACTATTTTGTTTAAAAAATGAAAATAGGAGGTTTTTTTGGCAAGAATATCTGGAGTAAATGTTCCAACCGGTAAAAGAGTTGAAATAGCACTTACTTATATTTATGGAATTGGAAGATCTACAGCTAGTAAAGTTATGGATGAGGCAGGGATTCCAAAGTCTAGAAGAGTAAATGACTTAACTGAGGTAGAGTTAGATACATTAAGAGATATAACTTCTAAAATAACAGTTGAAGGAGATTTAAGAAGTATAATTTCAATGAATATAAAAAGGTTAAGAGATTCAGGTTGTTACAGGGGAATAAGACATAGAAAAGGTTTACCAGTTAGAGGACAGAGAACTAAAACAAATGCTAGGACTCGTAAAGGTAAAAATATGGCAATTGCAAATAAGAAAACAGTTTAATTATAATTAGGGGGCATTATGGCCGTTAAAGAGACAAAAAAGAAAAAAGAAAAAAAAAATATTACTTCAGGGGTGGCACACGTAAATTCTACCTTTAACAATACTATAATTACTATTGCTGATCACCAGGGTAATACAGTTTCATGGTCTTCAGCTGGAATGCAAGGTTTTAAAGGTTCTAGAAAATCCACACCATTTGCAGCCCAACTTGCTGCTGAAGATGCAGGTAGAAAAGCGCAAGAACATGGATTAAAAGTATTAGAGGTAAAAGTTAGTGGACCAGGAGCAGGAAGGGAATCTGCATTACGAGCTCTTCAAACAATAGGTTTTACTGTAACTACGATAAACGATGTTACTCCAATTCCTCATAATGGTTGCAGGCCTCCTAAAAGAAGAAGAGTTTAATTACTGTTAAGAAATATATTTTTAAATAAATTAAGGATTTTATAGTGCTAGAAAAAAATTGGAATGACTTGATCACGCCTTCAAATGTGGTAATTACAGCAAAAGATGGAGATATAAAAGGAACAGTTGTTGCTGAGCCAATTGAAAGAGGTTATGGACTAACTATTGGAAATTCTCTGAGAAGAGTATTACTTTCTTCGTTACAAGGTGCTGCTATTACAGCAATAAAAATTGAAAATGTATTACATGAGTTTTCTACTATTCAAGGAGTAAGAGAAGATGTAGTAGACCTTATTTTAAATATTAAAAATATATCTGTAAAATCCCATATTGACGGAACTAGTAAAGTTTCCCTTAGTGCTAAAGGACCATGTGAGGTAACTGCAGGTATGATTCAAAGTAATGCAAATATTGAAATAAAAAATACAGATCTAGTAATTTGTCATTTAGATAAAGATTCAGAATTAAATATTGATTTTTTTGTTAACACAGGTAGAGGATATTCACCAGCTTCAAATAATAAGCCGGATGATGCTCCTATAGGATTAATACCTATAGATTCAATTTTTAGTCCAATTAAAACTGTTTCCTACAAAATTGAAAATTCTAGAGTGGGCCAAGACACAGATTATGACAGACTTTTATTAGATATAGAAACAGATGGAACAATTACTCCAGAGGATGCTACTGCCTTGGCAGCAAGAATATTAATTGAGCAAATGGGTAATTTTGTTAATTTTGAAGATCCTCAACCTGAGGTTGTGGAGGAAGAACCTACTCCTGAAGCATTATTAAATCCACATTTATTAAGAAAAGTAGAGGAATTGGAACTATCAGTTAGATCAGCGAATTGTTTAAAAAATGACAACATTGTTTACATAGGAGATTTGGTTCAAAAGTCTGAGTCTGAAATGTTAAGGACGCCTAACTTTGGAAGAAAATCTTTAAATGAAATAAAAGAAGTGTTAACTAATATGGGATTAAACTTAGGCCAAATGATACCTGAGTGGCCTCCAGAAAATTTAGAACAACTTGCAAAACAAATAGATGATCAGTTTTAATAAAAGAATATTAAATAAGGAATACAGTTATGAGACATAAATTAGGACATAGAAAACTTAACAGAACGAGTTCTCATAGAAAAGCAATGTTTGCAAATATGTCTTCTGCATTGATTAAACATGAACAAATAAGAACTACCTTAGCTAAAGCAAAAGAACTTAAGCCTATTGTAGAAAAGTTAATAACTTTAGGAAAAAAAGGAAGTTTACATGCAAGAAGAAATGCCATATCTAAATTAGCTCCGGATGCTTATGTTGAAAAACTATTTGGAGAAATGGCTAAAAGGTATGAGAATAGAAGCGGTGGTTATACTCGAATAATAAAGGACGGTAGCAGATATGGAGATAACGCTCCTATGGCCTACATTGAATTAGTAGACAGAGATATCACTGCAAAAGGTCAAGATAGTGGTCCAGTCCAAGAAATTAGCGAAGAAACTGATCAACAGGAAAAATAATAAGCATATAAAATATTAATATTATTTATTTTTAGTTATTAGAGTTTGAATACTCATTTCGGTAAGTTATAAATGTAATTGTATAAAGGCTAAAAAATGCAAATAATTTTATCGATAGCTTGTGGTGGCGCAATTGGTGCAGTTTCTAGGTATATGGTTTCTACATTTATTCAAAATATAACTAGCACCTCATTTCCTTATGGGATGTTAGTATGTAATATCATTGGTTCTATGGTTTTAGGAATATTATATGATAATCTTTCAAAAGCTACTTTATTTAGTGATAATGTTAAATTATTTATTCAAGTTGGTATATTAGGATCATTTACTACCTTTTCAGCATTTTCCCTTGAATCTTTTTTAATGTTTGAAAAAGGTGACTATAGTTCTGCAATAATTTTTATAATATTATCGGTAGTTTTATCTATTTTGGGATTAGTATCAGGTATTTATTTTTATAGAGTCTTATTTTAAGTTATGAGTAGACATATTAAACCTATATTAGTTACTTCGGAAGACTCTGGTCAGAGACTTGATAAATTTATAGCATCTAATTCCGAGAAGTTATCATTTATTGCAATACAAAAATTATTACGAACAGGAAAAATAAGAATAAATGAAAAAAAATCATTAGGTTCTAATAGAATTAAAGTTGGCGATAAGATTACTATCCCATTAGATATAGAAAATATTAAAAAACCTAAATTTTATACATTTAAGGAGCTAAATATAGATTATAAGAATTTTGTAAATAATAGTCTTTTATATAAAGATAATGATTTACTAGCAGTCAATAAACCTACTGGCTTTGCAGTACAAGGAGGCTCAAGGGTAGTAAATCATATTGATGAAGTTCTAGATTATTTTAGATTTGATGCTCCATATAGACCTCAGTTGTTACATAGGCTAGATAAATCTACTAGTGGAGTGCTATTATTATCTAGGAGACCAAAAGTAACTAGACGTTTAACTGAGGCATTTAGAAATAGAGAAATAAAAAAAAATTATTTAGCACTGTTGTATGGTCATTTGCCAAAAACAACAGGTTCTATTAATGCTCCACTAGGAAAATTAAGTACTAAAAATTATGAAAAAACAACTTTTGATATCAATGGAAAAGAAAGTAAAACTACTTATAATGTCTTATGGAAAGGGGTGTACCAATCAATAAAAGTATCTTTAGTAGAATTTCAGCCAGAAACAGGAAGAAAACATCAAATAAGAGCGCATTGTAATTATGTTAGCTGTTCAATAATAGGAGATAAAAAATATTTAGTTAATTTTAATAATAAGAATATAGAAGGTTTGGACGAAAGTATGTTTTTACATGCTAGAGAATTAGCAGTTCCAGATAAAGATGGATTAACAATAAGAATAAAGTCGCCTATTCCTGACCATATGATAAATGCATTCAAATTGTTAAAGTTACCAAAAAATATATTAGGTTAATAAAACAAAAATGAATACTCTAAAGAAAATAAATCTTGATATTATCAAAAACAAAAATGGTAAATATTGCATTCGGCTTAATAGCAAATTATTAAAAACTCCTAATGGCAATTTAATAGAATTGCCTAATTTAGTATTAGCTAAAATTCTATTACAAGACTATAAAGCCAAACTAAAGACTAAGAATATAAATTTAGTAAGTTCCATTAAGATAACTAATACGGCAATTGATAAAATTAAACCTAAGAATGCCTATTATATAGAGGAAATAACAAATAATTTAAATAACGATATGCTTTGTTATTTTTCTAAAACTCCGAAAGAACTAGTTGAATTACAAAAAAAAAAATGGTTACCTTTAATTTTTTATATGAATAAAGCTTTTGAAATTGATTTAACTTATACTTCTGATATTTTTGCTATAGATCAAACTAAAATTAGTCTATTAAAATTAAATAGTATATTAAAAAATAAAAATATTTTTGAATTATCGGCTTTCTATACACTTACACATGTAACAAAATCAATAATCGTTTCGTTAGCTCTTGTAAATAATAAGATCAGTGTTAAAAAGGCATTTGAATGTTGCAATTTAGAAGAATTATATCAAATTTCAAAATGGGGAAAAGATGAAGAGGCTTTTAATAGACTAAATGCTATAAAAATTGATATAAGAAATATAAAAAAATATTATGATTCTGTTTAATAATAATTTTAATTAAGGATTTTATTTTGAGAGATATATTAAAAGAATTAAAGCAAAAGAAAGAAAGAGCAAGAATATCAGGAGGACTTAAACGGAAAGAAGCTCAGCATGCTAAAGGTAAATTAACAGCCCGTGAGAGAATAGAGGTTTTAGCCGATAAAGGTTCTTTTGTAGAATATGATATGTTTGTAGAACATCGCTCTACTGATTTTGGCATGGAAAAGAATAAAATTCCAGGTGACGGTGTTGTAACAGGTAATTGTAAAATTAATGGTAGACCAGTATTAATTTATAGCCAAGACTTTACTGCCTATGGAGGTTCATTAAGCGAAGCCCATGCAGAAAAAATATGTAAGATTCTTGATCAAGCAATGAAATTAGAAATACCAGTAGTAGGATTAAATGATTCTGGTGGGGCGCGTATACAAGAGGGTGTAGCCTCGCTTGGCGGATATGCTGAAGTTTTTCAGAGAAATGTATTAGCATCAGGCTTTATTCCTCAAATATCATTAATAATGGGGCCTTGTGCTGGTGGAGCAGTTTATTCTCCTGCAATTACAGATTTTATATTCATGGTACGTGATTCATCTTATATGTTTGTAACAGGACCAGATGTAGTAAAAACTGTTACTCATGAAACCGTAACAGCTGAAGAACTTGGAGGGGCAGCAAGTCACACAAAAAAATCTGGAGTTGCTGATTTGGCTTTTGATGATGATATAACAGTACTTGAACAAACTAGAAGATTATTAAATTTTTTACCTCTTTCAAATAAAGAACCCCCCCCATTTAGGATCACAAAAGATCCTAGTAAAAGGAAATCAGTTAATCTAGATACATTGATTCCTGATAATGCCAACAGTCCTTATGATATGAAAGAGTTAATAACTACAATCGTAGATGAATATGATTTTTTTGAATTACAGACAGATTATGCGCAAAATATCATAATTGGTTTTGCTACGATAGCAGGTTATAGCGTCGGTATAGTTGCAAATCAGCCTATGGTACTTGCTGGTTGTTTAGATATTGACTCATCGAGAAAAGCGGCAAGATTTGTTCGTTTTTGTGATTGTTTTAATATACCTATAATCACTTGTGTAGACGTTCCAGGTTTTTTACCAGGTACAGCTCAAGAATATAATGGCATTATAAAACATGGAGCTAAGCTTTTATATGCTTTTGCGGAGGCAACTGTCCCAAAGATAACATTGATTACACGTAAGGCTTATGGTGGAGCTTATGATGTAATGTCATCAAAACATTTAAGAGGTGATATTAATTATGCTTGGCCTTCCGCAGAAATAGCAGTTATGGGTGCAAAAGGAGCTGTAGAAATTATTTTTAGAGGTTCAACCGATAAAGAAATAGAAAAACAAACACAAGAATATCAAGATAAATTTGCTAATCCTTTTGTTGCTGCATCTAGAGGGTATCTGGATGATATAATTACTCCTCATAACACTAGGGAAAAAATATCTTCAGCATTAGAACTTTTAAAATCAAAAAAGTTAACTAATCCAA
>Ga0315327_10000624_pt1 | contig 17731 bp, 16 predicted proteins | sample M110032315metaG_FD_203460 | JGI IMG/M metagenome (GOLD analysis project Ga0315327, IMG submission 203460) | Ammonia-oxidizing marine archaeal communities from Monterey Bay, California, United States - M1 100m 32315 | ecosystem: Environmental > Aquatic > Marine > Coastal | place: USA: California... | reverse complement strand
TCTCCTCAACGAACTTAGGTTGGTCCCGCATAGCTCTGAATATCGAGCAGCATTCAAGCTTTATGGTGCTTCATGAATCGCTCTCGCGGTGCGATCAACAAAGAAATAAAAAGGTCTGATAGAAGAGTTTGGCATCTCATGTCCTTGACGAACTCATTCTTTTCTGAAGATTTTTGAGCGTTCGACCCTATTGCGGGGAGCTAAAAAGGGACCAATCGCCAAGCCGTTGTATTGATTGTTCGGCGACCGCTGATTGCCAGTTGTGTGGGAGTAACTCCGGAGCAAGTTCGGCCAAGGGGTGGAGTACAAAGGCCCTCTCATACATTCGGGGATGCGGAATAGTGAGATCGGGGTCCCCTAATTGAAGTTCGCCGTACAGCAAGACGTCTATATCCAGAGTTCGGGGCCCCCATCGTTCCAGCCGGACACGCCCTGCCAATTGTTCGAGGTCTTGGCACACGTGAAGCAACTCGTATGGGCTTAGGTGGGTATGAATTTCAGCTACAAGATTGAAATAGGGGTCCTGTGTTGGGCCTCCAACCGGAGCCGTTTCATACAAGCCCGATACTGCATGGACTCCGGGCAATTCATTAACTGCTGTTGCGAGCAAATCGTGCCGGTCACCCATGTTGGAACCTATCCCTAGAAATGCTCTTACGGGTTTACTTGCAGCGCGCTCGTTCATTGACGCCGGCGCACCACTTGAACCGCTGTAAAGTTGATATCTAGAGGAATCGGTGGTCGTAGTTTTTTGATAGTTACATCCACAGCTGTTACCTGGACTGGCTTGAGTAGATCATCAGCGATTAGATGAGCCAAATGCTCTAGTAACTGAGCTTGTGAAGACAAACAAGTCTCAGCTACCGATTGAGCCGCCGCACCATAATCGATGGTGTCCTTAAGATCGTCTGAGTGGCCTGCTGCTGATAAGTCGCTGTAAATGTCAATATCGATCTCTAGTGGTTGAGGTCGTTCACGTTCTTCGGGGAGCACGCCGACTATGCAAACGACACGAAGTCCGCGCAGCTGAATGCAGTCACCATCGAATTGTTGCTTCACTCTTCAGGGTCCTCTGATTGATGCTCCATTTCTACAGCTATCTCTACAAGCTCTCGTCCATGTGGTCCTAATCGTTGTTGAAAGATCCGTTCGGCTATAGCGGTTACCTGCGGCCCAGTTGGGACCATCCCGGCCCATAGGAGATATGCAGCCATTAGGCCACAAAGGCGCTCTCCCACTTCTTCTTTATGGACAAGAACCTGGAGCCCAGCGTTCATGGCACTTTGAATTTCCGTGAACAACACCTCCATGTATTGGGCCAGTTGGTCATGAGCTGGCCAAGGGCGATGCCGGAAGGGCATTCCGAGTTCTTCGTAGTTGTGGAGATTGTGTGACCCCGAGATCAGCGAATACAGAACATCAAAATGTTGTTGACGAACCCAAATAATCTCTTCTTGTCGACGGACACGGCGATGGTGTTCGCCATAGCCGCCAGGGCGCTCGCATATTGCGAGAGAGTCTTTGATAACCCAGACGAAGTTTCTGGGCTCAATGCCTTCTGCCCACTTTCCTTTCACGGTCCCCTATTCCGCAAGCGCTGAAACACTAATGCAAACCAGATATTAGTTGTCCATCGTTGATGTGGCCACCGAGAATTATGATGCTCTTAGTGCTCGCTTGAGGTGTCGTAGGCCCAAATATCGCCCAAATTTCTATATTGCTGGCCTACATCCAGCCCGTAGCCCACTACCCATACCTGTGGGAGTCGAAAACCTGCATATTTAACAAGATCATCAAGGTCGGCTTGTTGCTCTTCGCGAACAAGTAAAGAGCAGAACTCTAGGCTTGACGGGTTTCTAGCTAACAAAGTCTTTCGCAGGTAACGCAGCGTGAGTCCACTGTCGACAATGTCCTCGACGATTATGACGTCTCGCCCTTCAATGTCGTTATCAAGGTCTTTGATGATTCGCACAACGCCGCTATTTCGGGTAGTGCTGCCATACGAAGAAACAGCCATAAAGTCTAATTCGACCGGTAGATCGATAGCTCTTGCTAGATCGGCCGTGAAAATAACACCGCCCTTGAGCACTCCAATTAGCAAAGGAGTGCGTCCTGCGTAATCATTCGAAATTTCTTCTCCGATCCGCTGCACTCTTGCTTCAATTTCCTCGCGGCTTACGAGAATTTCGGTCAGAGCAGGGTCATTTGTAGCGCTCGGGTCTGTCACAGGATCGGAACCTAGCCGCTTTCTGGAACTTCGCGATGTTCTTTTGCCAAGGTTTCGACTCGTAATTTGCCATCGGTGCGTCTAACAGATCGACCTCCCGTTATTTCCGTGCCTAGAACTTCTCCTCGAGCAACTTGGAGAACTCGCTCGACTGATGCGAGGTCTGGTGGGTGGCCCTCTCTGAGCCAAGCTCGGATGGAGCGACGCGCAAGCGCGATCGGCGCTGATGCCACTGCGACAGCATCAGTGGCATCAATTTCTCGAGCCAAGCGATCTAGTAACTCTGCATCCTTCTCAGCAATTTGACCGGCTCGCACAAGCAGCGGAACCACGTCCCTTTCTGCCACCTTGTTCAGGAGAGGAAGAACTTCGTGCCGGATCCTGTTACGACGAAACCTTGGATCATCGTTGCTCGGATCTTCTGTTGGTCGCCACTGAAATATTTGGCACACCGATTCGGTGTCGGCACGCCGCAGTCTGATAATTGGGTGCTGGTCATCTCGCATGCCTGCCAATGCGTCGGGCCCTCCTCCTCTAAGAAGATGCAGGAGGATTGTCTCTGCTTGGTCATCAGCGGTGTGTCCTGTAAGCACGTCTTTAGGCAACGAGGCAAAGCGCGCTTCCCTTGCTCGAGCTTCGAGATTGGGGCCATCTTCTATGGACAGGGCTACTGATCTGAAGCCAGCTCCGACTTTGGATGCAAGGTTTGCGACATGGTTACTTTCATCTGGCCCATTTGGGCGCAGACCGTGGTCGACGTGATGGGCAACAACTTCTTCCCCAGTCAACGACGCCAAAATCAGTAGCGCTGACGAGTCAGCTCCCCCCGAGACTGCGCAATGTATTGGTCCAGTGCTGGGAAACATGCACTGTTCAAAAAATGGGTCCAAAGCATCGTAGTTTCCCATCTATTTACCTCTGCGACGCAGCTGATACTCGTTCCATCCAGGAAGCTGGATTTCTTATTTCTGCCATCGACGGAAGATGTTGAGGGTCTTCCCAAATGACATCGACCGCTCGATCACCACGCTGAGATTCAATGGCAGCAATGAAGTCTTCACCTGCTTGGTACTGAGCCAACTTTGCTTCAAGTCCCATCAGTTTCTGCATTATCCGGCTGACCCCGGTTGCACTGTTGCGGCGTTGTTGCATTACTCGGTGAAAACGCTGGGCATGGGGGACATGACCGGCTGCGGCTCGAGACATAGTCACGTCACCATGTCCTTCCACCAGACTCATCATGCCTCCGACCGCGTCTAACAGCTCTTTTTGCCGGTCACTTGCAAACAGTTGAGCCACGCCACCATCAGCCATTGGGTCCTTACCGTCTCGTTTCATCTGAACGAAATCTTGAAGCCCTTGCTTAAGGCGATCGGGGTCCGGTTCTACTTCGTCCAGCATCTGGTTTACTAATTCCAGGAAGCGGGGACGCAACCAGGGCACGCCTGTGAACTGTGATCTATGCGTTAACTCATGCAGAGCTAACCAAAGTCTGAACTGCTTAGGGTCGAACGCAAATTTCTTTTCGATAGCTAAAACGTTGGGACCAACGTAATAGACGAGATCTTGTTCATCTCGATCTTCGTCTTCGGCAAGCAAAAGGTCGTATTGACCTAGAACTCGGCGAGACATCCACCCCAGAACCGTGCCTAATTCTGTTGCAGCTACTTTGCGGGCTATACCGCTGGTCGCGCTGGAGTCTGAGGATTCCGCTAGGACGGGACGCAACAGTCGCCTAAAGGAGCGGATGTTGGCATCAATCCACCCTTCTCGATCAATGACTCGAGCGCGAGCCGCTCCTTCAGTTGAGATCAATCTGGTTTCCATACCGACTAGCTCTTCGGCTAGCGGTGTGAAATTGGCGAAATCCTTATGCAGTGAATCGCCCAGATATGAACGAGACAGCGGTTCATCACCAGCTACGCGTGTCGCGATTCGTTTCGCCAACTCCCAGTCGACGGGTCCTTCCGTCATCAGCTTGTTCAGCGTTTTGGATAACGGGGGGCCACTACCTTCATGATGTAGCCCGCTATAAGTTGGACAACTCCGAGGACCGCGCCAATAGCTAGAGGTACCGCCAACCAGAAATGCCAGACTTGAGCAGCAAGTGCGTTCATATCGTCATCGTACCCAACACTGTCGGTTAGAACTCAACTCTTGGAACAGGTTCACCCAAAATCACTCATAAGCCTTTGGTCTTGTACCCAAGGGTGGCTGGTAGCGTCAGTTGGGTTAGCGCCCGAGTAGCTCAGTGGTAGAGCGGCTCTCTCGTAAAGAGCAGGTCGTGGGTTCAATTCCCACCTCGGGCTCAAAGTTCTCACCTAATTCTTGCGCCTCAGAGCTTCAAGGTGGCAAACAACCTCTGCATCAAAAGTCGTTCGTTACCGTTGCGTCTTATGTCTTGGGATGCCGAGGCGATCAAAGCTAATGATCTTGAGCCGCTTGACGGGTCAATTGAACCGTTGGTTATGCCTTTGCTGATGGCGTTCCCCAGGGCTGTCATACCCATCAGCAACTCGTCTGTTCGGAGCCTACGCAGTTCTCTTTTGTGTCGGTCTTCGAGACTGCGGCGTCCTAATCCCCGTTCTCCAAAGCGTTCAGCACGCTCATCAAGATCTTCGCTTTCTTGTTCGTGACGGTGTTGGAGGGGTGCTGTCGCCGCGTCAACCATTGTCAGGAGTCTGTCTGCTGCTTCTGCTGCACTGCTACCCGATCCATCGAGAACCGAGTGAAGTTCACTCCACGCGTTCCAGCGGTCGAGCGCCGCCTCATCTGAAGCTAAGAGCATCGCCCGGTCAATCGAGCCGTTCGCCGCCTCAGCGATCATTGCAGCGTTTTCTCGTTCTGCTCCCGATACCACCAACTGTTCGACAAGCTCTTTGGGGCTTATTGGTTCGAATTCGACTCTGGTGCAACGAGATGCGATGGTCGCTATCCCAACTGGAATTTCTTCTGCAGTAAGAATGAACAGCGTCGTGGGGGGCGGCTCTTCCAGCACTTTAAGAATCATTGGTGCTGAACTAAAAGCAAGGTGCACATCTTCGACGAAGATCACCTTTTTATTGCTCTCATAGGGGCTGGTCGTTGCGACACGAACAATCTCTTTAGCTTGATCAACTGAGAGTGCAGGTCCGTTTCGTTCAAACAAAATGAAGTCCGGGTGTTCTTCAGCACTGGCGAGTCTTTTATGTCTTTCAGGATCTTCACTTCCTGCGGCCAACAATTCAGCCGCAAATCTCGTAGCGGCTGTGCGAGCACCACATCCGGATGGTCCTACAAATAGATATGCCGGTAAAGGCGCTGAAACGGCATTTCGCAATACAGAAATGGCCGGTCTTTGACCGATAATCCCTTCGAAACTGTCCGTCACTTGACACCAGCAGCACGGGCAACACGCTCGGCAACTTCGTCTACCGAGCCGCTACCGTCGATCATCCTCCACCGGTCCGGGTCAGCTTGGGCTAACACATTGAAACCGTCTACGACTCGGTTGGCGAAGTCCGCGTCTTCGCTTTCCATTCGATCACGCTGATCTCCCAATCGGTCATCTGCGGTTTCGACGGGCACTTTTAGCAAGATCACAAGATCCGGCAGTAACCCCCCACTTGTCCATTCGACGAGGCGCATAAGTTCTTCGATGGACTGTCCGCGTCCGTAACCTTGGTAGGCGAGCGTTGAACCATAGGAACGGTCAGTTATGACATCGCTACCTTCAGCTAAAGCCGGTTCGACAACTTCAGCTAGGTGTTGCGCTCTATCTGCTGCAAACAGCAGTGCCTCGGCGCGTTCAGTTGGTGCTGGACCATTTCCGAGCAACAGATCTCTGATCGCTACACCTAGTGCCGTGCCACCCGGTTCTCGAGTCAGGACTGCATCTAAGCGGCGGCTCAGAAGACGCGCCTGAGTTGACTTGCCGCTCGCTTCCCATCCTTCGAATGCTATGTACTTTCCGCGTTGCGTCATTTGAACTTCTTTTTAGGGGTGCGCAATGAAATCCATGCAAGCCCTGAGGCGAGCAACATAAAGCTGCTCGCTAACCATAAGGCGCCCCGAACCCCGGGGAGTGCCATCGACCATGTGCCTAAGGTGAGTTCGTTATCGAACAGCACATCGAAAAGCCAATTGAACCCATCAGATAAGAACCCACCGACGGTTATCGACAAAAGCAGGCAGAAACGGACCAAGGTGTATAGAGCGCTGAAGACTCTGCCTCGGAGTTGCTCCTCTACATGTTCATGTAGGAGCGTGAAACCCAATACATAGACAGATCCGGCGCAGATCCCCATCGCGAAGACGCCAGCTAGGCTTGAGAACGTATTCGAGGTCGATACCGCAAATAGCAAGCACCCACCGGCACCAAAAACTGCACCGATAAAAGCACGTTCCTTATCCAATCGCCGTTGCAGCGCTGACAGGAGTGACACGCCCACGGCGACACCCATTCCGAGAGTTACCAGAATGGTTCCGAAGCCGGCGTTGCCGGCTTCTAAAACGACATCGTTGTAAACGGCTCCGAGGGGAATCAACATTCCCCCACCGATCATGCCTGTGGCTAGTCCGACGAGCACTGCTCGTACCTGCGGGCTAATCGCGATGAAGGTCCATCCTTCACGTAGCTCTCGTACTCCCTGAGCTAGATCGATCGAGCTGGATTTTTTTTCTTGCCGACGTCGCGTTGCTAGCGGCAAAGTTGCTATGAGCCCGGCCGCTATAAGAAAAGTTAACGCGTCGAGGGCTAACGCCCATTCCACTTGACCTGCACTACTGCCACCCAAGAACTCGGCGAACTTTGCGAGACCGATGAACGCGCCAGCCGCCAATGGGAACGTTCCATACGCGGCAACTAGCGACAGCGAATTCGCGGCAGTCAGCTGTTCTTTGGGTACTAAATTCGGAACAATTGCCTCTTTAGCTGGTCCCCATAAGGAAGTCGCTAGTTCGAGGATCAACGAGGCGAGTACCAACCCCCAAACCTTCTCGATAAACGGGATCGAGAGAAGCACTGCGGCTCGCAGAACGTCGCAGATAATTAACAACCGCTTCCGATTTACGCGGTCGACGATGATTCCACCAACAGAGGCTAAGAAAAAACCAGGCAACACTCTGGCCAGCATGACCAGCGCTATCGCTGAACCAGGCTGGGCGCCACCGATGCGCCGCGCAATTTCGATAATGGCTAGGAATCCGATCCAGTCGCCAAATGCGCTGACTATCTGAGCGATCCAGAGGCGCAGAAACGCTGGACTCCCAAATACAGGGTGCGATCTGTTCAGTCGCGCGTTGGGATCTTGATCCGGGGTCGCCTCTGGTTCATCTATATTCACGGTTCAGACTCTTCAGGGTTTCCTACGGTCAAAAATCTATTCCAACTCCGTAACGAGCTTCTGCCTTACAGGATATTCAAAAACATCGCTAAGTGGCCGAACGACGAGAAGTCTTAAGCCCGTTTCTCCGCCAATAGCTCTACCGCTCTTTGCTCGGTGAGTGCTTCAACTGAATCCCAGCTCTTGAGCGACGCATTCGTTTTGCCGTCAGTTACGTACGGTCCGAATTTTCCGTCTTTCAGCAGAATGGGCTGATCGCTGTTGGGGTCTTTGCCTAGCTCTTTGAGTGGCGGCTTGGCTGCTCTGCGACCAAACTTTTTTGGTACCGAAAGCAGTTGCAAGCATTCTTCAAGGGTGATGGTCAACAACTGCTCTTCGTTTTGAATATTCCGGCTCTCTCCGTCCTTGAGTAGATAAGGGCCATATGGGCCGTTTTGAACGGTTACTTCGATCCCATCAGCAGGGTCTGTGCCAACGGTGCGTGGCAAACTCAAGAGTTCGAGTGCTTCCTCGAGGGTGATGCGTTCTAGGGTCATTGTTTGAAAGAGTGATGCTGTTTTTGGCTTCGGTTGAGTCTTGAGCTCATCGATGCGGTCTAGCTCGGCAACGACTTCGATAACGCTGTCAAACACCCGAGAAGTTTCAATCAGGGAATTGATGTTGGTGAGACGTTCCTCGTTGTCTCCGCGCTGCAAGTCCTTTATGTAACCGGACTGCTCTAAACATGACTGCAGCGCTGTAGGAGCGTCTGTTTCGCGCATACCGACGATTGATTTTCTCAGCTTCAGGAATGATCGAATGGCTTTTTGCGCGGCAGGTGACGAACCGGCTTCCTTCACCCGTTCGAAGGCTTCTATGAGGCTGACCTCATGAGTGTCGCCGAACTCAATGAGCCTTTTAATGGCGGCGTCGCCAATTCCGCGTTTGGGGTTCTTTATCGCTTGCTTTACCGAGTCATTGTCAGGGTCATCGGTCATGCAACGCATATAGGCGACCGCTACTTTGAGTTCTTTCTTGTGAAGAGGAAGACTGAGGAGTTGACCTCCAGGTGACGACGCGGCTGGCATTTTGGGAGGTCGCCCTAAAGACACATATGGACCGAAGGTTCCTGGCCTGGCGATGACTTCTATACCAGTCGCAGGGTCGACGCCCAGAACTCGTTCTTCGGGTGTCTCTAACAATTCGATAGCTAAATCGAGGGTTATTTCGTCTGGAGCAATGCCGGCAGGTAATGATCGATATTCGTCACCTCGCTGCACATAAGGAAAGTTCTTACCGACTTTGGCGACAACGACTTGGCCGTCCTTGTCAATTCCGATCGGGATCGTGTTGATTTCCACTGGGTCGATGTCAGCAAGATGTTCATCTGATACGAGATTGCGAAGACCTGGCAGTGGCTCCCCGTTTGCGTTAACACGCCCAAAATAAAAATCATCTAGCCATGGGTTGGGTTCGATTTCGCCTACAGATATCTGATCGAGATCATCTTCCATGCTGGCAGTGAGGGCGTAGTCCACTAACTGCGGGAAGTGATTTTCCATGAGACCGACTGTGGCAAAGGCGGTGAGCGTGGGCACCAAAGCCTGGCCTTTCTTCCAGACATAGCCTCGACTTTGGATGGTGCCAAGAATGCTTGCGTAGGTGCTGGGTCGCCCCACTCCCAGCTCTTCTAGTCGGCGAACTAGGGTTGCCTCGGTGTACCGCGCCGGTGGTTTCGTTTGGTGATCCTTGCTTTCAAGGGACGATGCAACGACAGTGTCACCCTGCGAGAGATTCGGAAGTTCTCGTTCTTCGTCGTCTGATTCATCTGACTGTCGCCCGTAGACAGCGAGAAAACCAGGAGAAGTGATTACGGTCCCACTAGTGCCGAATTGATAAGTGTCCGAGCCAGATGGAGTAGCTGCTAAACGAATAGTCACCGTCTGGCCTTCAGCATCATTCATCTGACTGGCTATCGTTCGACTCCAGATGAGGTGATACAGACGCGCTTGATCACTGTCAGCTTTGTCTCCTTTGAAACCAAGGTCGGCTGGGTTTCGCCATGCGTCTCCTGCGGGACGGATAGCTTCGTGCGCCTCTTGAGCGTTTTTAACTTTTTTGTTATACACCCGAGCATCTGCAGGTAATTGATCCGGCCCAAAGCGTTCTCTGATAAGCGTCCGAGCAGCACTAAGGGCATCCGCCGACAGGGTGGTGCTGTCGGTCCGCATATAGGTTATGTGCCCTTCTTCGTAGAGCTTCTGGGCAGCACCCATTGTTCGTGACGCCGAGAAACCTAACCGCCCACTGGCTTCTTGCTGAAGAGTTGAGGTCATGAAGGGTGCTGATGGTCGCCGTCGATACGGCTTGGGTTCAACAGATTGAACGGTGAACTCAACCCCAGTAAGTGCCGATTCCAGTTGTTTGCCCTGATCGGTGTTTATGACCGTTCTGTCGGCCTGACTAAGTTCTCCTTGCGCGTCAAAGTCTCGACCAGTGGCGACACGGACATCATTGATAGCGGTAAGAGCGGCAGTGAACGTCGCATCAGAGGCCATCTCAGCCTCCAAGCTCGAATACGCAGCTGTTTGGAACGCTATGCGCTCACGTTCTCGTTCGACAACCAAACGGTTAGCGACACTCTGAACTCTGCCGGCAGACAGACCAGGCTTAACTTTTTGCCACATAACAGGAGACACTTTGTATCCGTAAAGTCGATCAAACTTTCGTCGAGCTTCTTGCGCATCAACAAGGCGATGATCTAGCTCTCGGGGGGAAGCGACCGCATCACGAATAGCTTTTTCAGTGATTTCGTGGAACACCATTCGGTGAACGGGCACTTGGGGATTTAGTACCTCGAGGAGGTGCCAAGCAATAGCTTCGCCTTCTCGGTCTTCATCTGTCGCCAAGTAGAGCGCATCAGAGTTCTTCAGTAACTTTTTAAGTTTCGTTACTTGCTTCTTCGCCCTCTCCGTAACCACGTAAAGCGCCTTGAAGTCATTATCAACGTCTATACCTAGATTGGCCCATGACTCGCCTTTGTAGACAGCAGGCACTTCAGTTGCTTTGGCCGGAAGGTCACGTATGTGCCCCACTGAGGCTTCCACCACATAGTCGGACCCGAGGTACCGCTCTATGGTTTTGGCCTTGGCAGGTGATTCAACGATTACTAGCGATTTCGGCACGACGGCAATTAATTCCCTAATTCATGTGGCTCTGTCAAATTCTTCGATTGCCTAAATAAAGCAACCTCATCCGCGGAAGGTACCGGCCATTACGGCATTTCCAACGCATCATCACTATCAAAATTTTCTCGGTGAGCCACCATGGCAACGATCGCAACTACTGCAGCAACCCCTACTAAGGCAGCAATTAAGGCTCCGACAAGCTCTTCAGTTTGTGGGGTTCCGAGCCCGGTATTTTCTAGACCTCCTTGGTCTGAAGGCCATGGCCACAGAACTCTCAGCGAGCCCACCATTAGACCCAGAAGCATTGAAACAACCAGATCGCGATATCGATTCAACAGCCTGTTAAGAACTCGACTGAAAAGGACTAGGCCTACGAGAGCTCCTATTGAGTACATCCCGAGCACCGAGACATCTCGTTGTTCTAATGCGGCAATGAGGTGGTCATACAGGCCCAGCATCAAAAGAATGAACGATCCACTGATACCCGGCAAAATCATTGCGCATATCGCGATAGCGCCAGCGCATATGGCGACAAGAGGCCCTGGATTTTCAAGCGAACCCGAACGAATTCCCAGCAGCGTGAAGGTGACGGCAGCGAAGATCCCGAATATCAAGTAGCGCGATGGTGACCACTTTCTTACTTCGCGTCGTGTCGCAAACACGGACGCTGCAATGACCCCAAAAAATGCTGACGACACGATCACTGGTCTTTCGTGAATCTGTGTTCGGAGCCACGAAGCTAAGAGCAGCAGGGCAACAGCTATACCCATTAAGAGACTCGCTAGAAATGTCCATTGAACTGCTCGGAATCGTTGCTTGCAACCAGCTACATCGCCGCGCGCTAAACAACTAATTCCGCTCGAGGCAGCACTGATTTGTTCGATGAGCCGGTCATATATTCCTAGTAGGAGCGCAACAGTTCCACCGGAAACACCCGGAATGATGTCTGCGACGCCCATACAAAAGCCATGCAGAATATGGATGGGGACACGGCGTCTCACATATGGGACCGTACCGCGGCTTAGTCGCGCTACACCCTTCACTAACGTGCTTTCTTCGGGAGTCCGACGGTTTAGGCGCCGCGAGCAACTCAGGTTTTGTGGGTTCGGTGATTGACGCCTCGGACGAGAAACTCAGTGATTCGACCAGGAGCGGCAGCTAACGCCATAGTTGGCCATAACCGTTTCGGGTGGCGCACTTCTCTTTTCTGTGTGAGGACTGCCTGAACCGCGTCTGCAGCTACTTTGTCAGGGCTTACGTCAACCAGCATTCGCAGACGGCGCAGTCTCCGCTGTGCTTGGTCGAAGGCGGGGTTGTCTGTAACTCGGGTCCACATTTCGGTGTCTACAGGCCCCAGATGCATTGTTGTGACGTGAACGCCAGTCCCATTGGTTTCCATACGAACTGATTCGGCGAAACGTGTGAGCCCTGCCTTGGACGCACAGTAGGCAGCAAGTCCGGGAGCGGGGGTAATGGCCGCCATCGAAGACGTATAAAGAAGGTGCCCCCTGCCGCGCTTGACCATGCCCGGCAGCACCTGGCGAGTGAGACGCATAGGAGCCAAGAGGTTCGTTGCAAGTACCTCTTCGATTCGGTCTTCTTCGATGTCCTCTATGAACTCTTGAGTTTCGATCCCGGCATTATTTACCAAAATGTCAACTGGCGCGACCTGCTTTTCAACTCGATCTATGAAGCTCGAGAGTTCTTCAGGGTTCGCTACATCTAGCGGCATTGAGGAGCCGTTGAGCTCAGTGGCCAAAGACTCGATTTCGTTAGCGGATCTAGCTGCGAGTATTACGTGTGCTCCTTGTCCTGCGAAAGCTCGGGCTAGGGAGGCACCAATTCCCCTACTAGCTCCCGTGATGAGTACACACGCGTCGTTGAGATCCATTTAGTCAGGCTAGATCTCTGACGAACGTTGCGGGACGCGAAGAAGCCTCGGGGGCTGTGTATCTCAAAGCCCCCGAGGCTTTATCGGTAATTATTTAGATAAAAGCTGGAACGAAAACAAGCGAAACAATCGTCATCACTTTGATCAGAATGTTCATTGCCGGTCCGGACGTGTCTTTAAATGGGTCGCCAATGGTGTCTCCAACCACTGCAGCCGAATGTGCGTCGGTACCTTTTCCGCCGTGGGCTCCGGCCTCGATGTACTTCTTGGCGTTATCCCAAGCACCACCAGAGTTCGCCATGTAGATCGCAAGCAGGAAACCGGTTACCACTGCGCCGGCTAGGAAGCCACCTAATGCGTTGACATCAACAAAGCCGATAGCCAGTGGAAGAACGATCGCAAGACCGCCTGGGAGCAACATTTCACGCAAAGCTGCTTGCGTCGATATGTCGACACAGCGACGGCTATCGGGCTTAACTCCCGGTTGACCTTCACGTAGACCAGGGATTTCAGCGAACTGTCGTCTGACTTCCACGATCATCGCTTGAGCTGCTCTACCTACAGATGACATCGTCATTGCAGCGAAGACGAACGGCGTCATTGCGCCAAGGAACAATCCGATGGTTACTGCCGTGTCGTTGATATCGAGGACCTCGATCCCGGCGGTAAGACTGAAGGACTTAAAGAGCGCAAGCGCAGTCACCGCGGCTGATCCGACGGCAAAGCCTTTTGCAACTGCAGCAGTCGTATTCCCTAAGGCGTCAAGGCTGTCGGTTACATCTCGAACTTCTGAAGGAAGTTCTGCCATTTCGGCGATGCCGCCGGCGTTATCGGCGATAGGGCCGTAAGCGTCAACGGCAACAATGACTCCTGTGACGGCCAGCATGCCGATAGCTGCTAATGACACGCCGTACAGTCCGATGACGTCACCAGCGTTACCGAACGCCGCGCCGCCCAACCAATATGACAAGCCAATCATGATGGCGACGACGACGACTGATGGAAGCGTGGAGAGCTTGCCTTGGGCGATTCCTTCGATAGTGACTGTTGCGGCACCAGTTTCTGATTGTGAAGCGATGCCTTTGACTGGTTTGTAGTGCTCTGAGGTGAAATATTCCGATACGAACCCGATAGCCCAACCGCCCAGGAGGCCGATGATGATAGTAAGAGACAGGAAGATAGGTGTTTCCACTACGTCAGATCCGCCTGCGGAGGCTCCGCCGAACAGCCACTGGGTTCCTACGATCGTAAAGATCACCGTGAGGCCCATAGCTATGTATTGACCAGTGTGTAATTGTGTTGAAAGGCTTTGCCCTTCTTTGCCTCTAGTGAGGAGCGCTCCAACAATCGAAGCAATCATCCCGAGGGCACCGATAAGTATCGGGTACATAAGCAAAGACTCAGAGTCTCCGAATACTTGAAGCTTGTCTCCTTCGATGAAGGTACCGGAAAGTAGAAGTGAGATGAGCACGATCGGCGCAACGACCGAACCTGCATAGGACTCGAAGAGGTCCGCACCCATTCCCGCGACATCACCCACATTGTCTCCCACAGCGTCCGCTATTGTGGCTGGGTTGCGTGGGTCATCCTCTGGGATTCCTGCCTCTACTTTTCCGACAAGGTCACCTCCAACATCGGCTGCCTTGGTGTAGATACCGCCGCCGATACGAGCGAAAAGAGCGATGGAGCTTGCTCCAAGACCAAATGCCGCTACGACCTGGAATGCACTATCAACGCCAAGCCATGTCACCCAGAGCAAATAGTTGAAGGAAATACCCAATAGGGCCAGACCCGCCACGGTGAAGCCCATAACCGCACCGCCTTTAAAGGCGAGCGGTAAAGCTTTGGCTGCACCTTCACGCGCGGCGTTAGCCGTTCTGGTGTTGGCTGCAGTCGCAATCCGCATGCCGACGAAGCCTGCGATGGAGGAAAGAACTGCTCCCATCAAATATGCGAATGAAGCTGATGGTCTTCCTTCGATTGGCACGATTAGAAGAAGCACAAACATTACGGCCACGAACGCTGAGACCCATTGGTATTCCCGGCGAAGGAATGCCATCGCCCCTTCTCGGATGGCTTGGCCGATCTCTTTCATAAGATCAGTGCCCTCATCCGCCTTCATGACTGTCTTTGCGAAGTAGTAAGCAAGTAACAACGCTAGTGCTGATGCAACTAGCGCGAAATACGGAACCGCTGTCACGATGTCCTCTCAGTTCAGCCCAGTTGGTAGAAGGTGCCGGTTCGGTCCGGGCCGAGAGAGTCCGAGACGGCGAGGTGCGTTTCGGCACCAGAGGAAAATCCTACGAAACCCTTGCCTAAGGGGCAACTACTTCTTGTCACTGATTAGTTGAATGTCGAATTCTTTTAGCCATTCAACAAGACCTGTTTGGGTTCGGAAGTGATGACATTTGAGTCCGGCAGCCTGGCCTCCCTCAACGTTTGCCTCGACGTCGTCAATGAAAAGACAGTTTTGGGGCTCTACAGATAAACGCGAAACAGCCCTGAGGTATGCGGGTTTGTCGGGTTTGGCGACCCCAATTCGGTGCGTGTTAACTACCTCATCAAATAGATCTGTGAGATCGACTCTTTCGAGGTATTCCTCGAATCGATCATGGTTGTTGGTCAAAATCCCTAGGCGAAATTGCTTCGGCAGTTGTTTAATAAGATTGACCATCTCTAGATCAATTCGCCCTTCGAACGCAAAGAATCTATTAACCAGAGGTCGGATGAAGGCACCGTGGCTTTCTACCAATATGTGTTCAGTTTTGTCTTTCCATTCGACCCATGTGATCTCGCCGCGCGTCAATGGTTCGTGAAGTTCTTTTGAGAAGGCGACGGCAAAGATAGTGCCTCTTTCGATATTTGCTTCAGCTTCGAAGGTCCACAGGTCAGATTCGTCCCATTGACGTATAACACCATCAAAGTCGAACAAAATCGCTTCTATCATTCGTTGGTATCCGGCTGCCTTCCGTAATAAAGAAGAAGCAACGCACCTACCGCCGCTATCAGAGAAGCCACAAGGATCCCTATTTTGGCTAGATCCGTTACACCTTGGCTATCAAAGGCCAGCCCGCCTACGAAGATGGACACGGTGAATCCGATCCCGGCAGCTAATCCCATTCCGATGAACTGAAGCCAAGTGACTCCCTCTGGAAGGCTGAAGCCGAAGCGAGTCGCTACCCATGCAAAAAGGGTAATTCCGACAGGTTTTCCGATTACCAAGCCAGCGATGATTCCAAGGGTTACATTGCTCGACGCAGCATCAGAGATGATGTCCCCACTGAGTTCGATTCCCGCATTGGCTAAAGCAAAAATCGGAATAATGATGAATGCGGTGAAGGGGTGGAGCATGTTTTCTAGTCGCTCTGTAAGGGGCACTGATTCCTGCGCCAAGAAAGACGCGTGCCTCACTTCAGCAACATTCGCGTTGCTCGGGAGAGCATCAACTATTTGTTGAGCGTCGCGTCGGCCGAGAAGCGGTTTGGCCGGTGTTAATAGTCCCAACGCCACTCCGGCAATAGTTGCGTGTACTCCTGATTCCAAGGTTGCGTACCAAATGAAAATACCGAGCACCGCGTATACGGGTATGGCCCATACGCGTGCACGCTGAAGAACCCATACCGTTATCAGGCCCACAAGCGCTGTTAATAACCACGGGACACTTAGACCGCTGCTATAGAAAATGGCGATGACTGCTATCGCTCCGATATCGTCAACGATCGCCAGGGTGAGCAGGAATAGCTTGATTTTCGGCGAGACTCGGCTGCCTAACAAGGCAACGATTCCGATCGCGAAAGCTATGTCGGTCGCCATGGGGATACCCCATCCTCGTGACGCCTCTCCGCTGGTGTTGAGCATGAAGTAGAACAGCGCCGGCACCACCATTCCACCTAACGCTCCAATCGCTGGTAGCGCCGCTGCTCGGAAAGAACTCAGGTCTCCTGTAACTAATTCCCTCTTTATTTCAAGGCCTACGACAAAGAAAAATAGGGCCATCAATGCGTCATTAACGAAGTGACCAACACTCATGTGTTCGAAGACGTGCCATGTCCCAATGGCTAACTCAATTTCGGAGTGCCAAAAGTCGTGATAGCTGTCACCCCATCCAGAGTTCACCCAGATAAGGGCGACTGCTGTTGCTATCAATAACAAGATGCCGCCGGCCACTTCGCGATCTATGAAGCGCAAAACAGGGCGGGCGACGAACTTCGCCAAGCTGCTATCACTACTTGCGAAAGTCGGCCTTTTCAGGAGTGAGTCAGATCCAGCCATAAACCATTAAGGCTAGGCCCCGTGTTCTCGTTTGATGTGACTCATATTGTTAGCGACCGAAAAAGCTTCAGCTAAATCTCGGCTTCACCTGGTGTGTGAGAAGATCCATCGATTCGATGATTTGGTCGCTGGAATGGATTCCTTGCGGGACCAAAAAGAAAATCTCTTCGAAGCCAAGACGGCTTTGTGCTTCTTCTATCTGTCTGCTTATGGTGTCAGGGCTTCCAACCAGTTTTAGTGGCATTCCCTGGCCGAATTGGCGTGCCCAACTATCCCAAAACCATTCCATGTCTTCGAATTGCTTTTGGGCCTCAAGATCAGTAGGTGCACATACCGTTATGCCTCCCCATGCGGCTTCATGTCCCTTGGGTTTTTCGATGCCATGCCGGGGTGACTCCTCCCGGTAGGTTTTCCACAACGCCTCGCAGAAATCTAGTTTGTCGCTTAAAACAATCGGAGTTCCACCATATTTCGCCCAAAACAGGGCTGTCTTCATAGACATCGTGAAGCCACCATAGAGAGGGGGGTGCGGATCTTGGAGAGGCCTGGGGGCAATCCCAATCTCATTGATGGTCATGTCAGGGTCTATTCCAGCGCCGAAGTCGGAATAGACGCTGTGATGATGCGGGTTCAGATTGTCATTTGGGAATTTCCAAAATTCACCTTCGTAGCTGAAGGTTTTGTTTCGTAACGCAGTCAGCACTACCTCTACAAACTCCTCAAAAAATCTCCTGTTGTACTCATCGACATCTGTGTCTTTGTTCCAGTGCCCAACAGCAGACAAGTCCGGTCGGATTTTCAGCTGGTCAACCCACCGATGCTGATATCCCCGAACAATTCCGACTCCGAG
>Ga0315327_10000622_pt1 | contig 17741 bp, 16 predicted proteins | sample M110032315metaG_FD_203460 | JGI IMG/M metagenome (GOLD analysis project Ga0315327, IMG submission 203460) | Ammonia-oxidizing marine archaeal communities from Monterey Bay, California, United States - M1 100m 32315 | ecosystem: Environmental > Aquatic > Marine > Coastal | place: USA: California... | reverse complement strand
GACTTGGGATGTAATGTTGCCAAAATTCGTCCAGTTTTATGAAAATCTATTGAATAGTTAACTAATTATCTTGTTTACGTGTTCACAAATTTCTAACGTCTGATCATTAGTTAATAATGGATAAGATGGTAGTGATAAAATTAGTTTAGCAAATTTTTCACTGTTGGGTAATTTGTAACCATATTCTTCATAGATCGATTGTTTGTGTATTGGCTTTTCATAATAAATAGCAGAACCTATCTCATTATCTGTTAATTCTTTACGTATTTCATCTCTTTTTTCATGTTTTAGTACAATTTGATGATAAACTGATTTTCCATCTTTATTTTCAGGCAAAATACAATCTTCTACTAAATTTTTTCTGTAAATTGAAACAATTTCTCTTCTTCTTGCATTTTTCTCATCAAGATGTTTTAGTTGAACTCGACCAATAGCCGCATTAACCGTATTCAATCTCATTGTAAATCCTAGTTTATCGAATTCATTTTTTGTTTTTCTACCATTATCTCTTATTGATTTTATTTTTAATGCAGTTTCTTCATTGTTTGTTGTAGTCATTCCGCCATCTCCACCAACTGTCATATTTTTAGTTGGATAAAATGAAAAACATCCGACATCTGAGATACTACCCACTTTTTTTGCTTTGTATAATGCACCATGTGCTTGACATGCATCTTCCACAATTGGAATATTCTGTTCTTCTGCAAATGATTTCACAGACTCAAAATTACATGGATTTCCATAAATATGAACAGGAATTATGCCATTTACTTTTTCTGTAATATTTGATAGGTCAATACCTCCATCGTCTGTATTAATATCTGATAAAATTGGCTCCGCATTTGTCATTCGAATACAATTTGCTGAAGCAATGAATGAATTAGTTGGTGTTATCACTTTTGATTTGTCCGAAATTCCTAATGCCATCAAGGAAATTTGTAATGCACTATTTCCTGAACTTACTGAAACTGCATATTTTGTTCCAGTATATTCTGCAAACTCTTCTTCAAACTTTGTTATACTTTCTCCACCTACAAAGGATTCATTTCTTAATGCATAAATTGCAGATTCTTCCATCTCATCAGTAAATTCTTGAATAAAAAATGGAATTTTCATATTATCTTAATTTCTTATTATTATTTTATACATTAGTCTTCCTACAAATTGTTTAAATTATTTTTTAATATTTGCATCTAGTATACGAATAAAATTTTTTGTTATAACTTCCCAACTGTATGTATCCTCAACAAAATTCCTGCCTGCATTTCCCATATCTTGTGATAATTTTTTATCATTTAACAATAAAGAAATTTTTTCAATAATTTCTTCATGATTTCCTTTCTTAACTAAATATCCGGTAATGCCATCTTTCATCATTTCTGGATTTCCACCAACATTTGTGGCAATAACTGGTTTTCTCATTAATTGTGCTTCTTTTAGAGAAAGTGCAGCTAAATCCATGCCCGTAATTAATGCATAAACATCAATCTCACTCAGAAATTCTCTAACTTTGTTTGGATATTCTAATTTTCCCAACCAATGAAAATTTTCATATGTTCCTAATTCTTCTAAAATCTTTTCACTAAATGGTCCATCTCCTGCCCAATAGAAATTTACATCTGGCATTTTTTTTAAAACATTTTTGAGAATTAACATTTCTGATGTTTTCCCCCACCAATTTGCACGCTGCACTAATCCTACACATGGATGTTTTAACTTAATTCCATCAACTTTATACCATCTAGACGAATCAATTCCTTCAAAAAATACATCAGTTTTTTTATTTGGAACATATTTTTTTGTTACTGTTTCTAAATATTTACAAATTGGAAGTATTATCTCTGCTTCTTGAAAGATTCTTTTTGCAATACGATCCCATCCCCAGAGAGCTATATTTTTTGGAAATTTTTTATAAATAGTTTTTTTATACCATTCTAATTCTGACCAATAATGTCCTCGAAGTAAAACAATTAGTGGAATATTATTTTCCAAGGCTTCAATTCCGAAATGTTTCTCTCTATCAATAAAAATTGCATCTGGTTTGAAGTCTTTAATTAATTTATTAAACTTTATATTTTTTTTAAACCATGTGCTAATTTTTCTACTTGGAAATCCATCTGTATAATCTGCATCAAATACAAGCTTAGTTTCCACACCTAATTCATTTAGTTTCTTTGTAAATTCTTGTAAATGAAACATGAATGTACTAGAACCGCCTATTAATAATTTCATTTACATGTTATACCTCATTAAATTTTTTCAAGGAAATAATTTCTTTTATCCAATCTACTAACATTACTTTTGGTTTCCATCCAATCTTTTCTCTAATCAAATCAACATTTGCAATTGTTTCCTTTACATCTCCTTTTAGTTCAGGATTAAAAATCGGATCTATATGTAGACCTGAAAATTTTATGATAGTATTTGCTAAATCTAATATTGTTATAGATGTATTTGTTCCAACATTGAAAAACTCGTGATTTATTTCACTTTCCATTGACATAATGTTTGCATTTGCAACATCTTCTACATAAACAAAGTCTCTAAACTGTGTTCCATCTCCATTAATTTTTGGTGGTAATTCATTTCTAATTCTTTCTAGAAATAACTTCAAAACTCCTGCATATTCATTTGATTGTCCCTTTCCAAACACATTGAAATATCGTAATCCAATTACTTTCACACCCATTTTTGAATATTTTACTGCTAATTCTTCTTTTTTTAATTTCGTTTCAGCGTACGGGTTTATTGGATTTTTATCATCTGATTCTTTAATTGGAATTCTTTTTGGATTTCCGTAAATACTGGATGAACTTGCGTAAACAATTTTGAAATTATTCTTTTTTGCTAGTCTTAGAATATTTTCTGTTCCATTAACATTAACATCATTATATTCATCTGGTTTAACAAATGAATCTTGTACAGATGCAAGTGCTGCTTGATGAAATACTCCATCTACATCTTTTGTTATATCTTCCAATAACTCATTATCTAGAATACTACCTTTTACAAAAACAATTTTATCCTTAATAGACTCTAAATTTTTTTCTTTACCTGTATACAAATTATCTATTACTGTAACATTATGACCCTGTTCTACTAGCATTTTTGTAATATAACTTCCAATAAATCCTGCTCCGCCTGTAACCACATATTTCATTATACTTTTCCTATTCCTATTGCATAATATTCATAATTCAATTGTTTTTCTGACAATACACGTCTACAATCTATTATGAATTTTCTTTTCATTACACGTATAGAATTATCATTTATTTTCTCAAATTGTTTCCAATGTACCATGATTATTGCACATTGACTATTTTTTAATGAATTTGAGATAGAATTTGCATATGTAACTTTATCTCCAAACACAATCTTTGTATTTTTAGTTGCTTTTGGATCATAAACTGTTATACTGACTTTTTCTTTCAAAAGTTTTTTTATCAATTCAATAGATATTGAATCTCTTATATCATCTGTATTAGGCTTAAACGCTGTACCTAAAATCGTGATCTCTTTATTTTTTAAACTTCCTAATGTTTTTTTGATTAAGAGAATAATATTTTGTATTTGTTTCTTATTTGTTTGTTCAACTGCATTTAGTAATGTTGGATTAATACCCACTTTATCTGCAAAATTTATTAGTGCTTTCATATCTTTTGGTAAGCACGACCCACCATATCCTGGTCCCGCATTAAGAAATAATCTACCAATTCTAGGATCTAATCCTATTGTTTTTGCAATATCGTCAATGTTTGCACCTGGAATATTTTGACAAATATTTGATAATTGATTAATAAAACTAATTTTTGTTGCCAGAAATGAATTATTTGCATATTTAATCATCTCGGCCGTCTGATGATTTGTAGTAACTACTGGAATACCAGGATGAATCTCAGAAAAGAATTTCTTCGCTTTTTTCATATATTTTGTTTTATATCCGCCAAGAACTACTACATGTGGAAATTTTGTATCTCTGATTGCAGTGCTTTCTTGTAAAAATTCTGGATTTGAAATAAGCCCAAAATCTTTACCTGCTTTTTTACCTGATTCTTTTTCTAATATTGGTAAAACAATTTCTTGCATAGTTCCAGGGGTTACAGTACTTTTAATGAAAATTATTGGATTTTTTGTATCACTTTTGAGAACTTTTCCTATAGATTTAACCACATTCTTAATCATTGATAGTTCAATAGAACCATTTGATCTTTGAGGTGTTCCTACAGTTACAAAAATTATATCTGAATTTTTTACTGATGAAATATCTGTACTAATCTTTAATTTTTTTCTGAGCCCTATTTTTAATAACTTTTCTAATTCAGGTTCAAAAAAAGGTGATATGCCTTTTTGAATATTTTCACATTTATTTTTGTCTATGTCAATTGCAAGAATATCATTTCCTTTTGCAGCTAAAACACTTGTAAGTGATAATCCTACAAAACCTAATCCTATTAACGATATTTTCATATTAATTTCCTAATCATCATCCTAAAAATTATATTTTCCTAAATGTGATATCTTGTGCCTCTTTATATGATTCAACTGTTCCAACATCTACTTCATATTCATTTTTGGTTAATGGCACTGCTAATACTCTATATTTTTCTTGTATTAGATTTTGAATTGCATCTGTTAATTGAAACTCTTTTCCTTTTCCAAGTTTAATTTTCTTCAAACTTGAATAAATCTCTGATTTAAAATAGTACAAAGGCAAAATTCCAAATTCTGATTTTGGTTTATCTGGTTTTTCTATAACTTCTTTTACAGAAAATAAATTATTTGATAATTTTTCAATCGTTGGAACTCCATATCTCTTTAAATCTTTTACTTTTTTACATAGCAGTATTGCTTTTACATCTGGATTTTTCTCTGCAATTTCCATCAAACGTAAAATAGGATGTTTATTTTTACTTAGTATAGTTACATCTCCTGCATGTACAATAAAGTCTTCTTTACCAACGTATCTTTCTGAGCGTTTAACCGCATCTCCAAAACCTAATGGTTTATTCTGGTTTATCCATACCAAATGTGATTTATCTAATTTTTTATAAAATTCCTTCATTATCTTCTTATAATTTCCATCTAGATCTCGTAGATACGTTTCATGTGGTGCAAAATGATCCTCTATAGATCTCTTTTCTCTACCAACAACAAAACAATAATCTCTGAAATTCATCGAATAGAGTTGTTCATATACATATTGTAATAGTGGTAATACAATCCTCTTTTTCCCAGTATTTGAAAAAATAGGCATCATCTCCTTAGGCATTTCTTTTGTAAATGGCAATAATCTTGTACCTTTTCCTGCTGCAGTAATTACAATCTTAGTCACAAAAATCAATTCTTAGTCTTATCATTAAGTTTTTAAAATTTTGGACATATAGCTATCATTACAAAATTATAATAATCTAGATAGGCTCAAAAGTAACTGTATTTGTGATAATAATGTCTAATTTGAAACTTAACATGAATGATTATGAAAGTGTTAAAACCTCCTTAGAAAATAAAACTCTCAAAGTCTGTGTTGTTGGTATTGGCAGAATCGGTCTTCCTACAGCACTATCCTTTGCAAAATCAGGTCTAGATACTATTGGTATTGATATCAATGAAACATTAGTTGATAATCTAAATTCAGGAATTTTCCCATTAAAAGATGAACCAGGATATGAAGAAATTTTTGACGATGTAATGAAATCTAACAAATTTTCAGCCACAACCAAAATTGAAGATGCCATACCAATCTCTGACTTGATTCTTCTATCTTTACCAACACCAATGGATGAAAATAATATTCCTGATTATTCAGCATTACAAAATGTTGGTGAAAAACTTTCCAAAATTTTATCACCAAATTCACTTGTAATTGTTGAAAGTACAATTGAACCTGGATTTATCGAAAATGAACTAATTTCTATTATCTCAAAATCTGATAGATTAAAAATTAATGAAAATTTTTTCATAGGTGTTTGTCCTGAAAATGCAAATCCTGGAGAAATCCTACATGACTTTACAAATTTACCTAGATTGGTTGGAGGAATTAATGAAAATATTACAAAAATCATTAAAGTAATCTACAACTTTGTATTTTCTGTAGAACTTGTTGAGATGCCTAATTGTAAAACTGCAAACGCAGTAAAATTAACTACAAATGTCTTTCGAGATATTAACATAGCATTTGTAAGTGAATTGTCATTGATGTTTGAGAAATTAGGTATTGATACAATAAAAGTATTAGAAGCTGCACAAAAAAAATACAATTTCCAAGTGCATTATCCAGGTTCTGGTGTTGGTGGTCCTTGTTTGCCAATTAATTCATATCAACTTCTTAATGCTGGACGAAGAGCAGGTGTTAATTTGAATCTGATAGAACAGGGAAGACAAATTAATGAAAAAATGCCAGATCATGTTATAGATCTTGCATTAGGTGCATTCAAAGAATGTAATGAATCTATTGAAGGAAGTAATATTCTAATTTTAGGCATATCATACAAACCTAATGTAAAAGATATTCAATTAACACCAGCAAAACATATCATTAAAAAATTAAAATCTTTGGGTGCAAATGTCTACATTTACGATCCATATTTTATTTCTAACAAAATATTTGATATTAATACTGAAAATAATCTAAATGATATTATAACTAAGGTTAATGCTTCAATAATACTTACTGGACATGACGAATTCCAAAAAATTGACACATCATTTTTCAAAAAAATGAAGACACCAATATTGATTGATACACGTGCAATTGTTGAACCGCATTCGGCAAAACAAAATGAATTAATTTTTAGAGGACTAGGTCGTGGATACTCCTAAACCTAATTTTAATTCAAAATCACTTGTAAATATTCTGACGTTACGTTACGATCCATTAATCAAACCTAATCTTCCTAAAAAAACATGGAAAGATTTTACCACTACTAACAATCTCACTACTGAATTCATTGAAAAATCAATAATGGATGAAATTGAACAAAAATTAGACTCATACAATCATAAAAAAATATCTATTGCTCTAAGTGGCGGTGTTGATTCTACTCTTGTTTTATCATTGATTAGAAAGAAAAAACCAGAAATAGACATTGAAGCAATTTCAATAAAATTTGCAAATAGTGTAGATGAAACCCAAGATGCAGCTAAAATTGCACAGAAATTTGATGCAAATCACAATATTATATCATTAGAAAACTATCTGTCTGAACTACCAAAAGCTATCAGTATAATTCAATTACCTTTTTGGGATCTTCATTGGTATTATGTTGTTAAAAAATCACAATCTCTATCAAAAATCCTAATTTCTGGTGATGGGGGTGATGAACTCTTTGGAGGTTATACATTTAGATACAAAAAATTTTTGTCCTTAACATCGGAAACTTCAACTCCATTAGAAAAAGTTAAGGCATATTTACAATGTCATGAAAGAGACAGAGTTATAGATCAAGAACAAATTTTTAATAAAAAATCTAATTTCTCTTGGGATTATATCTATGATATACTTTTACCATATTTTGATAATGCTCTATCTAGATTAAATCAAGTTTATCTAGCAGACTATAATGGAAAATTACTTTATAATTTTAATCCAATTAATTCTAAAATAATTAATTTTTTCAATATGAAAATGCTTGCACCAATTTTAAATAATGAACTAATTAGTAACGCTACTCATATTTCTACACATCAAAAGTATGATCAAAATACAAATTTGGGTAAATTACCATTACGATCAATATTAAAGAAAAATAATATAGATTCACTTGTATCTGGACAAAAATTAGGTTTTAATGTAAATACAATTAATTTATGGAATTCTCATGGACATGACTTGTGTCACCAATTTCTTGATAAATCTAGAATAGTTGAAGATGGTTGGATAAATAAGAAGTGGATTGAAAAACATATTGATAAATCAGATCTAGATGTTAAATATGTAAATAAATTCCTTGGAATTTTGGCAGTTGAAATCTGGTATAGATTATTTATTACTAAAGAAATTAGTAGTAAGGATACACTAGATTAATTTAGAACAATAAAATATTTGAAATATGAAAAAAGATATTGTTGCAGGATTAGGCGAAATAGGATTACCAATTTTAAAACTTCTCTCAAAAAAAGATATAGTTTTGGGTTATGATATTGATCAAAACTTAATGAATACAACTAAATTTAAAAAATTTGAAAATTGTCAAACATCTTTCTTACATATTGCAATTCCTTTTTCAAACAAATTTCTATCAAATATTAATTTACTTTTTAAAAAATTCAAACCTGAATGTATAGTAATACATAGCACTATTAGTCCTGGAACCACAACTAAACTACAAACAAAATTCAACATACCGATTATCTATAGCTCCACTAGAGGTGTTCATAAAACTATGATACGAGATCTCAAACGTTACACAAAATTTTTTGCCATACCTAAAAAATCTCCTAGAAAACAATGGGCAATATCATCATTTTCCAAGAAGTTAAAATCTGCAGGAATTAAAACAAAACAAATGTCAAAACCTGAAACATTGGAGTTGGCAAAAATTGTATGTGACACATCTTATCTTGGCTGGCTAGTAAATTACGCCCAAATTAGTAACCTTATAGCTAAGAATTTTGAGGTAAATTATGATGAAATGTGGTCATTTTCAGACGAAATTCACAAATTCTTAGGTAATAGACCAAAAATGTTTCCTGGGTTTATAGGTGGTCACTGCGTAATCCCAAATCTAAAATTAATTAATAATGAAACACTTGATATGATAAATGATCTGAATCAATTTTATGATAAGAAATTCAAAAATGCAAGATCTATAGCCAAAAAATATAAACAGAAACTTAATCGATAAAGAAGGATTTAATATATTATTTTCAAGCATTACAATATGAAAGTTCTAATTGCATCTGGTGCTGGCGGCGGTACTGCAAAAAAAAGTATTGGAAAATTCTTTCATCTACAAGAATTTGGTAAAGCATTAGAAAAATTAGGTGTTGAATACAAACTAGTTAGAGAAGTTGATTATGTAACTGGATTTCCAAGTAAAAACGTTCAAGGCTGGTTTTCTAAAAAAAAGTTTCATAAATTATTAGATGAATATAATCCAGATGTTGTATTCTGTGATTGTCAGGCACACTTTGCATTAGAGACTATTAAAAAAGGAATTCCATGCTATACTTATCTCAGAGGAAATCGTTGGATGGAAGTTGAATGGGCAAAAAAAACAATATACAAAGATCCAATAATGAAAACTGTATTAGAAATGAGACACAAAATTGCTGAAAGAGTTTTTGAAGAATGTCAAGGAATTTTTATGACTGCTGATTATCTTGACAAAGTAATAAAAGAACATGTACCCAATGCAAAAACCTTTCATTTTCTTGAAGGACTAGACGCATCAAGATGGTATCCTGCTGATGGCATGACTCTAAAACATCCATGTGTTGGAATATGTCAAGATGCAAATTGGTGGGGTAAAACAAAAGAGATGTTAACCTTAGATGAGGTAATTAAACAACTACCTGATGTACATTTCTATTGGGCAGGTGATGGACAATACAAAGGTCCTATATTAGAAAAATTTGAAAAATATGAAAATTTTCATTATCTTGGAACGTTAGACTATCCGGATGGTGTAAGACAATATCTGACAGAAATTGATATTTATGCACTTCCTACTGGCATGGATACCACTCCTTTATCATGTCGTGAAGCAATGGCTATGAAAAAACCAATAATTGGAACAAATGTTGGAGGTATTCCTGAGATGTTATATGAAAGAAAATCTGGATTTTTAGTTGAAGAAGGTGACCATGAAAAATGGATTCAAAATATCAAATTGCTTATAGATGATGATAATTTAGCAAAAGAAGTTGGAGAAGGTGCACGAAATCTTCTACTTGAAAAATTCAATTGGGATATAGTTGCCAAAAAATTTGTGTTAGTTGCTGAATCATATCTTTCTTCACAAAATATGGAAAAATAATATTAGCAAATGAAAAAAATTAAAACTGCATTTATCTACAAACAATCAAATCCATACATGTCCAAAACAGCATGGGCTACAACTTATTATCATTTTTTTATGAATGCTCTAAATCGTCATTCGGAACTTGAAATGTCATATTTTCCTGCTGAAACACAATTTGATACTTCAAAATTAGATGGTAAATTCGACATTATTCTTTTATGGGAAAATAATTCATGGGGAAGTCCTGATGAATTAACTGGAATTCAGAATCTTGACATCCCTGTAATATGTAGAATTAATGATGCACATGATGCAAAAATGATGGGAAAAATACCATATCATGAAAAATATAAAATTGATCACTATTTTGGATATTTACAAAAACCATTCGTTCACAAGTATTATCCTAAACATTTCAAGTACAAAGAAATCTTTTATGGTGTTGAACCAGACCTATATCAAAATCTGACTCCTTATTCTGAACGGATAAAAAATAAAATACTATGTTCAGGTGCAGCCGCAAAAACAAATCTTCTTTTTAGACTTAAAGATCTCAAACGTGGTGAAAGAAGTTTATGGAAACTCTATAAATTACGAACAAAATGTACTGATCTATCATACGTTGACTATACCACAACTCTCCAACATGAATTTATCAATGATAAGTATCCATTATTATTAATGAAATATTGTGCATCAATTACGGCACATTCATTATACCCTGTAATCAAATATTGGGAAAGTACTGCAGCTGGTTGTCTCACGTTTATGGAAGTAACAGAAAAAAATCAAGCAAACATACTAGGATTTGAAGATGGTAAAAATGCAATTTTTATTAATGAAAAAAATTATAAAAATAAACTTTCTGAATATATCTCAGATCCAAACAATTCAAAATGGAAAGAAATTGCTGAAGCTGGACGTAATTATACACTCAATAATCTTACTAATGATATTGCTGCAAATTCATTAGTGAGCCTTTTCAAAGAATATGTTATTAATTAAATATGTATAATGATATAAAATAATTTAGAATAATAATGAAAGATAAAATAAAAAATAAACTTTTTAAATCTACAATTAAAATTGTTGGTAACAAAGGTTTAGGGAAAAATCCTCTGGGTAAAACAATCAAAAAATATCTTATTAAAAATTCAAAAACTAACGAAATAATTGTAAATGGCTGCAAAATGTATTTAGATAAAAACGATGTCATGCAAATGTCACTTTTTGATTATGAACCCATTGAAACTGATATTATCAAATCAAATGTTAAGGAAAATGATATTGTGGTAGATGTAGGTGCGAATATAGGATATTTCACACTTTTAATGGCTAAAAATAATTCTCGTGTTTTTTCATATGAACCTGAACCACAAAATTTTACATTATTGCAAAAAAATGTAATTCTAAATAATTTTTCTTCAAATGTCAATTTGTATAATAAAGCGGTATCAAATTTTAATGGTCATTCTAAGCTTATCCTATCTGACCATTCAACTGGACAACATAAACTAGATAATAATAGATTCGGGACACGTTCTATAGATGTGGAAGTTATAAAACTTGATCTAGACAAAATTGATTTTGCAAAAATTGATGTTGAAGGAAATGAACTTCATGTTTTACAAGGAATGAAATCATTGCCAAATAAAATATTGATAGAATTTAATTCAATCAATCTTAAAGAGAGTGGAACAAACTATCAGGATTTTTTTCATTTCATAGAAAAATATAAAATCAAAGAAATTTCTAAAAATGGATTAATTGAACCAGATCATGATGCGTTAATAAAAAATAAAATGGCTACAAATTTATTTCTATATTAATAAGGTTTAATGGTCCATGTATAAAATTTTGATAATCATCCTACTATTTTTTGTACCTTTTTCATCATTTTCTGAAAATTCAGAAACTTGTAGTTTGACTAATCAAAATTCTGAATACATTACATATCATAATATTCCAAGTACTCACACTGATTTTTCATATTGTAATCTAATTGGTATAGAATTGAATGATAGGGATCTTTCTAATGCAAACTTTTTTGAAGCTGATTTATCAGGTGCATATTTTAATGGTTCAAATCTAAAAAATGCAAATTTTAGCAACTCGATATTATATGGAACAAATTTTCAATCAACTAATCTAGTTAATGCGTCATTTGAAAATTCTATTTTAAGTGGTGCAACATTTAGAGATGCTAATTTAGAAAATGCTGATTTTACTAATGCAATAATAAGAAATGTTGAATTGTATAAAGCTAATTTGATTAATACTGATTTCACAAATGCTGATGCAACTGAAGCAAATTTCTGTGGTGCATATTTAGCTTACATGAAATTTGATAACACACTTTTTAAAAACACTGATTTACATAACGCAAAATTAATGTTTGCTGATCTTAGCTCGGCAATTTTTGAGGGAACTAATTTAGTTGGTGCAGATTTATCTAATGCTAATCTAGAAAATCAAAATCTGGAAAATATGAATTTCTATGCAGCTAGTATGTATAATACAAATCTCTCTGGAGTAAATTTAGAAAATTCTAATCTACGATTTACAACTTTAATGAACACAAACCTACAAAACTCAAATCTAATTAATGTTGATTTCTATAATGCAGAAATCAAAAATAGTGATTTCAACAATGCTGTATTCCAAAATACAAATTTTTATGGTACAACTTTCTTAGATGAATTTCCAAAAACTGACAAATCTAAATTGAGTTTTGAATCTAAAGGCGATCCAACTCCTTATTCTCATTATGGCTTTGACGCAATTTCTAAATACTCTGTAATAGATTTCTCATCTGATGATCTTACCGGATTAATCATCACTGAACCAGTAATTTCTGATATATCTTTTAATAAAAAAAATTTCTCTGGTTCAATCTTCAAAAATGTATTATTTGATAAAGTTGATATGAGCGATAGTAAATTTATTGGGTCTCAATTTTATAATGTCACATTCCAAAATTCTATTTTATCACATTCTGATTTCTCTGGTTCCAAGTTTGAAGCAACAAAATTCATTTCTAGTGAATTTGATACAACAAAATTTAAACATATACGAGGTTCTTCAATATCTTTTATGGATCTGACTCTTCCAAACACTGATTTCTCATATTCTTCAATAGATGGAACTTTATTTGAAAATGCTGTTCTTACGAAATCACATCTTAATAATTCAAAAATAAATCAAGCCAAATTTATTAACTCAGATCTCAATAATATGTCGATACAAAATTCTGAATTTACAAAAACACATTTTGAAAATTCAAATCTTCATGCTCTCGAAATTGAAGATGGTATATTAGATAATATCACATTTGATGAAAAAACGATACTATCTGAAGAATTAAAAACTCAAATCTATTTACAAACTTCTTTGCAGCCTTTAGAAAACTATGTGGACTATCTGAATCGTGTTATTCATAATCAGCTAGTTAGACACTTTGGATTTATAGATGAAAATCCATTGTCGAATTTCTATTAATAAAATTAATAGTATTTCTCCCTGAAATTTTCTGTATAATAATTAGTGATATTGATATAGTTGCAAATGTCACGTCTGATGTGAAAAACAATATTGGTTTTAGAGCCTGGTATTATTTTAGAACTGGCTGGAGTGTATATTTTGCATTCATTTTTGCTGCAATTAACACACTGACTGTTACATACTTCTTAGCAATTGATAATTATCCTATATTAAAAGAAATATTTCCAAGTTTCTTACACTACATTGTAATTGTCATTATGGTGGGCATTCCATTTTTAATTTTAATTGGGTATGCACATTTTAAAAGAACTGCTTCATTCAAAGCTGAGGCTGACATAAATATGGAAGCTAACCCTCACTGGAAAAGAATTCTACAAAATACTGAAGTCCTACTTCCATCATATGTTGCATTATTGGAATTAGTTCTTAAATTATCTAAAAATGAAAAATTATCTGCAGATGAAGTGAGTCAAATATCCAATCTTAAAAACAACCTAGATGAACATATCAAAGGAAGAAAAATTTAATCTAATTTCTTTATTTTTGGTTGTATAACACAACGTATCTCGTAACCATCTCTATCTACTGTTTTATGAAAAGGATAAAATGGCTCTGTCTTTGAACTTAAATTCTCGAATCCTGCTTTCCTCATAACTTTATGAAAACGACGATTTGTTTTCTTTAAATTTGATAGGGAGTCACATTGCAAAACATCATAACCTGATTTTTTAAATAATTGTTTTAATGAATTTTTTGTAAAATGGTAAATATGATATGGATTGTTCAATGAATGATCTAACATATTGGGATTTCCACAATCTGGGACTGCAATACAAACAATCCCATCTGGAACAATCCATTCTTTACATTTCTCTAATAAAATATCTGGTTGTTCTAAATGTTCTATTACATGAGTTAACCATACTACATCGACCTTATTTTCTATTTTAAGATCTTCAAAATATGAATTGATACATTTACCTTTTTTTAGTTTAGAATTAATTAATTGTGCATTTTTTGGATCTGGATCAACACCAGTCATATTGTATCCTTTCTTTTCTAGCAGAATGCATGAAACTCCAGTTCCAGAACCTATGTCTAAAATATTTTTTTTCTTATCTAGAAATGGTCTAAAATATGAATACCATGATTCAAATGTTAAAACTAAATCCTGTACTCCTTTATCTGTAAAATCCGAACCTGTAAATTCTGAATAATCTGATTCTTCCCAAAATTCTGCTTCGTATGTATCCTGTTGTTTTTGTATATTTGATGATCTATGTAAATTACACTTTTCACAATAATTTTCAAATTTATCATCTATTTTTCTTTCTATATACGTTCCACCACAGATAAGACAATTCATAACCCATATTTTACGACTAGCGATAAATATCTATTTGTAACTTAGGAATAAAATTCAGCAAAATTTATTTTAAAAATTTTCACTTTGAATTTAGAATTATTTTTTTCAGAATCAAAAATCTTTTCTAAATATGTATATTTTACTTCATTATTATATACCTCTAAAAATGTTTTATCTACGCTATTACTTGTAACAACTAAATATGATACTCCTCTATTTTTGGCATCATTGATCTTTTCAATAATTGTTTGACCCTGAAGTAACACTATTTTTGATTTGAAATCTATCTCATTGCTTAGTATTGGAAATTTCTCCTTATTCAAATCCATAACTTCAACATAATATGACTCCCGTCCATAATCATTACTCTTGCCATCTAGTTTAGAAACAAATTCGGCAATTATTAGTACTTCTTTTTCACGTTCATAATCTGTCTGTCTAAAATCTAGAAAAATTGTTGAGCTAAGTATAATCAATACGATAAATATGCAAGTCAAAAAATCTTTCTTTCCAGTTTTTAAAATAATTTTCTCAATAAAATATAATCCAAATAAAATAAAAATAGGAAAAATAACAAAAACATATCTAATATCTTCAAAGCCTCTGCCGTAAGCATATAAAGTTGGAATTAATGAAATAATTCCCATTAAAAATAAGTATTTGAAATTATTACTCTCTTTTTTTAATAGAGTTATTATTGTATATGGTACAAAAATAAAACAAAATGGTAATAAGGAAAAACCAATAAATTTTGGTATACTGATCAATCCTCTAATTACATCAAATCTATCACTTGTAAAACTATTAAAAGAATTTTCATTTACCACCACGTAAGCACCACCCCATAAATGACTAATCACGCCATCTGGAATTCCCATCTGTATTTTCCATATTGCTATAGGAATGACTGTAACAAAAAATAGGAATAATCCATAAAAATAGAATTGTTTAACCTTATTTTGATTTTTAAATCTATTCAAAAAGATTATTGTTGCTGGAATAATCAATAGTAAACTTTCATAACGAACTATAGATGATAAACCCAAAATAAAAAATGAGAAAACAACATTATTTTTCCCACTACTAAAAAATAAAGCAAAGAAACTAACAATTAAAAAAATAAAAAATGCATCCGTTACGCCCAAAAGTGAATTCTCTATTATGTATGGTGAAAAAATAAAAAATGATGCGCCAATTACAGCTAGATAGTCTTTAAGAAATTTTCTTATAAAGAAATACATTGGAATTACAGTTAATGTTGAAAATATGACTGAGCATATTTTTTGTAGTGCCATATAATCTAGATAATTCTCAAACCGTACATTCTGAAAAATTATTGAAAGGAATAATGGCCATCCGATATTTGTTTTATCATATCCTATTGGCAAATTTCCTAAAATCGATATATCCATTCCTAAAAAGAAGTATTGTAATCCATCAAGCACTAAAGGTATATCATTATGTAAATAATGTATTCGTAAAAAAAAACCTACTAGTGTTATACTAATCAAAAAAATTAATGTTTTTGAAGAACCCATAAGTTCACTTTCATTTCTTAACATTTTTGAATTAATTCTTATTTTCCTTTACCACAGTTACAAGTGAAAATAATAAAATTGCTGTCATCATTAATACAATACCAATTAAAAAAGATGATGCACCAACTACTGTTAAATTAGTATTCAATCTACCAATTTCAACATAATATTGTACTGCAAAATATGAAAATGTACTACCTATAATCAAAAAAATAACTGCTGGAATCCCATAGAAAGTTAATGGTCTTTGAATTGATGTATATTTTATTGTACTTATAATTACTGATGAACCATGTCTAATTGGATTGTGTGTTGATGTGTTCCCTTCATATAAAATTTTGATTGGGACTTCAGAAATTCTAAACTTTTTTGTACTTGCCTTAATTAAAATTTCAGTGGATATTCCCATACCCTCTTCTGATGGATTTAATTCATTTAGTACATGTTTTGCATATGCTCTAAAACCACTTTGAGAATCAGTTAGCTTTTCTTTCATGGTGGCATTTGTAAGACTTGTTATAATCTTTATTCCAACTTTTCTATATTGTGGAACTTCCCTTTCACTACTATCTAAAAATCTTGATCCTATCACTAAATCTGAATTGTTGTTGGTAATTGGTTCTATAACTCGCTCAATATCTTTAATATTATGTTGGCCATCTCCATCAAATGTAACTAAAATATCACAATTCATTTCTTTGGCTTTAATGAAAATGCTTCTTATTGCTGCTCCATATCCTAAATTTTTTTTATGTTTTACGACCATTGCACCAAGATCTTTTGATATATTGTAAGTCTCGTCAGTTGAACCATCATCACATACTATTATTTCATATGAAAGTTCTTTTAATTTTCCAATCAACTCTCCAATATTTGCCTCTTCATTGAAAGCTGGAATTCCAATCATAATCTTCAATTTAATACCTTTTTTTGATTTTATGATTTATGCCTATAAAATATACTACTCAAAGTTTTTCTGTTTCTTCCAGATTTTCAAGACACTCTTCATTGATTTTGATAGAAAATATAATTAAACATCTTCTAGAAGATTTCATATGATAATTGACGAAATTATTGCAGTTTTAGAAAAGAATGGCTATGATCTAGATCCTGATAAGATCTTAAGAATTGAAACTATGTTGGCATCAATACATGATGATAATCAGATTAACAAACTTGATTACATTATTGATTGGTTTAATAAAAAAAGAGAAGAATCAGATATGATTGTAAAAGAAATTGGTATTGATGAGCTAGACAAATGGACTGTGGATAAAAATTCCGGAAATATAACTCATGATTCCGGTGGATTTTTTCAAGTAATTGGAGTTAAAGTTTCAAATACATTTGATCGTGAAGTCGGAAAACAAG
>Ga0315327_10000612_pt1 | contig 17879 bp, 16 predicted proteins | sample M110032315metaG_FD_203460 | JGI IMG/M metagenome (GOLD analysis project Ga0315327, IMG submission 203460) | Ammonia-oxidizing marine archaeal communities from Monterey Bay, California, United States - M1 100m 32315 | ecosystem: Environmental > Aquatic > Marine > Coastal | place: USA: California... | reverse complement strand
CGTTGTCCAGGCCATGGGGCAGCCCCGACAATCTCGGAAAGAAACGCCTCCGATGCCGTGTCGCCATGGAGAACGCAGTTCTCGCCGCCCTCTTCGTAATTCACGACGAATTGGACAGCCAGACGGGCGTTTTGCGGCCAATTCGGATTTGGCGGACGCCTGCCATAGCCAATCATATCGCGCGGGTAGATGTCTTGCGGATTGTTGGGTTTGTTCATGGCTTCCTTACTCCGATTGCACAACCGCACCAACTGAAACCAGCCATTCGCCAAGCGCTTGGCGTTCAGTATCGGTGATTTCGGTCCAGTTTCCCGGGGGCATCAGATCGCTTGCAATGGCTTGTGTGTACATCTGATCTTTGTAGGCTTCCATCTGCGCCATCGTCTCAAACCGCACTCCGGCAGGTGGCGCCTCATACCCTTCTTCGGTGGGCTGAGCCGCATGGCAGCCCGAGCACCGTTGCTGCACAATGTCAAAGATCTGCTGTTCGGTTGCTGACAAGGCGACCAGATCCTGTGTTTCCATTTTCGCCGGGATCGAAGACGCGGCAATGCCGCCCGCCAACAATGCAAAGGCAAGGGCCAGCAGGCCGGGTTTGTTGACGTCAGTGGCCAGGTAAATGTTGCGATAATGGCGAAGCGTAAAGAGGCTGGCCATTACCAGCAAAAGGGTGATCCACGCCCATTCGTTTAACGTCGCCAGCGGAAAGTGGATGCTGATCATGGAGAACACGACAGGCAATGTCATATAGTTGTTGTGCTGGGATCGCCGCTTGGCAAGCTTGTGAAACTCCTGATTGACGGGCTCGCTTTTCTTGACCTGCCCGCGCATCTTGATGTGGTTCGGAATGATCACGTATTGCACGTTGGCAGCCATGATTGTGCCAAGCATCGCGCCCACATGTACAAACGCGGCACGGGGGCTGAAGACCTGTAAGGTCAGGTAAGACACAACGGTTACCAATACAGCCATGACGCAAAAGACGATCTTGTCGTTCAACACCGCTTTGCAAAGCGCATGATAGATCAACCAGGGCACGACCATTACAAGCGCGCTGACGCCGATGGCGGCCCAGCTTGATAGCCCGTCCTTGCCAGGGTTGAGCAGATAGACATCTGCCCCTAGCCAGTAAATGTAGAACACCAGAAAGAGACCGGTCAGAAACGTCAGCTGCGCCGGGCCAGAATGCGCCAGGGTTCGTGGGTTATCCTCGGTGGGCCAAAACCGCTCGTGATAGTAGAAGCTGCCACCATGCATTTCATGGACTTCGCCAACAACATTTGGCTTTAGCGTCTTCGCCTTAGGTGGCCGTTCTGACAGATCCAGCCAGTTGAAATAAAACGACGTTCCAATCCAGACGATGACCGCAACAATATGCCCCCATCGCCCCAAATAGCCCAACCATTCATACAAAATGTCTATCATCAGGATCCTACTTTTTCTTTGGCGTGTCGGCGAAGGCCTGAAACGTCTTGGTCAGTGCCGGTGACATGCCGGACAGCGTCTTGGCCGGCGGGAAGGCCAGACTTCCCGCTTTGGGTTTACACAGATTGAGCACATTCAACGTCTTGAGCTGATGAATGCCTGCGACAATACCATCCACGACAGGAATAGAGACTTGATCGCGAATGTCGTCAGCGATCCCGGCGAACACAGCGCCTGCCAGAACCATTGCCTCGACTCTGTCTTGGTGTGCAGCTTGCTCAATGGCTTCGATCAACTTGGGCATAACGCGTTTTGTATCCTCCAGTTCCGCCTGACTTAGAGGCGGCAGAGAGACCACGCCTGCACATCGCGAGGCCCAGCCGTAATGCTCTACCAGCTCTTGGTAAAGAGGCACGGCCCGGTTGCCGAATGTCAGCATCGAGAACTTGCGCGACACCGACATGGCCGCAGACATACCTGCTTCGCTCATCCCCACTACCGGAATGTCCAGCATTTCACGCAGCGCATCCAATCCGGTGTCAAACGAGATCGCCAGCAAGACACCGTCGCACCCGTCCGCATGTTCCGCGGCCAGTGCCAGGGCCTCTTGTGCTGCAAATGCACATTCAGACCTGGTACCAACAATCGGTACTCCTGCCCGACCCGTCACTCCGACTACCTCAACGGCGCTACCAACAGCATCCAAGGCTGTCTGACACACTTTGTCAGTGACGAACTGACTGGTGTTGGGATTGATGACGAGAAATTTTATAAAGCGGCACTCCGTTTGCGATCATTGGGACAGGCCAGTGGCCTACGTCTCTCCCCGGAAATAGGGAACAGCCAGTCGTGCAGGCTCTTCCGAGCGGCCCTTGCCGCTTTTCAGAACCATAAGCACGATCGCCATCACATAGGGCAAGGCCAGGAAGATCTGATACGGCAACTCAACGCCAACTCCTTGGATATGAAGCTGTAGGGCATTGAGGAATGCAAAGATCAAGGCCGCCATCACAATCCCCATCGGGCGCCAGTTCCCGGCAATGACGATGACCAGCGCCAACCACCCGCTGCCTGCGGTGATCTCAGGCACAAACCGCGCCACGGACCCGATTGTGACAAAGGCACCGCCCAAACCGACCAGAACACCGCCCATAATCACAGCACCGTACTGTCGCGCCGTGACGCTCATGCCTTTTGTATCAATCACTTTGGGGTTTTCACCCAGGCAGCGTATCTCCAGCCCCCACTTCGTGCGGTACAGGAAGAACCAGACCATTGGCACCAAAAGAAAGGCAAAGTAAGTCAGCGCTTTTTGGGTGAATAGGATTGGGCCAACATAAGGAATGTCTGACAACAGCGGCAACGTCAGTGTGGGCATGACATCCACCGTCGGAAAGACACCTGCAGTATCCCCTGCCAGAAAGGCCTTATAGAGATACAGCGACATCCCTGCGGCAAGCATGTTCATCGCAAGCCCTGTCACAACCTGTTCGACCTTCAACGTTGAGGCCATGAACACCATTATGAACGACATGAACGCACCGGCGAGCATGGCGAATAGAATGCCCACCATGAACGATCCGCTCACATAGGTACCAACAAATGCCATGAAGGCGGACATCAACATGGTGCCCTCAATCCCAAGGTTCAGGATACCGGCGCGTTCCGTGATCAGCTCACCCAGTGCCGCCAGTACGAGAGGCGTCGCAATTCGGACAGTCGCGGCCAGAATACTGATGATGATTGTCTCTTGGAACAGTTCGCTCATGTCTTGTCCTTCCAAACGATCTGGAAATGCGTCAAAGTCCCTGCTGCAAGGAAAAACAGCAATATGATGGCTTCGATGGCCGAGGTGATCACACTTGGAACGCCAGTGGCGACCTGCATCACCACTCCGCCGACGGCGAAGGCCCCAAAAAAGACGGCAACGAAAATCACAGCAAGGGGGTTCAGCACCGCCAGTACGGCAACAATGATGCCTGTAAAGCCATACCCATGCGAGATTTCACCCTTCAGACGATAGGCAACACCGAACACTTCGGTCACGCCCGCAAGGCCCGCAAGACCTCCTGAAATACACATCGCCAGAATCGCGGTTTTGCCGACGTTGATCCCTTTGAACTTAGAGGCACGGGGATTATGCCCAACCGCACGGATCTCGTAGCCGAGCGACGAACGTGTCAGCATCACGTAGACTGCAATCGCACAAACCACAGCGATCAAGAAGCCGATGTGAAGCTTGCTTCCATCCATGATTTTGGGAAGCCAGACGGATTTATCAATCCGCGGCGTTTGCGCGAAGTGAGAGCTTGGATCGCGCCACGGCCCACTGACCAGCATAAAGGACATGAAGAAGATGATGACGTAGTTCAACATCACGGTGGTCAAGACTTCGTTGATTCGAAAGCGAGACCGCAGGAAACCGGCCAAGCCACCGTAGAGACCACCACCAATAAACCCTGCCAGGAAGATGAGCGGCAGAATGTATACACCGGCCCCCGGCCCCAGCAGAAGGTAGGCCCAGTACGATGCCAATGCGCCGGCAAATAGCTGACCTTCGGCGCCAATGTTCCAGATCTTGGCTCGAAATGCGACAGTGACCGCGATCCCAGTCAGAATGATCGGCGTCGCTTTGATCAGCGTTTTGCCGATCGCCCGCGTGTCACCAAAAGCCCCGTCAAACAGGGCTGCATAAGCCATGCCGACATCAGCCCCTGTGAATTTCAGTAAAATCGCGCTGACAATAGCTGAGGCACCAAGAGCAATGAAAATGGAGAGCACCATCCATTTCTTGCTGGGGGTCAATCGTTTTTCAACCGTCAACGCCATTTATACTGGCTCCGGCTGCTTGGGAGCCACGTCTTGACCTGCCATCAGCAAGCCTATGGTTTCGATCTCGGCGCCTTCCGTTGGGAAATCGCCCATGATGCGACCTTTGAACATGACCAGAACACGATCACATAGGCTCAGCAATTCTTCCAGTTCCTCTGAGGCCATCAAAACACCAAACTCCGCGCGACGCTTCTCAAGGATGCGTTCGTGCATATATTCGATCACGGCAACGTCCAGCCCACGCGACGGTTGGTTGGCCAATAGCACTTTGGAGGCCTGAGCGAATTCCCTGGCAACAATCACCTTTTGGGCGTTACCACCGGACAAGGTACGACTGATCGTCGTCTCCGAGGGCGTTTTGATTTCAAACTCATCAATGGCTTTACCGGCGAACTCTTTGATCTTTGAAAAATTCAAAAAGCCACCACGCGCAAAAGGCGCTTCGCGATGGGCGCCAAGGATGAGGTTACTTTGCACATCAAAATCACCGACCAGCCCTGCCGAGAAACGATCATCCGGTATGTACCCCATACCTTGTTTCTGAACGTTTGAAGGCGAAGAATTGGTGATGTCTTCACCATCCAAGATGACAGAGCCGGCTGTGGCCTTGCGCACACCCATAAGCGTCTCAAAGAGCTCGCCTTGACCGTTGCCTGCAACACCCGCGATACCGACGATTTCGCCGCGGTGCACCGTGATGTCGATGCTGCTCAGCTTTTCCGTTCCAAAATCGTTTTTGGCCCGCAAGCCCTTAATCTTAAGCAGCTCCCCGCCATGTTCATGGGCGTCACGCTTGACGTGGAGTTCCACCTCGCGCCCAACCATCATGTTCGTCAGTTCGGATTTGCTGGTATCAGCGGTTGTCACTGTTCCAACATTCTTACCACGTCGCAGAACCGTGACGCGGTCTGATTGCATCACTTCGTCCATCTTGTGACTGATCAGGATGATCGACATGCCGTCAGAAGTCATTTCGTGGAATATCTGAAACAACCGTTTGGATTCCTGGGGCGTCAGAACCGCAGTGGGCTCGTCCATGATCAGCAGACGCACATTCAGGAACAATGCCTTGAGAATCTCGACCCATTGTTGTTTCCCAACGGGCAACTGCCAAATTTTGGCGTGAAGGTCGATGTCCACATCGTAGAATTCACAGATGGTGCGAATTTTGGCTTCGGCGCTTTTGAAATCCAAAATGGGTGTTGCTGCCTCGGTTCCGATAACGATGTTCTCGAGCACGCTCATGGATTCAACCAATACGAAATGCTGATGCACCATACCGATCCCTACGGCGATGGCTGCGGCTGGTGAGGTGAGTGAGACAGGCTCTCCCTTCACATAGATCGTGCCCTCTTCTGGATGGTAAAACCCATAAATGCATTGTGCTATCGTGGATTTACCCGCCCCATTTTCACCCAGCAGGCAGTGAATTTCACTGGGCATCACATCAAAGCTCACGTTGTCATTCGCAACAATCTGGTGGAAATGCTTGGTGACGTTTTCCACTTTCAAATATGGCTGCATTCAGTTCTCTCCCCAACGAACATCCAAATAGTGCTCCAAGCGACAACCCTGCCCCGCCTTTCAAGCATAACGTCTACTTCAATAGACTAAGTGCCACCCTCAAACGGTTTGGCTGGCTGTACAACATCACACCACTAGAGAGACCAAGCTTAATCTGGAATAACGCGGTCAACATCGACGCCCATGCCGTATTTCGACAAGGCTCGTCGATACGCCACAGACCATATGTCACCCTTGATGTGACACTCGTCTCGCGGATCTAATGGCACGTGAACGGGCAATGCAGGTTCAATGGTGGTGCGATCTTCTTCGTTGACCGCCTGTTCGAATTTGACAGCACCTTCAAACGGCCCGTCCAAATCGAAATTGCGCGCGACGATCTTAAAGATGCGCGACTTTTTGATCGATATGGGCTGGATCACATCAAAAATATACGAGGTGCGGCCATCGGGGGCAGTGATATGCAAGGCAGAGGCGAAGGGAAACGCAAAGCGGTAATCATATTTCACATCCTCGATCAGTTCTGATTGCTGTGCATCTGCCCCAACCTTATGGCGCTCAAACAACTGACTATTGCCCATGTCAAAATAGTGATGGCGCAATGCCCCCGGCGTTTGCTCAAGTTCATAATCCGGTGCTTTGGTTGACACGGCCCCAAACGTGCCCTTATGCACAAACGCTAGATGCGACACGTCGTTGAAGTTCTCAGCATGGCGTGCGGCTGTCACGTCCCAGACCTCGGGCGGAACAGGAGCCGAGCTGATGTTGTCTTTCCCGATCACAGACCAATCAGGCATTGGATTGAGCTCTTCATTTGCAATACGGGCCCAAACGATTCCATATCGTTCTTGCGTTTCAAACACGCGCAATCGCATACGATCGGGAATTCGAAGGCTTTCGTCCTGCGCAGGAATGGCGGTGCACTTGCCCGTCCCGTCAAACCGCGATCCGTGGTAGGGGCACTGAATCTCTCCTTCAATCATTTCACCCCGGCTCAGCTGCGCCCCGCGATGAGGGCAGATATCCAAAGCTGAAACGGCCCGCCCTGCGCTGTCGCGATAGACCACAACTCTGGTGTCCAAAAGTACGGTTGAGTAAGGCCCATCATCTGCCTCGCCGCTTGTTGCAACGGGATGCCAGAATTTGGAAAGCGTGTGCCAGTCGCTTTCAGGGAACGTACTGCTGAGCGTATACAATGATGGGTTTGCAGTGCTCATACTGTGCTGTCCTTGCTTGTAAGCAATCGCGCAGAGTTTTGAGGATGCATTCCTGCGCAGCGTCAATTATGAGCGAAAACCCAATCCTCTCCTCGAATGGAAGTGGTGCCTGATATCAGGCACCACCTCAGTTCAAAGCCAATTTTGATTAGTCTGAAACCGGAAGCGACATATCCAGTTCGACCTTAAGTTCGCCTGACATAATCGCGGCGCGTGCAGCATCAATCGCAGCAACCGTGCCTGCAGAAATCTTGTCGGTAAACTCTGCCGTGACCGCGGACAGATCACCGCCACCTTCGGCCATTGTGTACCAGACAGCCTCTTCAGGTGCAGCATAGGCCTCGCCAGAGTCTTTATGCTTTTTCCACTCATCAATCAGATAGTTCAGATGAGGTTCCCAGGACACCAGAACGCTGACTGGTACAACATCGGGTGCGATCACGCTTGAATCTATGTAGTTACCGATACACATGATGCCATGCTCACGGCATGTCTGGAACGTTTCTCCCAGTTGGAAAATAAGGTCTGCGCCCGCTGCGATCTGAGCATTAGCAGCCTCGGCCGCTTTGACAGGGTCGTACCATGATTCGATGAATGTCACGACGACCTTGGCGTCAGGGTTCACCGATTGCGCCCCAGCGCGGAATCCGTTGACCTGGTCATTGCAGTCATCGGCAGGAAACAGCCCGACGACGCCCAATTTACCACTTTTGCTTTCGGAGGCCGCAAATACCCCGGCCAGATACGCAGATTCGTGAAGGTGCGTGTAAAGGTGGTATGCATTGCCACCCAGTGTCCTGTTACCAGACCCGATCATCACAAAAAGAGTGTCAGGAAACTCGTCTTTCAACTCTTCGATTTGATCTGCGTAAGAGCTGTGTCCCCACACGATATCATAGCCTTGCTTGGCATATTGCTCCATCGCGGTGGTCGCATCGTCGCCGTAGACACTCTCAGAATAAGCAATCTCGAGATCAAGGCCATAAGGCTTTGCGGCTTTCACCGCTTCAAAAGACTGCAATAACGATGCGGCCCATGCGTTTTCAATGCCGGCTGAGAGCGCCGCGCCGACGCGCAATGTTTCCGCATTTACCGCAGCGACAGACGGCCCAAGTGTCAGGGTTCCAGCAAGTAAGGCTGTAAAGAGGTGACGTAGGTTCATCTTTTTTCTCCCGTTGAGTACAGTTTTACCTCGCGTTGAGCATAACTTTACCACATTGTCTACTTTATTAAGAGATATTGTGTACAATATTAAGCGATGTCTTTTGCTGTTGTAAACCTTTTATCTCTGCGCGCTCCAAGAGCGACCCATGCGTCCCTCATCAGACGCGGCCCACAGCCATGTCTGAGCCAAAAATTTTGTTTGAACGGACGCCATACTATTGCGAGGATTGAGATCCGAAACCGAGGTCTAGGGTGGATCGAGACCTAAAATCGTCTATCTAACTGATCCCGGGTGCCGTGGCATGTGAAACGTGCCTAAGCAGGGGGTTGCAAAATCGAACTCAAGTCAAGCGCAGTCGTTACGGGCGCGTCTTTGAGGTCCAGCTCTGCCTCAATATGGTCAAAGTGAACGTTTAGAATTTTCTCGGCAGCCTCGCTGTCTCCAGCCTCAAGTTGATCTACAAGTTTCGGATGATCATCTTGTGGGCAAATATCAACATCACGACGTTGATAGACGGCCAAAATCAAATAGCTTTGCGAGATCAAACGCGCCAGAAATTCAGAAAGAACTTGGTTTTCGGCGCATTCGGCCAAAGCAGAATGAAATTCGCCCGACAAGCGCATCATGCGCGGATTGTCATCCGCTTTACGCGCCTCCTGCTCTTGCCCCAGGATCGAGCGCAAGTTCGATATCTGAGGCTTGGTGATTAAGGCTACGGATTGACGAACGAGATAACATTCAACCAACCGCCGCGCGGCCAGAATATCGCGCGCCTCAGCCACACTGGGCTTCCAGAGGAATGCACCGCGGTTTGGCTCGTGTTTGACGATGTGATCTTGCGCTAGAAGCAACAAAACCTTGCGAACCCTGGCCCGGCTGACTTTGAACAAGGTTGCCAGCGCATCTTCGGTCAGTTTAGTGCCCGGCTGCAATCTCCGCTCAGCGATCGCGCGCTTTATCCCACGATAAAGTTCTAACTCTGCCGCACCGCGGAGGGTCCTTTCATACCTGTTCACTTTCTGCATGGGTAGCGACAGTACCTATTACTAGTCAACTCGCAGATCATCGACAATACCAACCCAGGTTGAGTTCAATTTTGTTTGTTTCCCCAAACACGATTGCCAGCGATTCGTCCGGCGCTGAAACATAATCTGGATTTCAGCATAATTTTGTACTCAATAATGGCGTATATTGTAGACAATTAAGCCGAATTGTATAGCATGATGATATGCACGACCTGACCACACAACCTTCTGATCTGCATGCTACGGATGCGTGCCTGACATCACACGTATTGGATGCGTCTTTGGGTCGTCCGGCAAGTGGTATGGATCTATTGTTTTCCCGTATGCAGGGCGACACTCCAGAACTGCTAGCAGAGCATACCACGACCGAGGATGGACGGCTCTCCGGTCCCTTGCTGACGTGTGGAGATGCTGTTCCGGGGCGCTACAGGATTGATTTCCAAACGGGCAATTCGTTTCTGGGTGATGTGCCTGTTGTCTTTGATATCGAAGACACGTCAGCACATCATCATGTGCCATTGGTTCTGTCTGAATTTGGCTTTTCCACGTATCGGGGCGCGCCGCCCCATCGTGCGGCAGCTGGCGGAGCACCTTCCATGAGTTTGCCTGCGAATATGCCAACAGGCCAGGCCCCGCCCCCCGGCAGCGTCGGTGCCGGCGTGACAGTTCACATCATTGACATCTCGCGCGGTATTGGCGCGGGCGGATTGGCTGTCGAATTGCTGGGGCCAGCCGGAAACAGCATATCAAAGCGGACAACAACCGAAGAAGGGCGCACAGCTGAGTGGCTGGCCGAGGCTGGATCATTGGTTGCAGGCGTCTACACGCTCACATTCGATCTGGCGGCGTTTTATCTGGCGGCGGATCTCAAACCCTTCTTCCCGATGGCCAATGTCAGCTTTCGTGTGGATAAGCCTACGCAACATTTTCACATCCCCCTTCTTGTTACGCCGTGGGGATATTCCTGCTATCGCGGTTCATAGACCAAGGACACCAAGACTGATTCATTTTGTCAGGCATTACCTGAAGGATCTGGGTATCCCATCTGTGCTGACGCATAATAAAACCGGCGAAAAGGCGATCCTCTTTGCCACGATCGGTCCCACAAACAAGCCAGGCATTGTTTTGTCCGGGCCCACGGATGTTGTGCCGTGTGAAGATCAGACCTGGTCCAGCGACTAGGACGGTGTCTGAAAACTCACGCTCTTCCAGATTGTTGCCCGGCTCGCCGCGATCAACAATGAAAAAATCACTGTCAGGGTGATGGACCAGCAAAGGGTGATGCCACGTATTTCGGGCATAGTTGACGCCTTGTTGTCCAGTGGCTGTGAACACATGTATGTTTTCCGGATCGCAAGGATCACTTCCGCTTGCCACAACCACCAGCCATTTTGGTTCTGTAAAAGATAGAACGCCTGACTGCCCAACGGGTACCGTTCCATGAGGTCCAGTTGCAACGGCTAAGGACGCGGCTGAAACCGGAATATGCTGATCAGTGCGGTGCCGTCCTGATCACTGACATCCACTTGCGCCAGATCGTGATGCCGGATTCTGAAACCCTTGGTGATTGGAAAATTCTTACAATGGGCAGTTCGATCACATCGCCAAAAGATTTAAACGCTTCAGATGTCAAATGTTCGGGCCGAAGCGTAATGGGCATATGTTATGCCCAATATTGCCGGTGCGAATCCAGTATCTCGGCCTCAAGCTCTTCAAACGGTCCGCGCACATCAATGTTACGACGGCCCGACGCAATGACCGTGCGGCACGGTAGGTCCATGGTCATGTTTTCCGGATGATCACCCGTGATTTCGCCAAGCGCATGTTCGGTTGTGCCAAATACGATGGCCCCTATGCCAGCCCAATATATGGAACCCGTACACATGCAACATGGCTCCACCGATGTATAAAGCGTGCAACCTTCCAGAAACTCCACAGAGAACTTACGTGCAGCCGCACGCGCCAGATTGGTTTCAGCATGACCCGGACCCCCATCTGTTGGGAACCCGTTGAATTCTTCCAGCAGAACATCACCATCAGAGCCAACCAATATGGCACCAAACGGATGTGCACCGCTGGCCTGAGACCGGGCGGCAACTTCCGTTGCTTTGCGAATATACGCGATATCTTTGAGACGTTGATCTGACACAGCCTGCTCCAGGGTGAAAAATATTGTAGACAATTATGGGAATTTTTGCGCACACTGTAAACAGCAAAATTTGGGAGCTTTTGAATGAACAGTGCCATCTCTTAACGGATGTCGCCAGAACACGCTGGCCTGCTCATTGTCGATATCCAGGATACGCTCGCCCCAGCCATCGAGGGCATTGAGGGTATCGTAGTGCGCAAAAAAGCTCTTATCACCGCCGCCTGCCGCCTTGATGTGCCGATTCTGTTTACAGAGCAATATCCAAAAGGGCTAGGTCATACGGATCCCTCTCTCACAGATCTTGCGCCAGAGGCGCAGATTTATGAAAAAATTCACTTTGGCGCAGCGGACGAGCCAGATTTTCGCACTAGGTTAGAAGGAATGGAGCGCAAAGAGATCACCGGCACCGAGGCACATATCTTTGGTTTGCAAACCGCGTTGGGATGGCACGAGGGCGGCTACCGCGTTCGGTTCTGTGCAGATAAGGTCATCAGAATGTTTTCTGCCGTTGCGGGCGCATTCAGGGCGCCGAATTCTTTCGGATCGACCACACTGGCAACCGCATCGGACAAGGCGTTCAAAACGCATATGGCAAGGCACAGCGGCGGTTCGCCAATCGCCTTAGATCGGAAAACCGAATCGTCAATATTGGTGCCCCAATCGGTGAATTTCATCCGCAAATCATCGGGGCGATCACTGGCAGTTGGGATTTTGTAGGTGGACGGCGCGTGGGTGCGCAGAATGCCGTTTTCATCCCAGACCAGCTCTTCGGTGGTCAACCACCCCATGCCTTGGATGAACCCGCCTTCCAATTGGCCAAAATCCACAGCTTCGTTCAGCGATTTGCCGGCGTCATGCAAAATATCAACGCGCGTAACTTTGTTTTCCCCGGTCAAAGTATCGACCAGAACTTCGGCCACGGCGGCGCCGTAGACGAAGTAACGAAAAGGATTTCCCTGAAGCGGGGTGTGATTAAAATTGTTCTCTGGTGAGCTGTAAAACCCTGTTGCAGACAAAGACACACGTGCAAAATAAGCCTGATCGGCAAGCTCGTCAAAGCTGACCTCTCGGTTCCCGACGCGAACGCGATTGGGAAGAAAGGCGATCTGGGCCTTTGGAATAGAATGCGCTTCTGACAAGAAATCGGTCAGTCTGGATTTTATCTTCTGAGCGGCATTGCGCGCTGCGGCGGCATTCACATCCGTGCCTGAAGAGGCCGCTGTCGCGATCGTATTGGGCACCTTTTCGGTTGTTGTGGCGGACACGCGGATGCGCTCAACGTCAATCTGCAACGTCTCGGCCACGACCTGCGCCACTTTCGTATGCAAACCCTGGCCCATCTCAATGCCGCCGTGGTTCAGATAAACAGACCCATCTGCATAAACATGCAGCAATGCGCCGCCTTGGTTCAGGAAGTTGGACCCAAAGCCGATACCATATTTCATCGGCGTCAGCGAAAGCCCTTTCTTGAGGTACTTTGAACCAGCATTAAACTGGTCAATGTCCTTGCGTCGGGCGTGATAGTCCGCGCTTTGTTCTATCTCGGGAATCAGTCGGTCAAGGATGTTGTCATGAATATCATTGCCCAGCTGAGTGATATTTCGACCGCCCGCTTTGTCATAGAAATTGACCTTGCGTACTTCTAAGGGATCCTTGTTCAGGTGGCGCGCGATGCGCTCGATGATCAGTTCCGCCGCGATCATGCCCTGTGGTGAACCATATCCCCGAAACGCAATGGCGCTCACTGTATGGGTTTTCCAATAGTGGCCGGTCAGTCTGAAGTTTTTGTAGAAATAGCAATTATCTGCATGTGTGACTGCCCGGTTCACCACGTAGTATGACTGATCAAGCGAATTCCCACAGTGCCCGTTGAAATCGATCTCGATGCCTTCGATGCGGCCCTGATCGTCAAATCCCACCGCAAAATCATTGTAGAACGCATGGCGTTTCCCCGTCACGATCATATCGTCGTCGCGATCCAGTCGAATTTTGGCAGGCCGCCCGGTTTTGCGTGCCGCAATTGCTGCCATAGCCGCAATGAATGTAGGCACGGTCTCTTTTCCACCAAACCCGCCGCCCAGCCGGCGAACCTCGACAGAAATCGTGTTTGCGGGCTGGTCCATAATGCGTGCAACAACAACTTGAACGGCAGATGGATCCTGGGTGGAGGCTTGCAAGAGGATGTCGCCATCTTCTCTCGGAACCGCTAGGCAGACTTGCCCTTCTAGATAGAAATGCTCCTGCCCTCCGTTTGACACTCTGCCAGTCAAACTGTGTTTCGCGTTTGCGATGGCCTTTTTGGCATCACCGCGTGATATTGTGTTTGGATCGGCGTGAATGAGGTTTGATGCGCGCGCCTGATCTACGGTCAGAACGGCTGGCAACACCTCAAATTCAATTTTCGCCAGCGCCAGCGCATCTCGCGCCTGGGCACGCGTCTCGGCGGCAACAGCAAAGATCACCTGACCGGCATATTCCACCAATGTGTCCGAAAACACCCGATCATCCTTCAGAGCAGTGACGCTGTAGTCATTCGTACCGGGCACGTCAGAAGCGCCAACCACGGCCACAACGCCCGGGGCTGTTTCCACGCCTCTGAGGTCCATGCTAACGATTCGCGCATGAGCGTGTGGGCTGGTAAAGGGATAAAGATGCAACATCCCCTCTGGCTCGGAAATATCATCTGTGTATACCGCTGCACCCGACACGTGCTTTTCGGCACTTTCATGGGCAAGACGCGTTCTGATACCGCCGCGAATCCGGTTAATCTCGGGGGGGGAGCTGTCCTGCATTGTCATGCTGTTATTCCCCTATCAGGCCTGCACACGCGTTGCGGCGTTGGTACTGCTGGTTTCGGCGTAGGTCTTACGCAGCAGGTTCTTGGCGATCAAAGCCCGGTAGCCTGCCGAGGCACGCATGTCCGTAATAGGCTGGAAGTCGGCGTCCAGAGAAGGCAGGGCCTGTGCGACAGTGTCACCATCCCATGGTTTGCCAACAAGTGCGGCCTCGGTTGCTACGGCGCGTTTGGGAGTCGCTGCCATACCGCCGAAGGCGATCCGCGCTTCGGTCACAACACCCTCATTAATTCTTAAATTGAACGCCCCACAAACCGCTGAAATATCCTGATCAAAGCGCTTCGAGATTTTATAGGCTCTGTAGTGCCAACCATCCTGTGGCTTGGGGATGATGATTGTTTCAACAAACTCGCCCGGCGCACGGTCTTGCTTGCCGTAGTTGATGAAAAAGTCTTCGAGGTTGATGTGACGGCGAGTGCCGGCATGGTTCAATTCAAGGCGCGCGCCCATTACGATCAACAATGGTGGCGTGTCCCCAATCGGAGAGCCATTGGCGATATTGCCCCCGACCGTCCCGAGGTTGCGCACCTGACGCGAGCCAAGACGGCGCAACACTTCGTTAAAATCCGGGTATGCAACGCACAGCGCTTCGGGCACATCACTGTAACGCACGGCACCGCCAATTTGAAACGCGTCATCGGTTTCGTGACACTCAACCATGCTGTCGATGTTGCCGGTATAGATGACCTTTGGCAGCTTCCGGTTCATCTTGGTCACCCACAATCCAACATCGGTCCCGCCGGCCAGAATGGTGGCGTCTGGGTGCTTGGCGTAGGTAGTCGCCATTTCATCGACGTTAGACGGTGAAAAGTAGAGCCCCGATTGATGCTCGAGACTGACCATCTCGCGCGGTTGTATCTCCCGCAGCCGGTCAATCATATTGTCGCGCCAACTGGCCTTTGCCGATTGCCCTGCCGCCGTTTGAGTCGCCTCAATGATGGGGCCATATCCGGTGCAGCGGCACAGGTTTCCGGCCAGCGCATCCTCGACCTCGCCTTTGCTAGGATCGTTGCTTTCTTCAGCCAGAACGAACATCGACATTACGAAGCCCGGGGTGCAAAATCCGCATTGCGATCCATCCCGTTCTGCCATTTCCCTCTGAACCGGGTGCAGCGTGCCATCTGGTGCGCGTAGATCTTCGACTGTCAGCAGGTGGCAGCCATCCAATGTGGGCATGAACTGGATACAGGCATTGACTGACTTATAGACCAGCTTATCCTCTTCAAGGCGACCAACCGCGACCGTACAGGCACCGCAATCGCCTTCTGCGCAACCCTCTTTGGTTCCCTTGCGCCGCTGGCGGTCGCGCAGAAAATCCAGCACAGTCATGGTTGGACTTAGATCATGCCTCTCGTGCAGCTCGTTGCCGAGGATGAAGCGAATGGAATGCCGCATCTGAATTCTTTTCCTCTAGGTGGGCTTGGTCGGTGTGTAGCCAGATTTTAGATCGCAGGCAGAAGGTCTGTGACCGGCTCGCTGGCTGCGCGGTTTAACCACTCAAACAAAACCATTTCTGTGGTTACTAGTCATATCCCCTGAGCTTCCATGCGCTTCAATTCAACCTGCTTGTCGAACGCTGTTCGAGAGCCAACCGTCACTAGGATGTTGTCTGGAACATAGTTGAACGTGCGCATCGCATGGCCCACCTTTTGACTCGTGTTACTGTATCAAAGTAAATATAGTTTACAATCAAGATGCATATTGTGCGCAATATTAGTGTTGGCTTTTATGCCGTTAATCTATCTTGGTTTTTAGCAATACCATACGCATGATAATCCGGGTGGTGCCCGACCAACCGCATCCGTGGAGAGGTGAAACGCTGAACGTCGACACCTGCTGTCTAGGAACGCAGCAGGTTGAGATTTGAGCTTAACCTTAAAAACGGAGATCACATGAACACTCCCAGTCATAATTTTCGCACCCCTGAGTGTACTTTCGGCAAGAATAACTGGAGCACGTTGGCGAAATTTTGGCAGGTCATCGCCTGGTCTGATGAGGTCACGGATGCACCGCTGGGGCGCAAGTTGCTTGATGTCGCTGTGGTTCTATTCCGTGATGAAAACGGCAAGGTGATCGCAGCCCATGATGTGTGCCCTCACAGGGGATCCCTGTTGTCGCTGGGCAAGGTGCATGACGGGGAAATCGAATGCCCCTATCACGGAATGCGTTTCAACGGGACTGGAAAATGCACCATGGTGCCGTCTAACAAACCCGGCGTGAAACTTCCTGAAACTCTCAAACTGAACCTGATCGAGGTGGCAGAACATGCCAATCTGATCTGGGTGCGGTTCGACAATAGCGGTGATGATATTCCGCTTCCGGAATGGTCCGAGCTGAGCGACGAGACCTTGCAGAACTTCCATCTGGAATCGCTGGAAGTCAAAACGTCAACCACGCGATTTTGCGAAAACTTCAATGACGTCGCCCATTTTGCATTTGTGCACGCCGGTACGTTCGGCGGTGGCGTCAGGGAAGAGGTTGAACGCTATGATGTGGTGCAAAGCGACTTTGGGTTGCATCATGAACTGACCATTGAACAGGTAAATCGTGTGTCACTGGATGATGACACCGAAGAGAAAACTCAGGCCAACTACAAGTATGATTTCCGCTTCCCTTTCAACAACAAGATGCACATCTCTTTCGATGCTGAACGCTATCAGCACATCTTTGCGGCGGCCTCTCCGATTTCTTCCAACAAGTGTCGGCTTTTCATGCAGTTTGCCCGCAACTACGATTTTGATGAGCCTATCGAGACATCTCTGGAGTTTGAGCGTTCGGTGGCCATGGAAGATCTGGTGGTGATCGAGAAGGTTACCCCGGTCGAGGTGCCGCTGGACCTTGCAGAAGAGTTCAGTGTGGTCGCGGACAGATGGTCGGTTGCATTCCGTCGCAGATGGAAGAAGTTCGGCTTGGAATAACCCGATTGATTTCGAGTAATACCTGAGCGTTCTTTCGTCCAGCCATACAAAATCGTGCCGCAGGCAAGTAAATTCTGCTGGCTTTAATAGCTATGTCGATTGCACTGACGTCAAACACACGTAACGGATCGCAGTCTTCCGTAGTTTGCTATTTCCCAGTGAAGTGGACGGTTATGGGCAAAGGCGCGATGTCAGTGTCGGTGATCAGGTCAAGAAGGTAAAAGGCTCGTTTACCAGCGCCTGTAAACGGGCTGGCATCAAGGACTTTCGCATCCGCGACCTGCGTCACACCTTCGCGAGCTGACTCGTTAAGAATGGGACACCGCTGCTTGAGGTCAGCAAGCTTCTTCGTCATGCCAACATTACGATGACAGAGAGGTATGCACACCTGGCACCGGATCACCTGCACCAGGCAGTGGAAAATCTGGGATTTACAGCACAGTCACAGCACAGTGCGAAGAGCGCAAAAACAGTGGTTTTAAAAATGTCTTAAAAACAGGAGGTTATGGCGCACCCGACGGCCATTGCGCAGACGGCGGCTCCGGGCCATAACCGATTAGGTCTCGTGGATAAGCGGTATCGTCGCTCATGGCAAATCTGCTCTGGCTGATATTTAAGTTAGGACTCGGTCTGAATATTAGCCGAGACTTTAATGAAGATTTCCCAGTATTATCAATTTATATTTGAAAGTGTTTTGGTGGGTGTCGAGGCTGACCATAGCAAATGGCTATGTGACACTGAAGTATGTCACTCAGTCACACCACAGATG
>Ga0315327_10000609_pt1 | contig 17918 bp, 18 predicted proteins | sample M110032315metaG_FD_203460 | JGI IMG/M metagenome (GOLD analysis project Ga0315327, IMG submission 203460) | Ammonia-oxidizing marine archaeal communities from Monterey Bay, California, United States - M1 100m 32315 | ecosystem: Environmental > Aquatic > Marine > Coastal | place: USA: California... | reverse complement strand
CTAAAGAACAAGCTGATAAGGATGCTGCAGAACTTGCTGCTAAAGAACAAGCTGATAAGGATGCTGCAGAACTTGCTGCTAAAGAACAAGCTGATAAGGATGCTGCAGAACTTGCTGCTAAAGAACAAGCTGATAAGGATGCTGCAGAACTTGCTGCTAAAGAACAGGCTGATAAGGATGCTTCTCAAGAGGCAGCTAAAGAGGAAGCAGAAGACTATGTATTTAAAAGCTGGTTTGCCAGACTGGGAGCAGGCTTATCAAAAACCTCTTCCATAATTGGTTCTGGAATTGCTAAAGCCCTAACTTCTAAAAAACTTGATGATGAGGCCCTGGAGCAAATAGAAGAAAACTTAATTTTAGCAGATGTAGGAGCAAAAGCGGCAAATGAATTAATTAATGACTTAAAAAATCACAAATTTGAACAAATTGATGAAGAAATAGTTAAAGAAACATTAGCAGAAATAATTGCAGAAAACATCTCTTCAGTATCTAAACCTCTAAATATAGAATACTCCGATATTCCACAAGTTATTTTATTTTCAGGAGTAAATGGAGCAGGTAAAACTACTACTATAGCAAAAATAGCATCACAAGAAATATCAAAAGGTAAAAAAGTAATTATAGCGGCAGCTGATACATTCAGAGCAGCAGCTGTTCAACAATTAGAAATTTGGTCTAAAAGGGTTGGAGCAGAATTAGTTTCTGGACCAGAAGGTAGTGACCCAGCAGGAATTGCTTTTAAAGCATATGATAGAGCAATAGAGACAAAAAGTGATATCTTATTAATTGATACTGCCGGAAGACTTCAAACACAGACTAGCTTGATGGAACAGTTAAAAAAAATTCATAGAGTAATTAATAAAAAAGATGAAGCTGCACCACAGCATAGGGTGCTTATAGTTGATGCAACTGCCGGTCAAAATGTTTTAAATCAAATTATTGCTTTTAAAGAAACTATAGATATTAATGGAATTATTATAACTAAACTTGATACTAGCTCAAAAGGAGGAATAATAATTTCTATTAGTAAGAACCATGAAATTCCAATTCATGCTATTGGGGTAGGTGAAAAACAAGAAGACTTAAATGTTTTTGAAGCAGAGCCATATGCCAGAGCTTTGCTTGGTTTAGAAATAGATGATTACTAGGAGATAACATGAAACCTTTATTAAAACTTATTACCGAAGTTGGTCCCTTAGCTGTATTTTTTATAGGTAATGCAAAGTATGGGATTTTTTATGCAACTGGTGCATTTATGATTGCGACAGCTATAGCTATTCCAATTTCATGGAAAATTGAAGGAAAACTGCCTATAATGCCAATCGTTATAGGACTTTTTGTGGTATTTTTTGGATCATTGACTCTTTTATTTCAGGATGAAACATTTATTAAGCTAAAACCAACTATAGTTAATCTTGTTTTTGCAAGTGGACTCATTATAAGTAGAATCTTTTTTAAAATTAATGTTTTAAAAATAGTTTTTGATAAAGCTTTCAATCTTACAGAACAGGGTTGGACAGTTTTAAATATACGTTGGTCTATGTTTTTTATATTTTTGGCAATACTTAATGAAATTGTTTGGAGAAATTATTCAACTGATACATGGGTAACATTCAAATTATTTGGAATAATGCCATTAACAATTGTTTGGACTTTAGCTCAAATGCCTCTTGTTTTAAAAGAAACAATAAAAAAAGAATAATTACTTATTTAAAAATGGTTTAAACAACAACAACAAAATACTTTTATTATTTATATCTTTAAATTCCTCTAGGCCTAATATTAGATCTTCTCCTTTTGTAGCATTTTCTTTATAGGTTCCAAAAAGCCTATCCCAAATTGAAAAATTAAACCCATAATTAGAGTTAGTTTCTTTTTCTTCTTCTGAATGATGAATCCTATGCATATTTGGTGTTACTATTAACTTACGAAACTTTAAGTCATATTTTTTATTGATTTTAATATTTCCATGATTAAAAATTGAAGACGCATTTAATATAATTTCAAATATAATTACTAGTGCTACAGATGGCCCAATGATAGCAATTAAAATAAATTTATATATCATAGAAATCATTATTTCTATTGGATGAAATCTTATACCTGTTGTGAAGTCAACTTCTTCATCACTATGATGTATTTTATGAAATCTCCATAAAAAATCTACTTTATGAAATAGTAAATGCTGCAACCATATTCCTAAATCCAAAAATAAGAATGACACTATAATTGAAACTATCCCGGTAAAATTATAATAATTAAAAATACCTATATTATATTTAATACAAATCGATGCAAAGCTAACTGCAAGAATTGGAAATAAAAACCTTAAGATTAATGTATTAATCAAAACAAAAGAAAAATTAATAATCCATCTTTTATAAGACACTATTCTTCTAACATAGATAGGAAAAATTAATTCAATTATAAATATTAATAATAACATAAACAAAAAAGCACATAATCTTAGTGTTGCTTCATTATTAATAATATAATCCATATTTTTACCTCTATAAAAATATAAAGCCTTTTTATTTTAAGTAAAATAATTTAAAGATATTATATAAATATGTGTATATTAATTTAATTGGAAAAGATTATACATAATGGAAAAAAAATTAGTAGATATAGCAAAAAATTCTAATGCTTGGCCATTTCAAGAAGCATTAAAACTATTAAAAAGTCTAAATGGAAAAACTCCTGAAAAAGGCTATGTTCTATTTGAAACTGGTTATGGTCCATCTGGTTTACCACACATAGGAACTTTTGGTGAAGTAGCAAGAACAATTTTAGTTAAAAATGCTTTCAATATAATATCTAATATTCCTACTAAACTTATTACATTTTCAGATGATATGGATGGATTAAGAAAAATTCCTGACAACGTTCCAAATCAAGAGATGCTAAAACTTCATATAGATAAGCCTCTATCAAATGTACCAGACCCATTTAAAAAATATGGCAGCTTCGCAGAACATAATAATGAAAGACTAAAATCATTTTTAGACCAATTTAATTTTGATTATGAGTTTAAATCTTCTACTGATTGTTATTTAAACGGTGATTTTGATAAATCCCTTCTAAGTATTTTAAATAACTATGAAAAAATAATTGAAATAATTCTTCCGACTTTAGGAAAAGATAGGAGAGAAACTTACAGTCCTTTTCTTCCTGTATGTGAAGAAACAGGGAAAGTTCTACAAGTACCTATAAATAATATTAATTTAAGTAATGGAACTATAGAATATACAAACGAAAATGGGAAAAGTATTATTACTGAAGTTACTAAAGGTAAATGTAAACTTCAATGGAAAGCTGACTGGGCAATGCGATGGGCAGCGTTAGATGTTAACTATGAGATGAATGGTAAAGATTTAACTCCTTCATTCGATCTCTCAAAAAAAATTGTTCAAACAATTGGAGGGAAAGCTCCAGTAAATATGGTTTATGAATTATTCTTAGATCAAAATGGAGAAAAAATATCAAAATCCAAAGGTAATGGTTTATCTATAGAAGAATGGCTTTCATATGGAACGGAAGAAAGCCTTACACTTTATATGTATCAAAACCCTAAGCGCGCAAAAAGATTATATTTTGATACTATACCAAAGAATGTAGATGAATATTCTAGGTTTTTGTCTAGTGCAAAAAATCAAGATACTGAATTGTTGATAAAAAATCCAATATGGCATATTCATAAAGGAAAAATTCCTGAACATAAGCAAGAAATAAGTTATTCAATGTTATTAAATTTAGCTTCTGTTTGTAATGCAGATAATTCAGAAATTTTATGGGGCTTTGTTTCTAAATACACTAGAGACAATAACCAGGCTGATCCTCTCATGAATAATTTAATTATAAAAGCTCTACAATATTATAAAGATTTTATTGCTCCAAATAAAAAATATAGAATGCCAAATCAGAATGAAATTCTTGCACTAAAATCTTTAAATCAAAGATTGATTAAATTAAATAATTCTTCTGAAGCTGAAGAAATACAGAGTGAAGTATATGAAACAGGAAAAGAATTTAATTATAAAGAATTAAAAGAATGGTTTTCTGCACTTTATGAAATATTATTAGGACAAACTCAAGGTCCTAGAATAGGTTCATTTATAGCAATATATGGCTGTAATGAAACAATAGAGCTGATAAATAAATCAATTAAAGGAGAATTAATTAGATAATATTTTATTATTAAATACTTCTTTTAGTTTATTAATGGCTAAATTATCAAAATCAACCATCATGGACCTAGACATTTCTTGAATCTTATAATCTTTTTCTAATAAAGAAATATTACTTCCTAGTTCCTGACTCTTAAAAACTTTAATATTTACATAAGAAATTCTATCACTATTTTTATTTAGCAAATCTATTGTTATGTCTAAATTCATTTCGATATTAATAGCTGCATTAGACATAAATATATCCTCAACCTTATTAGTTACCGAAAGAGACAAAGCTTTAATACTAGCTTCATTAATTATAACTTTTAAATTTCCTCTATTATTTAAAGATTCTGTATTTAATCTTGCAATAGACCAATAATTAATTAATGAGACTAAATCTTGTTTTACTAAATGATCTATATAAGGGTGGGATATATTAGTATTATATTTTTGTTCTACAATTAAACGGGAAGCATCTATTGTTAAGCTTTTATATTCATTAAAATTTATATCTTGAATTAAATAATTTTCTTGTGTTGCACATCCACTAATAAAATAAATTATAGCTAGTAAAATAAAATACCTTTTTTTAAACATAATAAACATACTATTATTAAATTAGTTTATCTGCAAGAGACCAAGAAAGAATCGCCTTTTGAATATGTAACCTGTTTTCAGCTTCATCCCAAACTACTGATCTGGGACCATCAATTATATCTCCAGTAACTTCTTGTCCTCGATGTGCAGGCAAGCAATGCATAAAAATTGCATTATCTGAGGCAACTTCAAATAATTTTTCATTTACTTGAAAATTATTAAAGATTTTTTCTGGGTTAATTATACTTTCGTCTCCCATAGAAACCCAGGTATCTGTACATATTGCATCTGAGTCTTTACAAGCCTTCAATGGGTCATCCATAATTTCTATATCTACCGAATTATCTTTAGCCCAATTTATAATATGAGCTTCTGGTAATCGCTCATTAGGACATGCTAACCTTAGCTTAAAATTAAAAACTTTTGATGCATGTATCCAAGAATTAGCCATATTATTTCCATCACCCACCCATGCAATTATTCTATTTTCTATATCACCTAATTTCTCTTCAAAAGTCATTATATCTGCAAATATCTGACAAGGATGACTAATATCTGTCAATCCATTTATTACTGGAATATTTGAATGTTTAGCCATCTCTGTTAAGGTTTCATGTTTACTCGCTCTAATCATAATACCATCCAAATATCTGCCTAAAACCTTAGCTGTATCGGCAATGCTTTCTCCTCTTCCCATTTGCATAGATTTTGAATCTAGATATATAGCTGATCCACCTAATTCAGTCATAGCAACCTCAAAAGATATTCGCGTTCTCGTTGAAGGTTTTTCAAAAATCATTGCTAAAGTTCTACCTAATAATGGAGCTCCCTCTAATAAGCCTCTTCCCTTTGATTTATAAAATTTAGCAGTTTGTAATAATTTTCTTGCGACTCCATCTTCCAGAGTATTTATATCTATAAGGTTTCTCATGCTTATTCTACCATCATTTTATCTAAAGTTTTTTTCAATATTTCTATACATTTATCTGCATGTTCAAGTTTAATGTTTAAAGGAGGCAAAAAACGTAGAACATTATTTCCGGCAGGCACACTAAGTAAACCCTCATCTCTTAAATTTGTACATAAATCAATATTACTCACGTTACATATTATACCTATCATAAGTCCTTTACCTCTAACTCCTTTGAGTATAGAAGGATAATTATGAGAAAGAACTTCAATATCTTCAAATAATTTATTACCTATTTTATTTACACTATCTAAAAAACCATTCTCTATAACTTGAGAAATTACTGATTTAGCAACACTAGATGCTAAAAAATTTCCACCAAAAGTAGACCCATGTGTTCCAGGAGACATTCCAGATGCAGCTTCATTTTTAGCTACAACTGCTCCAATAGGAAATCCTCCTCCTAGGCCTTTAGCAATTGCCATTACATCAGGAATTATATCTGCCCATTGATGTGCAAATAATTTACCAGTTCTTCCAACACCTGTTTGAACCTCATCCAGAGCTAAAAGTATTTTATTTTCTGAACATAATGTTCTTAACTTTTTTAAAAAGCCTTTAGGAGATCTATTGATTCCACCTTCTCCTTGAATAGGCTCAACTAAAATAGCCGCAGTATTATTATTTATACATTTTTTTATTTCGTTAATATCTCCAAAAGGGACCCTAATAAAACCATTTGTATTAACTCCAAAACCTTCTCTATGTTTTTCATTATCTCCTGCTGCAAGAGTGCCTAGTGTTCTTCCATGAAAAGCACTACTACAAACTAAAATATCAGTTTTATTTTCATCGCCATTATGAAAATGATATTTCCTACATAATTTTATCGTGCCTTCCAATGCTTCAGCACCTGAATTACAAAAAAAGACGCTTTCTCCAAATGAGTTTTTACATATAAGCTCTGCCAGTTCTCCTTGAGGTTTTATCTTGTATAAATTAGAGGTATGCCATAATTTTTTAGACTGACTAATAAGAGTATTTATTAACTCTTCATTGGAATGACCTAAAGTATTTACAGCTATACCTGTAGCAAAATCTAAATATTTCTTTTTATCATTTGTAAACAACCAAGGCCCTTCTCCTCTCTCGAATGAAAGATCTATCCGACCATATGTTGGCATAACATTTCGCATTTAAAAACCTCTATAAAAAGTTTATGATAATATCAGATAAAACATAAAAAAGCTAAATAAAATTATTTTTTATGCTTTTAACTTAAACCCTGTCTTTAACATTATAATAGAAACCATATATAAAAATATATTCAGTGCTAATAGAATTATAGCCCCAAGATAGATATTGGAGTCTGAATAACCTATCATTGAGAAACGGAAGCCATCAATCATATAAAAAAATGGATTTAGTTGACTAATATAATAGAAATTATCGGGTAAAATTTTTATAGAGTAAAATGTACCTGACAATAAAGAAAGAGGGGTAACAATAAAATTTGTTATGGCTGCAACATGGTCAAATTTACTGGCCCATATGCCAGTAATCAATCCTAATAAACCCATAAATGAACAAGATAGAATAGAAAAATATATAAGAAAAAAAGGATTAAATATTTTAAGCGGTACAAAAACTAATACCAATAGCGAAACAGATAAGCCCACAAATAATCCTCTACATATTGCTCCAGCTAAGAAAGCTGATGCAAATTCAACTGATGTAAGAGGTGGTAATAATAAATCAGTAATATTTCCTGCAACTTTAGCACTTAATAAAGATGAAGAAGTATTACCAAAAGCATTTTGAATCATTGCCATTACGATTAAACCTGGCGCAAGAAACTCCAAAAAAGGTATATCTTGTACTAATTTTGAAGATCTGCCTAGAGCCATAGCAAAAATTATTAAAAATAACAATGTAGTTAGAGCAGGACCTAAAATAGTTTGTAAATATATTTTCAAAAAGCGCATTACTTCTCTTTTAAAAAGAGTATACATACCAATCCAATTAAAAGTATTGAATCCTTTGATAGACCTCTCAGAAATAAATTTATTTTTTTGCATGAGAACATATAACCTGCTAAATGTTTAAAAGTATAGTATTTTATGTATGTTATAAATTAAATTGGTAATAAAATGAAGATATTTCACAATCCTAGATGTTCTAAATCTAGAGAAACTCTAAATATAATTCTAGAAAATAATATTAAACCTGATATTCAGCTATATTTAGATAACCCTTTATCTGTAGATGAAATAAAAATAGTTTTAAAAAAATTGAATACTACAGCAGATAATATAGTTAGAAAAAATGAGGAAATTTATAAAAAATTAAATCTGAAAAAGGCCGACGAAGAAACTTTAATTAAAAAAATATATGAATATCCAATATTACTAGAAAGACCAATTGTAGTTGAAGGAAAGAAGGCAATTATAGGTCGTCCTCCAGAAAATGTTAAAATATTATTTTCAGATTAATTAATATTTTGCATTTTTAAACCTTTAATTATTTTCCATCCATTTAACACCTCTTTAGAAGTCATTATTTTTTTACCTGGTCTTTGTATCATATTTACCTTTATAGCATTTTCTGCACACTTAATAACAATGGGATTGTCTATTACTAATCCATTATCAACTTTATTATTATTTTTTATAACTTCAGCATGAATTAATTTAATATTTTCATCTTTAATTCTGCATTTAGCGCCTGGAGCTGGACTTAATGCTCTAATTTGATTAACAATTTCAGATGCTTTTCTATCCCAATCTATAATCTCATCTTCTTTAAATATTTTTTTTGCATATGTTACCCCTTTAGAGGATTGAGGCACTGCTTTAATTATATTATTTGCAAATTTCAAGATACTTATAGCTAATAATTCTGCTCCTTTATGAGACAACAAGTTAGTTAAGTCATCATTGTTATGTTTTAGATTTATATCAATAGAAATTTTGGAAATAATATTTCCAGTATCTAATCCTTTATCCATCAGCATTACAGTTAAGCCTGTATTTTTATCTCCCGCCATTATAGCTCTTTGTATAGGTGCAGCTCCCCTCCATCGTGGAAGTAGGGATGCATGTAAATTTATACATCCAAACTTTGGTAAATTTATTAATTCTTTTGGTAATATATATCCAAAAGCTACAACGATAATCATATCTAAATTTAAACTTTTCAAAAATTTAATATTTTCTTTTATTTGACTACCAAAAATAACCTTTAAATTATTGTTTTCAGCAAATTCATGAACCGGTTGTTTTTGTATTTTTTTCCCCCTATTTGCACGCCTAGGTTCTTGAGTGAAAACTACTTGAATGTCATGTCCCAATTCTATAAGTTTTTGGAGAGTAGGAACAGAAAATTGAGGGCTTCCCATAAAACATAGTTTAAGATTTTTATACATAAATAAATTATATAGATTTATTTATATTTTTCTTGAATTTTTGCATTTTTTTTAAAATAATTTGACGTCTCAATCTGGATAAATAGGAAGTAAATAAAGTTCCTGATAAATGATCTATTTCATGTTGAACACAAACAGCTTCAAAACCATTAAAAAATTTTTCTTTTTTATTTCCTTCAATATCTAAAAAATTTACGTTCAGAGACTCCGGCCTAGATACCTCAAAGTACTGGTCAGGAAAAGATAAACACCCTTCTTCATTCTCTTTATAACTTTCTGACTTATTAATTATTTTTGGATTTAACAATACTAATGGCTCATATTTATTTTCCTTATTAGAACAATCCATTACTAAAATCTGTAAAGATTCGTTAACTTGAGGGGCAGCTAAACCAACACCTTTATTTTTATACATTGTATCAAACATATTATTAACAAGGCTTTTTATAGACTTATCAATATTTTTTATATCATCTGCTTTTTTTTCTAAAACTTTTGAAGGTGCATAAACTAAATTAAGTATACTCATTATTATAAATTTCTATTAATTTTATATAATTAAAACTATCCATATATTAATTAAACAAATACATTAGAAATGTAAAATATATATTATTTAATAAATGGGTAAAATTATGAACGATTTAAATTTATTAATAATAATAGGAATTGGTATCTTATTTTTATCAATTATTAGTATAACTATTTATTTTATTCAAAAAAAAATATTTGAAATAATTAAATATAATATAAATTCTAGTAATAACGAAACAGAATTAGACTTTCGTGAAAAAAGAATTTCAGATTTAATAGAACCCCTAGCTAATCAACTAAAAACACTTAATAATAGTGTAAATGATATAGAAAAAAATAGAATTGAATCATATGGAAGACTTTCAGAACAAGTAGATATTCTAGCTAATGGGACACGCCAATTAGAACAAGCCCTTCGTTCTCCAACGTCCAGAGGTAAATGGGGAGAAGTACAGCTAAAAAGAATACTAGAGTTAGCAGGTATGTCTGAACATGTTGATTTTATTTTACAAAAAGAATTATCTAATAGCGGAGGTAGACCTGATGCTATAATACACTTACCAGGGAACCGTTCTTTAGCTATTGATGCCAAGACTCCATTATCATCTTATATAGAATATACAGAAGCTAATTCAGAAGAAGAAAAAAATGAAAAACTTAAAAAGCATGCAAATAATATAAAGAATACTGCAAAATTACTAGGACAAAAAGAATATCAAAATGCTATAAAAGGAAATTTAGATTTTGTTATAATGTTTATCCCAGGAGATCATTTTTTTACAGCAGCTACAAAATTTGACCCAGATATTTTTGAAAATGCTCTTAAGAATAAAGTCTTAATTTGCACTCCTGCTACTCTTATCGCTTTATTGAAGGGTATATCTTTTAATTGGCAGCAAGAAAATCTTGCAAAAAATGTAAAAGAAATAGCCCTTCATTCGCAAGAATTACAAATAAGAATTTTAAAATTCTTTGAATATATGGATGGGATCAAAAAAGGAATCGAAACAGCTGGTGATAATTATGATAAAGTAATAGGTTCAATTGAAAAAAGAATTATACCTCAAATAAAAAAAATATCAGAACTAGGTGCTATGGAAAAAATTAATAACGAAAATATTCCAAATAAAACAAAAATTAATTTAAGAAATAAATTAAATAAAGAATAAATTTATTTATTATTTAAAATTTTTCTCGAATCTATTGCGGCTCCAATAGTACCATCATCAAGATAATCTAATTCACCACCAATAGGTATTCCTTGAGCTAACCGTGAAATAGTTATATTCATATCCCCTATTAAGTCAGTAATATAAAAACTCGTTGTTTGCCCGGCTAACGTTGCAGAAGTGGCCAAGATTACTTCTTTTACATCATTCTTTTTTATATTGTCTATAAGTTCCTTCATTCTTAAATCTTCAGGATTAATTCCATCTATAGCACTTAATACTCCACCTAATATATGATAACGTCCTTTATAGGTATTGGAGCGTTCTAGTGCCCATAAATCAGTTATATCTTCAACAACACAAATTGTACTTTTATCTCTTTTCTCATCCTTACATATGCCGCATATATCGTCAGAATCAATATTGCCACATATTGAGCATAATTTTATATTTTCAGAGACTTGTATTAGAGACTTCGCAAGAGGCAACATTAGCTTTTCAGGGTTTTTGATTAAGTTTAAAACACTTCTCCTTGCTGACCTTGGCCCTAATCCAGGTATTTTAGCCATTAACTTAATCAAATTTTTGATTTCTTGCGATTCCATTTTATAAAAATGATTTCATATCAAATGGAAGAGGTAATCCTCCTGTTGCCTTATTCATTTCTGATTCACAAAACTGTTCCGCTTGATTTTTTGCTTCAATATAAGCAAACTTTACTAAACTTTCTAACTGACTTTTATCTTTTATATTTTCATATTCAATTGTTAAATCAACTAATAGGCCCTTACCATTTACTTTTACTTTAACAAGACCATCAATACTCTCTCCAAAAAAGAATGTATTATCTATATTTTTTTTTAATTCTGAGAATTTTGATTTCATTTCCTGTGCTTGTTTCAGCATATTTAACATATTTTTCATTTAATAAATCTTTCTTAATTATCTTTTACACTTTTTACTTCTATAATCTCTGACTTAGGAAACTCATCAAGTATTGTTTTTACTATAATATTCTCCTTAAGTTTATTTTTTTTATTTTCTTTTTCAATCTCATTTTGTTCTGTAACAGAACTAGATCCATTCTGTTCATCAACTACCTCTATGATCCAGTTATTATTGGTTAATTTTAATAAAGATTTTTTTATTATATCTAAAAAATCTTGATAATTTTCTTTTATAAAACTAACTTTTAAATTATAAGGTTTATATTCAATAACTCTGATTTGGTCTATAAGTAACGTGTAGAGTGATAACTCTTTGTTCCTTTTTACAAATTCTAAAAGGTTGTTAAAAGTATTTAGATTATCAATAGTTTCAACCTTATTTTTCTTATAATTTTCTTTCGAAGTGCTATCTTTATTATTATCAATTAATTCAGATTTTTTTTTTACTAAATTTGATTCTTCAATCAAATCTTTAAGATCTGGTAGGTTTGCAGCATAAATAATTCTTAAAAGAATCATCTCGGTAGCTTCTTTAATAGAATAAGTTGATTGGATCTCAGATTGTCCTTTAAGTAATATTTGCCAGCACTTGTTTACTGAAGGAATATTTAAATTTTTAGCACTATTACTTGCTCTTGTAACTTCGAATTCAGACATGCTTTGCGACATATCTAAACTAGGTACTGCAATCGTTCTCATAACATTATGGCAAATAAGCATTAGCTCCTCTATTAGTAACAGCGGATCAGAACCATCATCTATTAAAACTTCAAAATTATTTATAACTTTTAAAGGCTCTCCTTCCATTAAAGAGTCAAAAAGATCCCACAACTTAGATTTATCTGAAAGACCTAACATAGATTTAATATCTTCAGCTTTAATATCTTTTTTACTAATACTTATTGCTTGATCCAAAAGACTTAGAGAATCTCTTACACTTCCTTCACTTGATCTAGCTATTAAATTTAAAGATTCTAAATCAATAGCAACTTTTTCTTTTTCACAAATCATTTTTAAATGATTAATTATTTCTGATACAGAGACTCTTCTTAAATCAAACTTTTGGCACCTGGATAACACTGTTATAGGGATTTTTCTAATTTCTGTTGTACAGAATATAAATTTAGCATGTTCAGGTGGCTCTTCTAAAGTTTTAAGTAAAGCATTAAAAGCCTGATTAGATAGCATATGAACTTCATCAATAATATAAATTCTGAACCTTCCCATAGAAGGTTTATATCTAACACCTTCAGTTAGCTCTCTCATATCGTCAACACCTGTATGAGATGCGGCATCTATTTCTATAATATCTACGTGTCTATCATTTTCTGCGGCTATACATGAACTACATTTTCCACAAGGAGCAATAGTAGGGTTATCCTTATTAAGACAATTTAAACCTTTAGCAACTATTCTTGCTGCAGTAGTTTTTCCTACTCCTCTTACACCAGTAAACAAAAAAGCATGCGCTATTCTATTTAATTCAAAAGCGTTAGTAAGAATTCTTACAGTTGCAGATTGTCCAATTAAATTATCAAAAGTTTTGGGTCTATATCTTCGGGCTAATACTCTATATCCATTAGCATTATTACCATCTTCAGATTCTGTATTAATATTTGATTGATTATTATCCAAAATAAAAACTTTCAACTTACATATATATTGAAAGGAGACCGAAACAACCCGTGAACAAAATGCTACGGCTGCTTCTTTTCAGACCTGACCGAATTCACAAAAGACACGTCCATAACGATCTCCCATTTATACTATAAACAATTATTACTTACTTCCAAGAAGAACTTAAAATATATTTAGAAAATTGCTTATCTTTCTATATTTGGATAAAATAAATACTTAATTTAAAAGGTTTTAAATGAAAAAAAATTTATCCATAAATCTTAATACTGTTGATAAAGCCTCTCATCTAAGAGAAGGAAATATTTTCAATCATAAAGACTTTAGTATAGATAATATAAAACTAACTATAATCTCTAAAAATAAATTTTCTGTTAATAAAATTAATGAGACAAATTATGAAGCTATTTGGTATTCAGGAAGAAAAGCATATGAATTAATGTTAAAATATAAGTCGTTTATATTTCTTGGAGAATTGAAAGGTTATTTTTATTTTTCAATAAATATAGATAATATTAATGAAAATATTGATTCATATTATGATTTAAGAACTCTCAATCCTTTACTTAATAACGTAGATTTAACTTTTCTTTCTACTGCACAGGGAATAAACTATTGGCATAAAAAAAATATTTACTGTGGAATTTGTGGTTATAACACAAAAAGTGATGATTCAGGCAATTCGAGGGTTTGTAAAAATAATGAATGTCAAAATAAAATTTTTCCAAGATTAGATCCAGCTGTAATAATGTTAATTACATATAAAGATAGTTGCTTATTAGGTAGACAAAAATTTTGGCCTAAGGGTATGCATTCCACTTTAGCAGGATTTGTTGAACATGGAGAAACAATTGAACAAGCAGTAGAAAGAGAAACATATGAAGAAACAGGAGCAAGAATAACTAATATTCAATACAAATATTCACAAGCATGGCCTTTTCCTTCTTCTTTAATGTTAGGTTTCCATGCAGAAGCTTTAAACAAATCACTCAATATAAATTATCAGGAATTAGAAAATGCTTCCTGGTACACAAAAGAATTTTTAAAATTGAGTCCAGAAAACTCCTCATTTAAAATGCCAGGGGAAATTTCTATAGCACGAAAGTTAATAAAAGAATGGCTAGCATAAAAAGCTATTTTTTTTCTCTATTTGAATCACCTTTATATACCCCAAGAATTCTAACTTCTTTGGAGAAAAAACCTAATTCCTCTAAAGACATTTTCACTGAAGAGTTTGCTGGATGCCCCTCTATATCTATATAAAATTGAGCAGAAGTAAAACTATCTCCTAGCATATAACTTTCCAATTTTAGGATATTAACCCTATTTGTAGCAAAACCTCCTAATGCTTTATATAAAGATGAGGGAATATTTCTAACAGTAAAGATACAACTAGTAAGAATTAGTCCATCATCAGGATCTGGATCATTAGATTCTGCACTCAAAACTATAAAACGAGTAATATTATTTTCTGAGTCTTGTATATCAGAAGATAAAACTTTTAAGCCATGAATATTTCCTGCTAAACTAGATGCTATAGCAGCATATTTAATATCATTGTTTTTTACTATATAAGCGGCTGATCCTGCTGTATCACCCATTACAATAGGAGATAAATTATTATTATTTATAAAATTTCTACACTGAGATAAAGCTTGATTATGGCTACATACAGATACAATATCTGAAATACTGGCCCCTTCTAAACCTAAGAGTTGATGATTCACTCTATAAAAATATTCCTTCACAATATGCAAATTTGAATCTTTTAGTAAATTATGTATATCTGCAACACGGCCAGCTCTAGAATTCTCAATCGGTATCATAGCATATTTTGTTGTACCATTTACTACAGCTTCAAATGCATCTTCAAAGTTTTCGCAAGGTACAGTTTGCATCTCAGGAAAAGCTTCAATACAAGCCATTTCTGAATAAGCACCAGGTTGCCCTTGAAAGGCTATGTTATTTAATTTCAACTTATTCATTAAAATATCCAATAGTTAAATTTTATTCTTTCTAATATAATCACATGCTTTATTAAAGTCAGCTAAATTATCAACTCCTATAGGGTTATCTCTTACTATGCCAACTTTGATATCCATATTAGCTTCCAATGCTCTTAATTGCTCTAAACTTTCTCTTTTTTCTAAATAAGACGGCCTGAGATTAATAAACTTTTCCAGAGAGTTCCTACTATATGCATAAATACCTATATGATGATATACTGGCCCTTTTCCAAAAGGAATTAAAGATCTAGAAAAATATAACGCTCTACCATATTTTAGATTTTTATTTCTAGAAATCACAACCTTAACTATATCATTATCTACTTTATCATCTTCATTATTTATTTTGTTTGCTAGTGTAAAAATATCGGAAGGTATTGATTCTTTAAGCTTAACTAAACTTTTAATAATACTTGATGAAATAGTAGGCATATCCCCTTGTAAATTAATTATAGTTTCTATTTTATTAGAGCTGTCAAAATTTTTTAATGCTTCATATATTCTATCAGAACCTGATTTATGTTTTGGACTAGTCTTAATTACATTTATACCATAGTTTTGTGCAGTTTTATAAATCTCCTCATCACAACAAGCTATACATACTTCACCTACATTAGATTTAATTGCTTGTTTAGCTACTCTTATGACCATTGGGATGCCTTCAATATCTAAGAGAGGTTTCCCAGGTAACCTCCTAGACTGCATTCTACTTGGTATAATTATTAAATTGTTTTTCATTATGAAACTTATTTTTTTATTTATATTCTACTTGATAATTTTATAATAATAACATATTTCAATCTATGAAGCTAAAATTCCATGTAAAAAATATTTAAGAAAGATTAAAAGTTATGTCTGGTTTTGAAATTAATAAAATTATGGGCTCTGTTTTTGCCATTATATTACTTTTACTTATTATAAAAAATTTAAGTGGTATTTTATATCCCACTCAAAAAGTGATAGACCATAATAATATTAAAAGCATTGAAACTACTAATTTAGAACCCAATATTGAAAAAGAGGAAATAAATAATAGGGAACTTAATATAGAAGAAAGATTGAAGTCTGCCAATATTGATGTAGGCAAACAATTTTCAAAAAAGTGTGTCACTTGTCATTCTTTTGAAATAGACGGGGCTAATAAAATAGGTCCTAATCTTTATAATATTCACCTTAGAGAAATAGCATCAATATCAAGTTTCAAATATTCAAAATCTCTTAAATCTATAATTGACAAATGGAATAATGCAAATTTAGATTCATTTTTGAAAAATCCAAAAAAATGGGCTCCTGGCACTAAAATGAGTTATGTTGGAATAAAAAAAGGTGAAGATAGGGCAAATTTAATAAAATACTTGCAAAGCCTTAAATAAAAATCATGGTTTTTAATAAAAAATATATAATTATATTACTTTTTATATTAAATACTAATCCTTCTATATCTTCTGATAAAAATTATGATCACGCTATTTCAGTATTTAGTGAGATTAAATATAAAAATAATTTTGAACATTTTGATTATGTAAATCCTAATGCACCTAAAAAAGGAATAATCAAGCTGGCAGAAAGAGGAACTTTTGATTCGCTAAATCAATTTGTTCTTAAAGGCCTACCTGCTATTGGTTTAGATAATATTTATGAGAGTCTTTTAATTACATCACTAGATGAACCATTAACTGCATATGGTTTAATAGCTAAAGGAATGAAAGTTTCAGAAGATAATACTTCTATTACATTTTTTCTTAATAAAAATGCTAGATGGCATGATAAAAAACCTATTACTTCTTACGACATTGAATGGACATTTAATACTATTCTAAAAGATGGGCACCCTTCTTATAGGTCATATTATTCAGATGTTAAAAATATAGAGATTATCAATAATTATACTATAAAATTTCACTTTAAAAATAATAATAATCGTGAATTACCCATAATTATTGGACAAATGAAAATTCTACCCAAACATTTTTGGAAAAACAAAAAGTTTGACTCTGCGGGATTAGCTGTTCCTCTAGGCTCTGGTCCTTATAAGATTAAGGAAGTGAATTTAGGAAAAAATATAACTTACGAGAGGATAAAAGACTATTGGGCAAAAAACCTACCTGTAAATATAGGACACAATAATTTTGATATCATTCATTATGATTATTACAGAGATAGTAATGTAATGATTGAAGCACTCAAAGCAAATGAGTACGACTTCCGCTCTGAAAATATTTCAAAAGAATGGGCAACGGCCTATAATGATTTAAAAAGTAATACTGCCTTTATAAAAGAAGAGATAAATCATGAACTTCCTCAAGGTATGCAGGCGTTTATTTATAATATGAGAAAAGATATTTTTAAGAATATTGAACTGAGAAAAGCTCTTGCACTTGCATTTGATTTTGAATGGACAAATAAAACATTATTTTATGGACAATATATTAGAAGTAATTCTTATTTTTCTAATTCTGAGTTAGCGGCATCGGGTCTTCCCTCAGATAATGAACTTAAAATTATTGAAAAATTAAACAATTAT
>Ga0315327_10000608_pt1 | contig 17924 bp, 15 predicted proteins | sample M110032315metaG_FD_203460 | JGI IMG/M metagenome (GOLD analysis project Ga0315327, IMG submission 203460) | Ammonia-oxidizing marine archaeal communities from Monterey Bay, California, United States - M1 100m 32315 | ecosystem: Environmental > Aquatic > Marine > Coastal | place: USA: California... | reverse complement strand
AAACGGTCTGATCTTCTCTTCTGACTATAAGACTCTTTATGTTGCGCAGAGTGACTACGCTGCAAGTGAAGATCGGCATCTACGGGCTTATCCCGTGAACGACGATGGATCGCTTGGCGAGTACGATTTGCTCCATGATTTCGGTCCACACCGCGGCATCGATGGCATGACGCTTTCGAGCGAAGGCAACATCCTCGCTTGCACTGGTTGGGAACTATCTGGTCCTGGTGGGATGATTACCATTTTCGATCCCAAGGGTCGCATCATCGAAACCCACCCGACTCCGGCACAACGTCCAACCAACTGCACGTTCGTCGGTGAAGACCTCTACGTATCGTCGATCGAAGGCCACTGCCTCGTCGCCCGCAACACCGGCATGACTGGACACCTACTCTGGCCGAACTAAATAGTCCAAAGTTTCATCTCCCGAAACCGCCGATTCAATCAGTACTTTCTCAAGCTGAAAATAAAATCAAAGTAAAAGAAGAAGAAAAAAACAATGTCAGATGACTGGAAATGGACCATGATCTCAGATCACGACACGCTGACCGAAGGTCCGGTGTGGGACGGATCAGGTCTGCTGTACAACGAATGTTCCGCCAGCACTACATTCCGTTGGGACTCCAAAACCAAGGAAAGCACAGTTTGGCGCGAAAACACTGGCGCTGCGAATGGTCAGACTTTTGATCGCCAAGGTCAACTGTTCGTATGCGAAGGCGACGCTCATCGGGTGACGAAAGTAGATCCAGAACACCCGAATTCTGAACCGATAGTCATCAGCAACGCCTTTAAAGGCGAGACGATGAACTGGCCCAACGATATTGCTGTAGATCAAAAAGGCAGAGTCTATTTCACCGACCCCAACTACACGGGCGCACAGAATAATCTAGACCATGAATCGGTATATATGGCAGAGCACACATTCGGTGGCAACTGGAACACCACGCGAGTCACTTTCGACACACACAAGCCAAACGGGGTGCTGTTCTCTATCGACCAAAAGACATTATTCATTGCCGACACTCCGAACCAACCTGAAGACCCCAAACGCCTATTGGCATACTCGGTCAACGAAGATGGAACTTTGGGCTACAGCCAAGTTCTGCATGATTTCGGTCATGGTCGAAGCATTGACGGAATGACGCTTTCGTCGGCAGGAACAATTCTCGCTACGGCAGGTTCTTCTTCTAATGGTCCCGGTCCGATGATCTACGAATTCGAGGCGTCAGGACGAGTTGTTCGCACCCACCCTGCTCCTGCAGATAATCCAACCAACTGTACGTTTGGCGGCTCCTCGCTATCAACGCTATTCGTAACTTTCATGGGCGGCGAAGTCTATCAAGTCGACAACATTGGGCATACAGGCCAACTCGCCTACCCACAGCGACGGTTCTAGAGGACTCCCTCCCTATCTTGGATAGGGGGGAGGAGTCACAGCAATACTCATAGGACCAGTTAGAGTCGATCGGACCTGCCATAGAACATGTGCCCTTGTCACTTACCTACTAAAGCTTGAGTCGTAAGCATCTCTTGCAACGAGTGAATCATCGAGCAAGTCCTGCGCCTTCATCCATTCAACAAGCGATTCCCAGCGACTGTCATCGAACGAACCGACGGGTGCACCTTCCGACTTCCACAGCGGAGCCAATAACTCGACACCTTCACGGTCGGTAGGCTCATCGATCTCAGCTTCCGGATTTAGACTAAGCATCGTGTCGACCGATCCCTGAGGATCGGAAGCAGCCTGACCGTAGCCTTTATTGAACGCACGAACGAATCGCTCGACCAGCTCGGGATTGTTCACAATGTTTTCTTCCGAAGTTACGAGAACCAGCTCGTAGTAGCTCGGAACACCCCAATCATGCGGGTAGAGCACATTAGTCTGAAAGCCTTCGTTGGCCATGATGATCGACTCGTAAGTCCAGTAAACACCAATAATGGCATCGACTTCGCCAGCCATCAATCCAGGACTAACGTTCCATCCGAGATCGACGACTTGAACGTCATCTATCGAAACACCGTCAGATTCGAGCATAGTTGTGAGCATGGCGTCGTTCCAAGGAAGACCCGGAGTACCGATTTTCTTGCCAGCAAGCCCAGCTGGAGTCTCGATGCCCGATGATTTTAAAGTCATAATCGAATTGAGAGGTTGCTGAACAATTCCTGCAACTGCAACAACGGGAACACCTTCTTGGCGAGCCTGGAGTAAATCTGGCTGGTAGTAGAAGGCAAAATCGCTCTTCCCCGTAGCAACCAGACCCAAAATTGCAGTGGGGTCGGCCGGTGGCTCAACCGTAACATTTAGGTTTTCGTCAGCGAAAAAACCTTTATCAACAGCTTCGTAAACTCCTACATGGTTTGCGTTCTGAAACCAGTCGAGCGTTACTACCACATCTTCTGCGACTGCCGTTGTCGGCTCAGTATCGTTCGAACAAGCGACGATCGCAATCGATACAAATATTCCTATAAGTAACACTAACTTTTTCATGAATCTCCTAGACGAATCACTCTATTCGCAGTTGGTGGGTACTTTCTAATCACCCACTTTTCCGTGGCGACTACCGCTGCAAACAGCGCCATCGCTAATATTGAAAGCACAACTATTGCGGCGAAAACTCTCGCTGTTTGAAACTGACCGCCAGCGATTTTCATCATCCAGCCAAGACCCGCGCTCGATCCAAACCATTCTCCGATAACCGCTCCAATTACAGAAACGACCGCTGCAACTTTTAGACCAGCGAAGAAGTTTGGTAGTGCCGACGGAATCATAAGTTTGCGAAATATTTGCCAAGGCGACGCCCCGAGCGTCCGAAACATGTCGACCATTTCCTGATCGACGGACCGCAGGCCTGCAACAAGGCTGATGACGATTGGGAAGAACGTGAACAACACGATCACGATCACCTTTGAAGTGATGTCAGTCCCAACCCAAATAACCAATAGCGGAGCAAGAGTAATGATCGGAACCGTCTGCGAAGTGATGATAATTGGATAGATCGTTCGTTCAACCGTGCGTGACCAAATAATTCCCGAAGACAATCCGCCAGCTAGTAAAATCGATATGGCGAATCCGAGTAAGGTTTCTGCAGCGGTTACTCTGGCATGTCGCATCAAGAATCCGAACGAATTCCCTATTTCAACAACGATCACGCTCGGCGGCGGGAGCAGCCAATGCTGAACGTCCAAAACATCAACTAGGACTTCCCAAGCCACGATTAGGGATAGGGTCACAGCAGCAGCAGGAAGCCAGTCAACAAGAACTTTTTTTACTGATCCAGAAGTGTTCATCCAACAAACTCCTGGTGACTCAATAGATCGAGGATGCACGATCGAATTTGGTTGAATTCAGGCGACATAGAAATATCTGTCGCTCCTGTACCCGCCTGTACATTCACCTTGATATCAGCAATGATTCGTCCAGGTTCGGAAGCCATAACCAAGATTCGATCCGCCAGCAAAATCGCTTCATCAACATCGTGGGTAACCAACACCACTGCTTTGTTGGAAGTATCGAGAACGTTCAATAACCACTGCTGTAAAGATCTACGAGTGATAGCGTCTAGGGCACCAAACGGTTCATCGAGCAGCAATACAGGGTTATCTGTCAGCACGGCTCTAAGAAGAGCGACTCGTTGACGCATTCCACCCGAAAGCTGCCAAGGCATCTGGTCGAGTACATCGGCGATACCGAACAGATCTGCAAGTTTTTCGACACGCTCATTAGATTCGGCTTTGCAAACTCCGTTAAGCTCTAGTCCGAGACGACTGTTTTCAGCAACAGTTCGCCAGGGCAGTAATAAATCTTTCTGCTGCATGTACGAAACATTGCCAAGTCGTTCAGTTCGTCCAATCAACCCATTTGTATTGATGAAACCTTCTCGAGCTTCAAGTACGCCTGAAATTAGATTAAGAAGTGTGCTTTTGCCACAGCCTGATGGCCCAACCAGCGCAACGAATTCGCCCCAATCAACAGAAAGCCTAAGGTCGTCGAGGATCGGAGCATTTTCGTAATCGAAACCAATACCTGAAACTACGAGTAACGCGTCTTCAGAAACAACGATTTTGTTGCTCGTAGATTTTGTTTGGTGTGAGACCGGGCTCATCGTTGTTTGTTCGCTACCAGTTAGATTGTTCTACTGGGTATTGAACGCTTGGATGAGGCTCTCGAGCCGTTTTCCTACGCTGGCATTACCCAGATCAGGTTCAAGGGTTAGCAGAATTAATGTCTGCCCTCTCAGCCCGGCTACCCGAGCTCCCCACGTGCCATTGAAATAATTTCAGACACTAGCGAAGAAATACATCGCGTATGCCTAGTCTTACAATCAATGATCCGTATGTCAAATCAGCTAATTTTAACTCACGTCAAAAGGTTTGCTGCTTTACATAGAAACCGCTGGACCACACCTGACGTATTGTTAAATGGTTACCTAAACGGCTAAACGTATTAGCGCACGGCAAATACATGCACGGTCGGTTGGGTCCTGATTGGACGAGGTGTACCGCTTGAATTACCAGGGATTAGAAGATCTGGAACTACTTGCGAAGATCGGTGAACAAGATCGACAGGCTCTCGGGGCGTTGTACGAAAGGTACGGACGACGGGTTTTCGCGCTCGCAGTCCGAATGCTCAACGACCCGGTTGGCTCGGAAGAAGTTACACAAGATGTATTTATGAGCGTATGGCGACGTGGAGCCTCATACACGTCGAAGAAAGGCAAGTTCACCACTTGGCTATTTTCGATTGCCCATAACAGGACGATCGATGAGCTCAGAAAACGAAGACGCGATCGAAGCCGAGAAAATGCTGATATTGACGACCACTTGGACGTTCAATCTGGCGACATTTCGCCCCCAGATGCAGCGGTCGCTAAATCTGAGTACGCAAAGATTCGTGCAGCCATGCAAAAACTACCAACCGAACAAAAATGTGTGGTTGAACTCTCTTATTTCAAAGGGCTAACCCAAACAGAAATTTCAACGAAAACCGGCCAACCGCTCGGCACGGTCAAAACACGAATGCGGTTGGCATTGAAAAAGTTACGCACGGCACTTAGTAATGAAATAGGTGCGCAAGCATGACCGAAACTAAAGACAATAAAGAATCGAATGAGAATTTTGACTCTAGGTTTGAAAATCTCGCAAGTTATGTTCTTGGCGCACTTGACCACGCTGAGGAACGAATAGCAGTAGAAAATCTAATCGAACGCGATCCAGAGGTTCAAGCCGAATTCGAAGAACTGGCAGAGGCGGCCTATCTTTTAGCTATCACCGTTCCTCCGCTTGAGCCGCCTGCCAGCTTAAAGAATCGTATTATGGATATGGCTGGCCAAAGCGTTCCGACACGATTGGTAGAGATCACTCATAGTGATGAAAAAGAGAACGGGCGAACAGGTGCTCCTTGGTGGCGACGCACTTTCCAATCTGGAATAGCAGTTTCCGCCGCAGCCGCCGTTCTTGTAGTCGTAGTTGGTAGCGCTCTCGGTTATCAGAACAACCAACTCGGTAATGAGATCAACGCTCTTCGGGCTGACCTCGCCACTGAATCAGTCGCAGTTGCTGATCTGCAGACTGAACTCTCTAAAACATTGACCGACTCTGAAAACCGAGTCGCCGCAATGAAATCTGAGATGAAAGTAATGGAAGAAGATTTCGTCGCAACCACTGAAATGGTTGTCCACCAAGAGGAAATGGTCTCACAACTTGGTATAGCCAACAACGCCCTTCGACAAGCGTTAAGTGACCAAAACTGGCTCACCTATGCCTCGACGAAAGAGGGCTACCAAGTCGAAAGTTGGCTTGCGGGCAACACTCAGCAGGTCACCACAAAAGAACCTACAGCATCCGGACTGATTGCCGTCCGAATAATAGGGAACGAAGCAGTATTTCAGGTCCATGGACTTCCTCAGCCCCAACCCGGATATGCCTACACACTCTGGCTGATGGGCAACGGCGATCCACGACCGGTAGCTCAGTTCGACGTCAGTGGAATCGGATCTGCAACGGTCGCATTCTTGTTGCCAGAACCGCTTCGTTTCTTCTCAACTGTAGTAGTGACTCAAGAACGAGTAAACGGGATAGGAACTGATCCAACGGGCACCATGGTTTTGTCTTCACAAACCAACTGATCGTTCCTGTCAACAATGCTGGGAATATTTAGAATTCGATAATTCCTCGGCCGATTGATGCAACAGGATGAGCGAAGATTGTGAGCAGATCTAGATGACTACCGATCCAGATACGCAAATCTGGGTCTGCGATCGCTGCGACGCAGAACTAGTAGACCTCCATTGCAAACTGCGATGTGATAGCTGCGGATTCATGCGTGATTGCAGCGATCCTTAAACCACCCTCTTTTTACGCTCCAAAATTTCAATTAGATGTAATGTGAAGATCAGATCCCAAATCGCAAGTTCGAATATGGCCCAACTTCACTTCCGCTCAATCCTATCAAGATCATATTCAGCTACGGCTGTTCTACTTCTGCTGGTTTTGTTACCGGTTGCTTGCTCAAATTCTGAAGCGGCGTTAGTACCTACTGCAGCACCAAAACTCACAGCCGCCGAAGTCGTAGAGTTATCCAAAACATCAATGGGAAACATTGATAGCTTCAGCTTTCAACTGACTCACGATTCAGGTCACACCACGCTTTCTGGCGCCCTACAACTAACTCGCGCCGGTGGATTCGTCGAAACAAACGGTCTCGACCTCGAAGCAGAAGCCAACATCGGTCGATTATTCGTCAAGGTGGAAGCTATCGTGATTGGTCGGCAGACTTGGATGACTAACCCGATAACCGGTGTGTGGTCAGAAATCGCCCCTGAAGACAGCCCATTTGCATTTCTCGATCCCGTAAAGCTTGTCGCCGACATTCTTGGCGATACCCAACAGGCGACATATGTCATTAACGATCAAACAACCATTGGTGAGATCGAGATTTTGGGCAACATTCCAGCAAAATCACTCGCTGCTCTCGTGGGTTATGTGAGCCCCGATGAAATACCAAGTGTCGTACTCACTATCGATTCGTCATCGAATCTACTTAAAAAGATCATTATTTCCGGTGTCGTTCAATCGGAAGATGAACTAGGCACTGTTCGAGTGATAACCCTCTCGGATTTTGATGAGCCATTAGCCATAAAACCACCGATCTAACCTATATCTAACTATGTTGAACAGGCTCCGTCAAATAGTCTCGCCGTACAAACTCCTACTACCGCTCTGCTTTGGTGTGTTCATCGCTGCCGATGACCAAACGGTGGTTGTCACCCTGCTGCCCGACATGCTTGCAGACTTAAGAGTCGGGGTTAGCGAACTCGACCGTGCTTCATGGTCGATCACCGGTTATCTCATCGGGTACACAGCTGCGATGCCGCTCATGGGTCGTCTATCTGACAGAACGGGCTATCGAACAGCATTCTTGCTAGCGATGGCGGTTTTCACGCTCGGTTCAGCACTCGTTGCCATATCACCCCAGATTCCCCAACTGCTGTACGGCGGAGCGCCCGAGTACAACTGGCTTATCGGAACAAGAGTCTTCCAAGCAATTGGAGGGGGCGCAGTTATTCCGATTTCTATCGCCGCTGCTGGACAACTTGTCGACGGTAAGCACCGCGCCATCGCATATGGACTAATCGGTGCTAGCGCAGAAATAGGAGGGGTTTTCGGCCCTCTCTGGGGCGGCGGCATCACGACTTGGTTATCGTGGGAATGGGCGTTCTGGTTGAACATTCCGTTAACCATCATCGCGTCGATCTGGATCATGGGAAATCCACCGGGCAAGCGAAATAAGATAAAAATCGATATCCCTACAGCGGTCATTTTTGCCGCTGCGTTATCGACGCTCACGATCGGCCTAGTCAGAATCGGCGATCCCGATCCCTTAATGGCTACTTTTTTGGCAATCACTGGGGTTCTATCAATCTTGTTACTCGTGATGAACAATCGATCACAAGATCCGTTATTCCCGCCAACGCTATTCAAATTACCATCGTTCAATTTTGCCAATACGACACACTTCCTAGTCGGGAGTGTGCTGATTATCGGAATGGTGACTGTTCCGCTAATGGCAGCATCGGTCTTCGCAAAATCTCCTCTAGAAGGCGGACTTCAACTCCTACGTATGACTTTGACAATCGGCGTGGGTGCGATGTTAGGAGGCGTGATAACTCAACGTTGGGGAGCCAGAATACCTGCGTTATCTGGATTGATACTAGCTACCGCCGGATTCATATTACTGTCTAGTTGGACTATTGATATAGCAGAACCCGCCCTCACGATCCATCTGGCAATCACTGGCATCGGACTTGGTTTATTGATCTCACCCATCGCCGAGTCCGCGCTCTTTGGCGTTCAAGACGATCAGAACGGAGCCGCTTCAGCGTTATTGAGCGTTTCCCGTATGATCGGTATGACTGCGGGTCTCGCGGCGATGACGGCATTGGGCACAGTACAATTTCACGAATTGGTCGCCGACGTACCCGCTTTTTCTCTCGATACGGAAGTACAGCAGCAGATCATCGATCGTGCCAGCGACGCAGGGATGGCGGTGTTCACGCGCTTTTATCTCTATGCAGCCATCTTGTCCGTAGTGGCGTTGCTCCCGGCATGGTTCATGACCAGAACTAAGGTCAGCTAGTCAGTCGATGTTGAAGATTCTCGCTTCTTCTCGGCACTACGTTCTGCCTCAAGTCGCTCAAGATCGTATGACCCGTGATCGACATAAGTCATCGCGTCGGCAAGAGTTTTATGCCCAGCCTTGTCACGAATCAGATTATGCATAATCTGGCATACCCGGCGATAGTCTGGGTGTCCCTGTTGAGCAGTCCGAAGTTCCAGCATGTGGAACGCCTCTCGAACGTTGAACTGCATGGAATATCGGAGCTTGAATCCAAATGGCACAACGTACTGAGATACGTCAGAACCGTGCTCATCGAGAACACTTTGATAAAAATCACTCATGTGCCCCATCGCATCGTCCCAACGTTGAGTCCAGCCTACCTCTTCGATCGCAGGAGCCGTTGAATAGCCATGTTTCACTCCCAAACGCTGCCAATCGATAGTCATCATTCGGTGACGCTGCAAATCTCGAAAGCTACCGAAATCGGAGAGAACGTCAAAGCGATAGAACGATCGTTCCATCCCTCGCCCAGGCTTGTGCCTACGATTTTGTCGATCGCCGGCGTAGGCGCGTAGCACTTCCGTTTTTTCAGCATCACTCATCGCGTTGACGATGGCTTGCAGTTGCGTGTCGGGTAAATCGGAGTGGGCGTATAAGGCAGCCACTGCGATTTTGTTCTCAGCGTCGTGATCCCACTCCACCAAATTGACTTCATCGATTCCTTCAGGCTCCGCATGGATGCTTGAAGCGATACGCTCCATAGCTTCGTGGTTCTCTTGGAAATAGTCCGACCACACACCACCGCGGTCTGGGAGATCAACTCGTTTCAAGAACGATGGAATTACTTTGCGAAGCTCTTCCAACATCATCCGAGCATAATCTCTAACTTCTCCCAGAGGGTGACTGTTCATCCGAATCAGCATCGATTCATAAGCCTGACCCGAACCGAAAATACCGACGTTCGAGGTTGTCGAAGCTGGTAATAATCCACGCGCAGAATCGCACGCCTTGGCGCGAATCGAAGCGGTATATATGTACTTTGAATCACCCTCCTGTCGAGGGAACTGGTTCTCGAAATACGGTGCACAAACATGGACTAGCTCAGAGTATTCATCGAATAACCAGTCCATGGTCTTCGTGTATTCGTCAGCAAGAGGTCCGTTTACGATTTCTGGAGGGGCGGTGTAGCGATATTTACCGCTGAGTTTCTGATCGTAATAGATGTACCGAGTCGATTGCTCAAGATACGCAGCCAGCCGGCCCCACTCCAAGACTTTAGTCAGAATGTTCGATGCTTGCTCGCACGCAATGTGCGCCCCGCCTAGTTGAGCCACCGAGTCGTCGCCGTACTGCGAGAACACCCGCTCGTAAAGACCTTCGGCACGATTTAGCGATACCAGTTGTTGGCTATCAAAATCTTCTACCAGTTCTTCGATAGGCGCTTCTGGTTGATCGTAAAACTCATCTAAAAACAATCGCCGTAGCGACTTAGGCGAACGGCTGTAGCGTGCAAACAGTGCACCTTTTACAACCTCAGGAAGGTTGATAAGAGCAAAAACAGGATCATCTATATTCGTGAAGAATCGGCTTAGTACCGCTCGTTCCTCAGTGTTAAATGTTTCCCGTACGTACATCGTCAGTGACCTATCGACTAGCCTGCAAGTAAGCAAGGAGTTTATGTGATCACCGCTCAAGCGGCGATCACACAATTAGCGTAAATTCGAGCCAGTGCCTAAATCATAAGACGAGCAGGATTTTCCAGTGCCTTCTGAAACTCACCCATCAGAATCGCAGCCTCTGCACCGTCGCCAACGCGGTGATCTGCCGAGATCGTGGCGTTCATTGTCTTGCCAACAACGATCTGTCCGTCCTTGACAATTGGCTTCTCTTTTACTGCGCCAACAGCGATGATTCCAGCGTTTGGCGGGACAATAATCGCTGCAAAAGTATCCGTTCCGAACATACCGAGGTTAGAGGTACCGAACGTACCTAAAGTCATCTCAGCCTGGGTCAGCGATCCGCCATCACCACGAGCCCGTCTACCAATATCACGAACTGCTCGCGAAATCTCAATCAACGACATGTTGTGGATACCAACTACAGCAGGAACAATAAGACCTTCTTCAAGTGCGATCGCTACACCAAGGTTGATATCGGAGTGACCAATGAGTTTGTCGCCATCGAACGAAGAGTTCCACTTCGGGTACTTCAGCAGAGCGATTGTTACAGCTCTCAGCACCATGTCGTTTACAGAAACCCGGTCGCCGTCGTCGACCAATACCTCGTTGAGCTGCGCTCGGAAGGCCATTGCAGGGTCCATATTTACTTCGTGCGTCACGTAGTAATGAGGGCTCTCTGATTTAGACTTGACGGTAACTCGAGCAATCGCCTGTCGCATCGAGGAAAGAGGCGTGTCCGAGCCATCCATTACGACCGTAGCCCGACCGCCTGAAGCAGCAAACGCGGGTGAAGGAGTGAAATTTTCTACGTCAGTCTTTGTAATTCGTCCTCCAGGTCCAGTTCCTGACACTCTGGAGATATCGATACCTTTTTCTTCAGCAAGTTTACGAGCGATGGGTGAAGCCTTTACGCGACCACCCCGTACTTCAACTAGTGGTGTAGGCGTCGACACTACCTGTTCAACAGGCGATGGGGTTGACACAACTGCAGTGCTTAAAGATTCAACTTTCGGCGCTTCAACATCAGAAGTCAGTTCGGCAATTTCAGGAATATCATCGTCGGCGTCGCCGATAAAGGCGATTGTTGTTCCAACGTCCACAAGGGTGCCCTCTGGAACAACAATTTTGCGAATCAGACCTTCGGCATACGCTTCCATCTCAACAACTGTCTTATCGGTTTCGATCTCTGCGATTTTGTCTCCACGGTTAACCGAATCGCCTTCGGCCTTAAGCCACTTGGCGATGGTGCCCTCGGTCATATCGGCACCCATTGAGGGCATAGTAACTTCGCTGATCAAATTCGGACTCCTGCGGGAACGATTGCTCGTAAAAATCGTTGGTTTGGCGCACTTGCCATACTGGTTTTAAAGACCCGTTGATAGAGGTTACACAAGAATTAGACAAAGATGCTAAAAAATGCTGATCATTCAACGGTCTCTAGACGTTTTCTAATGTCAGGATTTCTTGTGTTTTTCCGCTTTAGCCCGCTGTCGATTCGTTTTAGCCACTACCTTCATCTTTCGCTGATAATCGGTTTTCCCCGTCGCATCGTTCTTGGTCTCTTCGATTTTCAGTTCGCGCTCCATCCGGATATACGAATCAAACCGCGCTTGCGAAAGGTTGTCTTTCGCAAGTGCCTCAACGACTGCGCAGTCGGGTTCGCTGCTGTGACTACAATCACTGAATCTACATTTCCACATGTATGCTTCGACATCTGAGAACGTTTTCGCCAACGCATGTTCGCTGCCCGACACGAGCCCAATAGTTCGAATACCGGGAGTATCGATTAGCACTCCGCCATTGGGAAGCCGTAACAGTTGGCGAGTGACGGTTGTGTGGCGACCTCGTGTGTCGGACTGACGAATGTCGGCTGTCTCCATCGCTTGCTGCCCCATAAGGAAATTCACGAGAGTCGATTTCCCGACCCCTGAAGCACCAATCAAAACGACGGTAATTCCTGATTTAGTGAATTTCCGAAGTGGCTCAGTACCAGCGCCAGTTATGCCGCTCGCTCCGAAAACTTCGACACCCGGCGCCGATGCTTTAGCCTGTGCGATAACTCCCATGGGGTCTTGTCCTTTTTCAAGAATGTCGATTTTCGTAATAACTACCACTGGTGTTGCCCCGCTACCCCAAACTAGAGCAATCTCTCGTTCAAGTCGACTTGGATTGAAATACGTCGCCGCCTGAACCACAAACACGGTGTTGATATTAGTGGCAAGGATCTGCGCATCGCCCTGCTCTTTCCCACGCATAACTCGTTTTCTGCTGAGGAGCGATATACGTGGAAGAACAAGTTCGATCTCGTCGGGATCTTCGTCTTCGCCCTTACGAACTAGAACCCAGTCCCCAACACTCGGTTGTGCGGGTTCGATTTCAAATTCATTTTTATGAGCGATGCGCGCAAATTTGCTGACTGCTCGATAATCGACCGTAGCGGTCTGAACGAAAGTGGAAATGCCATCGACTCTAGTGACTCTGCCGGGAACTAGCTCAGAGTCTTTAGCGATTATCGCTCTGAACTGGTCCTTCGCTGCCTTGTTAAGACCAAATTGAATCAGACCTGAAAGGTCTATATCACCTTGAAGCGGCACTAGGTGACTGGGTAAGGAATCAGAAATATCTGGATTGTCTGCTTGAGAAAAAGTGCTCAACCTGAGTATTCCTTAATCGTCCGTGCGTATGAGCATATATGTCTAATCAGAGAGACGTTCGGTTGGTCTGAGTTAGGGTGGCTTCAAAGCTGTGATGAACCTAGTGGAGATCGAATCTTACAGGGTTACCGATAATAGATCAGATCAACTCAAAAGAATTAGTAAGCGCTTTAGAAACTAAAGTCAGCGAGAGAACCATCCAAACACAAGAACAAACGCTACAGTCCCCAAGAACCCGACCGTCTCGATTAACTAGTCGATGGCGATATCGTTGGCGAAAGCGATCCATCGATCAAACCGTAGCCTGTGGCGACTGCGGCGAGCACGTCCTTGGCGTCTGTGAGAACTTCTTGTTCGAGACCACGGTTGTAAGGCCATGGCACGTTGGATGATCCGACACGCATAACGGGACCGTCGAGCCATTCGGAAGCGACTTGCTGAAGATCGGCGGCGACCTCTGCCATAACTCCGCCTCTACGGCGTGCATTATCGACAACCACAACACGATTGGTCTTCTGAACCGAAGCAACAATCGTATTCATGTCGATCGGGCTTAGCGATCGCATATCGATCACTTCAACCGAAACGCCTCCACCCTCAAGAATGTCGGCTGCATCGTTAACCGGACGCATTCCATATCCGTACGATACAAGAGTAATATCGCTACCCTCACGAGTGATATCGGCTTTTCCGATTTCTATTTCGTAATACTCATCAGGAACTTCGCCTTTAACTCCGTAAAGCAAAGCGGGTTCGGCTACCAAAACTGGATTATCGTCTTTTATCGCAGAACGCATAAGACCGAGCGCATCATATGCAGTCGAAGGGCAAACAACTTTCATACCAGGTACTTCAGCTAGCCATGTCTCGAAGCTCTGCGAGTGAGTCGCTCCCAACTGAACTCCGGCGCCGGTAGGTGCTCGAATGACCATCGGAACGCTTATTTGTCCACCTGACATGTATCGCAAATTTGCCGCCATGTTCACGATTTGGTCGAAGGCGACCAACGTGAATGACATTGACATGAACTCGACGATAGGTCGAAGTCCGGCTGCTGCAGCTCCTATACCTGCACCAAAGAACGCTTGTTCGGAAATGGGCGTGTCTTTGATCCGCTTTTCGCCAAACTTCTCAAGGAATCCGTCGGTAACAGCATAAGCACCACCGTACTCACCGATGTCTTCACCCATGATGAACACTCGCGGATCGTTATCGAGTGCTTCTTCAAGCCCTTGTTTTAGTGCGTCTCTTAGAACAATTTCTGGCATATAAGTTAGGCGAGTACGTCGTTGTAGATTTCAGATAGTTCGGGTTCGGAGCTGTCTTCAGCAAATTTCACGGCAATTGCTACAGCTTCGTCAACATCCGCTTTGACCTGGTTGATCTGGTCAGAGGTCGCCAGTCCCATTTCGATGAGTTTAGCTGGGAACGTTGCGACAGGATCGCGCTCTTCCCATTCCTTCACTTCTTCCTGGCCACGGTACTTCTGACCGTCGGCGAGTGAATGACCTGCAAAACGGAAAGTCTTAGCCTCGATAAACTGAGGACCGTCTCCGTTTCGAATTCGTGCGACCGCAAGTTCGGTTACTTCTTTGACAGCAAGAACATCCATACCGTCTACTTCGGCAGCTGGAATACCGTACGTCGCCATGCCTGGATAGAAGTCAATTCCACCGGCACGGACCCGTTCAATCGATGATCCCATTCCGTACATATTGTTTTCGAGGAAGAATAAAACCGGTAGCTTCCAGATAGCCGCCAAGTTCATCGTCTCGTGGTACAAACCTTGGTTTGTCGATCCGTCTCCAAAAAAGCAAATAGTCAATGCGTCGGTATCGTTATACTGTTGGGCAAGTGCAAGACCTGCAGCGAGCGGCAGCTGCCCCGCAACTATAGCGTGCCCGCCCATGAAACCCTTGGCAGCGTCGAACAGGTGCATCGACCCACCCTTGCCTTTGGACGTCCCAGTTGCCCTACCGAAAAGTTCAGCCATTGATCGGTTCACGTCGAGCCCACGCGCCAAGGCATGTCCGTGATCTCGATAGTGGCTAACAACATAATCATCGTCGCGAAGTGTCGAAAGGGCTCCGACACCGCTGGCTTCTTGACCAATATAGAGGTGAAGGAATCCGCGAATCAGACCCTTGGTGTAGTTCTCGCCACACGCCAACTCGAATTGGCGAATTAAATACATCTGCCGATACAGCTCAAGGTGTTCCGTCACGCCAACTATGCCACCGTCATCCATGCCCAAAGAGCTGCTTATTCCGTTCTTTGCTGACTTCGCTTTTTGCGAAGATGATTTTGCGCTGGATTTCGTGGAACTTGCCATAATTTTTCAGATGCGAACAAACATACTATCGCAGCCCAACAAATTACCCTGATCGTAAAGCTGGTGTCGGTAGATTAAGAGGGTATTCTACCGCAAATTAGAGGAATCTCTAATGCATTCTCGGTTTGTAGCAGCCAAATTTGCGGCCTGTAACACATTCACCAAGAGCATTGCAATCGTCATCGGGCCAACTCCTCCCGGTACGGGGGTAATCGCTGAAGCGACTTCAGACGCTCCCTCGTATTCAACATCTCCGGTTAGTCGGTAACCACGTTTACGCGTCGAATCATCGACACGAGATACTCCGACATCAATAACCACTGCGCCGGGCTTCACCATGTCAGCAGTCACAGCTCCAGGAAATCCAGCAGCTGCAATCAAAACATCAGCCCTGCGGGTTTCGGTTGCCATATCTTTAGTTCCGGTGTGACAAACAGTTACGGTCGAGTTAGCGCCGATACCCTTCTGTAGAAGAAGAGCGGTCAACGGCATACCAACGAGTCTGCTGCGACCAACGATAACGACACGCGCACCATTCATATCAACGTTCTGTTCAACGAGCATCCTTTGCACACCAAGCGGAGTTGCTGGGGCAAACCGACGCTGGCCGAGCATCAGGAGTCCGACATTTTCCGGGTGAAGTCCGTCAACATCCTTCATCGGATCTATCGCATGAATCACAGCACCTTCATCCAAATGTTTCGGCAACGGTAGTTGAACAAGAATTCCGTTTACGGCTGGATCGGAGTTGAGTCCCTTAACGATTTCTAGTAACTCTTCTTGAGTTATCGATGAATCTCGAATAATCGTTTCGGTTGCTATTCCTACTTTCTCGCAAGCACGTTCTTTGCCTTTAACGTATGAATGCGAAGCCGGGTCATCACCAACTAATACAACGGTTAAACCCGGATTCGTTCCATGTTTCACTTTGAAATCTGCGACTCCGGCTGCGACTTCCTCATGAACTTTCGCTGCGACTTCTTTGCCGTCGATAATCCGTGCTGTCACTTGTTATTAGCCTCCAGTCCGATCTGGTCGGATTAAGTTGGGAAGTTGAGGTGTCGAAATTCGTAATTATGCCGATAAATCCTAACCGACAATTGTCTTAACAAGTATTATTCCGAGCATAAATTGAATCCTACTCAACGATTTCGACCGGAGGTGTTGCCCATATGATCTACACAGGGATCGACTTAATCGAGATTCCCAGAGTCGCGGGTGTGCTCCAACGCTATCCCGCAAGATTTCTTGCGAAGGTTTTCACTGAAGGCGAACAGAGTTACGCCAAAGGACGTCCGCACCAGTTGGCGAGTCGGTTCGCAGCTAAAGAGGCGGTAATGAAGTTACTCGGCACCGGCGTTCGCGGCGTGCCATGGAAGTCGATCGAGGTAACGCGCAAGCGAGGCGGACCGCCGGAAGTCATTTTGCACGGCCCTGCGAAACTTCGCGCCGAGAAGATGGGCATCACACGAATCGCCTTAAGCCTTTCTCACTCTCGTGAAATTGCCACGGCTTCCGCAGTTGGAGAAGCTAGAGACGACGCGTGGAAGCCATGAAACTCGTAACCGCTGCCCAAATGCGAGCGATCGAGCAATCGTCTGTTGAAGCAGGTGTATCACTTGATCAGTTAATGGAGAATGCCGGGCTCGCGGTCGCTGAAGCCGTTCGTGATGTGTTCGGCAAACATGGCGACCTTTTCGGCAAGCGAATCACGGTCATGATCGGTGCGGGTAACAACGGAACTGATGGATTTGTTGCAGGTCGCCATCTGGCAAAATGGGGCGCAATCGTTACCGCAGTTTTGTGTGCGAAGAGAAATTCGGCTGATCCAAAGCGGGATTCCGCATCCGATGCGGGCGTTTCTGTCGTAGATTGCATCGCACATTCCGGTACAGACACGCTAAGAGCACTGCTCGAATCAACCGATCTGATAATCGACGCTATCATTGGTATCGGATCTTCACGTGCTATCGTAGACCCCATCTCAAAAATCACATTCGCAGCACTCGAATCTGGCCTGCCAGTAGTTGCCATCGATCTACCAACCGGAGTTAATTCTGATACTGGTGAATTCGATGTCGCAGGCCTCCCAGCAGATCGCACTCTAATGCTCGGTTACGCAAAGTTGGGACCAATGATCGCTGCCGATCCATCGGTAACCGGCGAAGTTTCCGTTCTTAGAATAGATATTCCTCCTGGTCTAGATTCGCAAGTAAATACCGATCTAATTACTGAAAGTTTTGCCGCCTCACTTCTTCCTGAACGACCGTCCAGTGGACACAAAGGCACATTCGGGTCGACGCTCATAGTCGGCGGCTCAAAGGAATATCTCGGAGCAGTGACAATGGCGACCGATGCTGCCACTCGATCGGGTGTGGGGTTAACTTTCGTGGCCACGCCTGAATCAGCATATCGCCAGATAGCGGGAGCTATCAGCGAGGCGATGTATCTATCGCTGCCTGTGGACGGGAACAACAATCTGCAGGCATCTGAAGCTGCCAATTCTGTTCTCGATCTGGCGAAAAAATCCACCTCGGTCACTATAGGCCCCGGTCTTGGTACGTCTTCTGCTACAAGAAAAGTCATATCAACTGTTCTCTATGAAATCGACGATAGCACTCCATTCGTCATCGATGCCGATG
>Ga0315327_10000604_pt1 | contig 17971 bp, 13 predicted proteins | sample M110032315metaG_FD_203460 | JGI IMG/M metagenome (GOLD analysis project Ga0315327, IMG submission 203460) | Ammonia-oxidizing marine archaeal communities from Monterey Bay, California, United States - M1 100m 32315 | ecosystem: Environmental > Aquatic > Marine > Coastal | place: USA: California... | reverse complement strand
TTGATATGTAAATCTTTATTAGGGAAGGCACATACAGTAATGGCTGAAGGAGGTATGGCTGCTGCACTTGGGAATGTGGATAATAGAGACCATTGGAAAATTCATTTTCGTGACACGATGCGTGGAGGGAAAATGCTAAATGTTTGGAGAATGGCAGAATTGCATGCTAAAAATGCACCTGATAGAGTAAGAGAATTAGAACAATGGGGAGCTGTTTTTGATAGAACAAAAGAAGGGCTAATTAACCAAAGAAATTTTGGAGGGCATAGATATCCCCGGCTAGCCCATGTAGGCGATAGAACTGGATTAGAAATGATTAGAACTCTTCAAGATTATGGAATTCACAAAGGGATTGACATACATATGGAGTGCACTGCATTAGATATTCTGAAAGATGAAAATGGAAAAGTTGCTGGAGTGGTTTGTATGTATCGTGAGACGGGAGAATTTATTATTTTTAAAACAAAATCTTTAATTCTTGCAACAGGAGGTGGAGGCAAGGCATGGGAAATAACTTCAAATAGTTGGGAATATACAGGAGATGGCTATGCTATGGCTTATGAGGCAGGAGCAGAATTAATGGATTTAGAATTCAATCAATTTCATCCAACTGGCATGGTTTGGCCACCATCAGTTAGAGGAATATTGGTGACAGAAGGAGTAAGAGGGGAAGGAGGAATTTTAAAAAATAGTGAAGGCACACGATTTATGTTTGACTATATTCCTGAAAAGTTTAAAAACGAAACAGCTGATACAGAAGAAGAGGCTTCTAGGTGGTTGGCTGGTGACAAAGACGCAAGAAGGCCACCAGAGCTTCTTACAAGGGACGTTGTAGCTAGAGCAATTAATGCTGAGGTAAAAGCTGGTAGAGGCTCTAAACACGGAGGGGCATATTTGGATATTGCAAACGAAAGAAATGCAGAAGATATCAAAACTAAACTACCTTCCATGTACCATCAGTTTAAGGTATTAGCTGAATTAGATATTACTAAAGAACCAATGGAAGTTGGTCCAACTTGTCATTATTTTATGGGAGGAATTCGAGTAGAAGCTGATACAGCTATGTCTACAGTTGATGGACTTTTTGCTTGTGGAGAGTGTGCAGCAGGGATGCATGGAGCCAATCGACTAGGAGGAAATTCTTTGTCTGATTTATTAGTGTTTGGAAGTCTGTCTGGCACGGGAGCTTCAAATTATGCTAAAAAACTAGAGAGTGTTCCAAAATTTAAAGAGGATGATGCAAAGAGAATAATCAGAAATGCAACAAGTGTTTTAAATAGAGAAGAAGGAGAGAATCCTTATTTGATGCATGAATCTTTACAAAATAATATGCAGAATAATGTAGGGATTATCCGAACAGATTCCCAATTACAAGAAGGTATCCAAAATATTGAAAACTTAAAAGAAAAATATAAAAATGTAAAGGCAAATGGCTCTTCTCAGTTTAATCCTGGGTGGCATGAAGCACTTGCTATGCGAAATCTTTTAATTACTGCTGAGGCAGTTGCAAGAGCAGCTCATATGAGAGAAGAAAGTAGAGGAGCACATACAAGGGATGATTTTGCTATAGAAAGTGAGGAGTGGTATCAGTATAATATCATCAGTAAAAAAGGAGAGGATGGCAATATGGATGTAATAAAGGAAAAAAGAGAAGAACCAAACGCGGAGCTTTTTAGAATCGCCAATGCAAAATTAGAAGATTTAGAAACAGAAGTTGCAGCAGAAAGAAAGCTATAATTATGGAAAATCGTAAATTCAAAATATACAGAGGAGACAATACTGAGGGAAATCTGGTAGATTATAATTGTAATGTGACTGAGGGAATGGTGGTGCTGGATGTGATGCATAGGATTCAAGCAGATGATGCAAACGATATGGCCTGCCGATGGAATTGCAAAGCAGGGAAATGTGGATCATGCAGTGTAGAAATAAACGGGAAACCCAAGCTCGCTTGCATGACAAGGATGAATGAGTACACTTCTGATCAGACTATTACAATTACACCTTTAAAATCTTTTCCAATTATTAAAGATACGGTCACGGATGTAAGTTGGAATTACGAACAAAACCAAAGAATAAAGCCATTTTCACCAGCTCAAAATAAAAATAATACGAAAAAGGGATTAAGAATGCAACAAGTAGACGTGGAGAGAACACAGCATTTCAGAAAATGTATTGAATGCTATTTGTGTCAGAATGTTTGCCATGTAATAAGAGACCAAGAGGCAAAAGACAAATTTGTTGGTCCAAGATTTATGATTCGCCTAGCCAGTTTAGAAATGCACCCTATGGATGATGTAGATAGAATACCAGCAATTAAGGAAGATTATGGATCTGGAATGTGTAATATTACAAGATGTTGTACTGAAGTGTGTCCTGAAGATATTCAAATTACAGATGACGGCATTATTCCACTAAAAGAAAGAGTAGTGGATAGATACTTTGATCCTTTGATGATTTTCTTTAGGAGAATTTTCAAAAAGTAGTATATAGAAAAAGCAAGTATAATTACTTACTTTTTTATGCTTATTTTTGGCTTTAATGAAAAACAATCTAAACATATCATTAATTCAATCTAATCTTTTTTGGAAAGATGTAAATAAGAATCTTTCTCATTTTGAGAATCTGACCTCTGTTATTTTAGAGACAGATATTATTTTACTCCCTGAAATGTTCAATACTGCTTTTTGTCCTAAATCTACACATTTAGCAGAGAAAATGAATGGAGAAACAATAAGTTGGATGAAACAGACTTCCAAGAATAAAAATTGCGCTATTGCCGGAAGTTTAATGGTGCAAGAAAATGGAAAAGTATATAATCGTTTGCTTTGGATTTCAAAAAACGGAAAAATTTCAACTTATGACAAACGACACTTATTTTCATTAATTAAAGAAAACGAAACTCTATCAAAAGGCAAGGACAGATTAATTATAGAAGAAGAGGGCTGGAAAATTTGTCCACTTATTTGTTATGATTTGCGTTTTCCGGTTTTTAGTCGTAACGATGAAGGGTATGATTTGCTTATCTACTTAGCTAACTGGCCAACAAAAAGGATTGATGCTTGGGATACGCTTTTAAAAGCGCGTTCTATTGAAAATCAGTGTTATACTATTGGAGTAAATAGAGTAGGAGAAGACGGAAATAATGTTTCTTTTAATGGACACTCTAAAGTATTTGATGCATTTGGGGAAGAAATATTATCATTTACTAAAAATGAAGAAGCGGTTTTGCAAATTGAAATCAGTTTAGATGATTTGAAACTCAAAAGAAGACAATTAAATTTTTTGCAAGATATAGACAATTTTAAGTTACTCTAAATTCCAGTCTAATTCTAAATCCCAATTAGAACGAATAATTAGCTCTTCAGAATAATTGAATACTTTTTCAGGCTGTACTCTTTCCTCCCAATTTCCTGTATTCCACTTCCCATCTTGATTATTATCTAAAATATATTTTAATTGGTATTCCCCAGGAACAATATTTTGTAAAACATAAGGTTTCTTTGAAAAAACAAACTCACTTATTACTTTTTCATTTTGTAATAGTTGAAAAATACAAGCTGTATTTGTAGTTGTTACAATATTTAAATTCCCATAAATAATATTTTCTGCCTCTAAACTATCTGTTTTACTAGGATAAGACTTTATAGCTAAAGTATCTGAAGTTAGGCTATCTATTTTTATAATGGGATCAAAAGCCATAAGTGAAATAAAGGTATCTTTTTCAGCATGAATCAAGTTATTAGAAAAAGCAATTTTTTCTTCTAAATTGTAGATAAAATCAAAATTAGTTAAAGCAACAATCTTGTAATTTCTAGCTTTCAAATTAGGAAAATTAAAATCCCCATCATTATCTGTTTTTGCAATATAATTAGGAATTTCTTTAAAAATGATTGAATTATTTCTGTTTTCTTCAAATAGCAAAATCCAAGCATTTTCAATCACCTCTAAAGTATAGGCGTCTTGTAATTTACCGCTTAATTTTAAGGAATCTATCTTTTCAGAAGTAGAGAAAATAAGTTGTAAATCTTCCAGAATATTTCCTTCATTAATATCTTTTATACAATTATCCAAAGACAGTAAATAAGTAGTATTTTTTTTCAAAGTATCTTCAATATGTAATTCCAAAAATTTGTTCGTCACCTTTTTTATTATATGTTTTTTTATTGGAGGAGAAATAAAAAAATATTCTTCCCATTGATTAAGCTGAATATACTCATCAAAAGCAAAATAAATTTTTTCTAATTGCCCGTCTTCTGCCCTAATAGATTTGGCAACATTTAAAAGCTGTGGAGATGCAACATCCTTTTCTCCGCCAGTTGGAGCTACCATATTGGCACAACTACTCACCAAAAAAAACAAAAATATTTTTGCAACAATTTTCATAAGTACAAATAAACGAATAAACATCTAACCAAAGAAATTAAGCAAGAGCAATAGTTATAATACGTATTTTTCAGGCCTTAAAATTTTAATAATTTTTGCGTAAAAAATTTCATTCTAGAGCGACTAATTGATTACATTATTAATCAATAAAAATTGTTTGTTTTGAAGTTTGGACGGGACTTGAAAGTTAAAGAAGTTATCGTGCTTTTCCCGAAAAGCGGATAAAAGAAAACAATACAGAAACCTCAAGTTGGAGAGTTCTTTATATTAAGATAAAGGTATTTTTATCCGCATTTGCTATATCCACAATTAATACATTTTAAACAACCTTCTTCATATACTAATCCTTCATCTCCACACTCTCCACATGTATGGTCAGATACTTTTGTTCCATCAGGAATAAATGTTTTAAGTGCCCTTACTACTCCACTTTTCCAAGTATTGATATTGTCATCATAAAGGTTCATTTTCCCAATTAAATCAACCACATAATGAAGTGGCATTCCATGGCGCAAAACCCCAGAAATTAATTTAGCATAATTCCAAAATTCTTTATCGAATGATCGGGATAATCCACCCATTGTGATTTTATATCCTTCCTTATCCTCATACTGAAAATCGTATTGTGTACTTCCATCTTCTCTTTTAGTTTTTATTACCCAACCATATCCTACAGCTTGAGGCACCACAAAAACATCTTCTGTTTTTCCTGTAAATATTTCATAAGGCCTGCCATTTAAAAGCCCCACAACAGCAATCCATTTTTCTTTATTGTTTTGAAAACGAACTACTTTAGCATCCAATCTTTTTGGGCGAGAAGGAGCCCTAGTTTCTTTAAATTCAGTATTTTCAAGCACATCATTTTTATCATCAGTAGACACCAAAACACCCGAACGGGAACCATCTCTATAGACGGTAATTCCTTTTAACCCCTTTTTCCAAGAGTCCATATAAATTGTACTTACTTTTTCAAGCGATACATTATTTGGCAAATTAATGGTGGAGCTGATAGAGTGGGTAACATATTTCTGAACCACTGCTTGCATCTCAACTCTTTTGTCCCAGTCAATTTCAGGGGCAGTACTTCCAGCATAAGGGCTTTTACTGATGTCTGTTTCATCCGTTATTTCCATCCATTTTCTAAGGTTGTGGTGGTAAACAGTGAATTCTTGCCACTTATCGCCAGAGTCATCTATAAAGTCGACTTTTGCGTCTCGGTCTTGATCGTTAAGTTTCCGGCGTCTTTTATAGTGTGTCATGAATACTGGCTCAATTCCGGAAGAAGTTTGGGCAAGCATACTAAGCGTCCCTGTTGGAGCAACTGTACTAATAGAAATATTTCTTCTGCCATGCTCTATCATTCTAGCGTAAACATCTGGCAATTCTTTTTCTAGCATTTGCACAAATTCTGATGTTTTTTCAATTTCAGCATCAAAACCCACAAAACTTCCCCTAGTCAATGACATATCAATTGAACTATCAAATTCTGCTCTGCATTTTTCTTTCATAATTTCCTCTACTTTCATAATAGCTTCATCACTATCAATCTTCATACCAAGAGCTGCAACCATATCCGCAAGGGCGGTAAACCCAAGCCCTGTTCTCCTTCCATTTTTTCCTGTTTTTAAAAGTAGTTCCCAGGTTTCTTTTTCTACCAACTTTATTTTTTCTGGCTCATCATCATCTTTTACTTTTTTCAAGATTCTACCTATTGCCTCTGTTTCTAAATCTACCAAATCATCCATTAACCTTTGTCCTTCATAAGTTGCTCTATAAAAATTATCCATATTAAATGTTGCCTTTTTTGTAAACGGATTTTCTACAAACTTAAATAGATTGATAGCAATCAGTCGGCAACTATCTCCTCCTTGCATTGCAATTTCAGAACAAGGGTTGGTAGAAGTATTTTCATATCCAGGGTAAATTGAAGAAGTGGAATACCAATGTTGCCTATCCCAGAAAATAAGTCCCGGTTCGGCAGTATTATGAGCGCACTTTATTATAGTATTCCAAAGTTCTTTTGCTTTTATCGTTTTGCTAAATTTTGGATCATTGGAATCAATTGGCCACCGATGTGTATATTCTGCATTATTTTCAACAGCTTTCATAAATTCATCCGAAAGACGAATAGAAATATTGGCTCCAGTTACTTTTTGTAAATCTTGTTTTATAGTTATAAAATCTTCCACATCTGGATGTGCAATATCCATTGAAAGCATTAAAGCTCCCCGCCTTCCATTTTGTGCAACCTCACGAGTTGTGTTTGAGAATCTGTTCATGAAAGAGACAGCGCCAGAAGTGCTCCCTGCAGCATTAGATACTTTTGCACCAGATGGCCGGAGGTTTGAAATATCTACTCCAACACCACATCTTCTTTTGAAAAGTTGGGCCAATTGTTGGTCGGTATAAAACACTCCGCCATAAGAATCATGCATTTCAGGGACAACTATACAATTAGATAAAGAAGCCAATTTATAATTATTACCAAGAGAACTCATCACGCTTCCTTGCGGAATAATGTACCCAAAGTTTTTAAATAGGTTATATATTTTTTCTTCTGTTAGTGGGCCTCTTTTTTGTCCGTACTCAGAAAGGAACTTTGCTCCTCCATTTAAATCATAACGCAAAGCATAATCATTTTCAATTCTTGCAAACTCTTTAGCCATTCTATTGTGCATGTCATCAGGAGATTGTTCTACAAATTCGCCTTCACCATTCATCATAGCATATTTGTTCATCCATGTTGTGGCGGCTAATTCATCTCCATTAAAATACGCTATACTCTTTTTTAATACATCTTCGTAAGTATATGTTTTTGCACTTACATCTTTTGCAAACACTTCCTCTGTGGCTTTGGTTTTTACTGTCATTTTCTATTCTTTTCTATTAACTTGTTTAAAGTTTACTATAAATTTGACTGATACAATTTTAAGAAAGAATAGTACTGTATTTATAGCAAGTGAAATTGTTTTTTTAACAAGTTTTTCAACTATTCCAAAAATTGATTCCTATTCCAATAAAAAAAAAGCTATAAAAAAAAGTCGATTATTTATAAGGGGTGTAAGAGGGGATAAAAAGAGAATCAGAGTGTACTAAATATTTTTTATTTAAGCAATAACTTTTGATAAAATACTTTCAAACAATTTTCTCCCATTGACGCTTCTAAGTTCTATGTCAGATGCACGTTCAGGATGTGGCATCATACCAAAAACATTTTGATCTTTATTGCAAATTCCAGCAATATTTTTGATTGATCCATTAGGATTTGAATTTGCAGTTACTTCCCCTTTCTCATTACAATATTTAAAAAGGATTTGGTTATTATTTTCTAAATCTTCTATTACTTTCTTATCAGCAAAATACCTTCCTTCTCCATGTGCAATAGGAATTTTGATAGCTTTTTTGCTAAGCATATTGGTAAGTATTGTGTCTTCAGAAAAGGTTTTTAAATAGACATTTTTACAAATAAATTTATGATTGTTATTATGTAAAAGTGCTCCTGGTAAAAGCCCTGTTTCGCACAAAATTTGGAAGCCATTACAAATTCCCATTACAAATCCTCCTGCATTAGCAAAGCCAATAATCTCTTTCATAATAGGAGAGAATTTTGCAATGGCACCAGATCGTAAATAATCACCAAAAGAGAATCCCCCAGGCAAAATAATAAAATCACATTCTTTCAAATCAGTGTCCTTATGCCAAAGCTTTACAACCTTTTTTTCAAGGATGCTTTCCAACACATATACCATATCCATGTCACAATTAGAACCAGGGAAAATAACTACTCCAAATTTCATTTTATGTGGGGTTTAAATTAATGCAAAAATAAAATAATTAAATAGAAATTCTATAATATATGGAACTAAGAGTAAATAGAAAGAATAAAATCTCAGCGAATCGGCCTCTTTTTGAATATACAAAAAAATTAGCCACTATTATAGCAATTGGTGTAAGAACTAAATAATAAGAATCCGTTACGTCAATACACATCAACAAGCAAAAATAGGATAGGATAACAAGAAAGGATTTTCTAGAACGAATACTTTTCTTATACAACCAGAAAAGAAGCTCTAAAAAAGAGAATAAAAGAATAAAAGCCACAAGGAAATACCAAGTAATCTCTGCATAACTTAGATTATTTAGTCCTGGTATGGATGGGGAAACAAATGAATAAACTGGTAGAGAAAAAGAAAAGGGGATATCAAAGAAAAAAGTATATCCCCAGTAAAACAGGAATGGCATCATGAGTCCCATTAAAGAGATGATAATACTTCTAAGACTCATATTACGAAAGGTAAGAAAAACAACAATTATTAACGGAAACAATAATAAAATTTTAGAATAAAAGATGCCGATTGTACCAAGTAAAAAATTAGCATTAAAACTTTCTGAAAATGGTTTATCCTTTTGATAAGCAGAAAATAAGATGTTCAAATAAAATAACAATAAAAAAGAAATTATCCATTCATCTACATGGGAGATAAAGGGAGTGCCAAGCAATAAAAAAACAGGAGCCAAAACTAAGTTGTTTTTCTTAATAACATCTTTTTCATAAATCAGATTATTCAATCCAATTGAGTGTAAAAGTGGAAGAAAAAGTCCTAATATAAAAATAGTACTAGATGCAAAATAGGGATGATAATAAGCATCAGAGAGAGGATGCTTAAAAATAGGTAAACAGCAAAAAAGAAGAGCAAAAACAATAAAGAATACTATGCTAATGGGGCTTGTTGTTTTAAAATTTTTAAGGAACATTAAAGTTAGATTCTAATAATTAATTATTTTTGCCAAAGTATTTTAAAATTTATATTATGAGTAAAATTTGGTATGCTATTGGTGATTTTTTTGAATACATCTTTGATTTTATGCCTGCAATAGGGAACAAGATAAATTATTTTTTTGTAGCGGTTATATTTACTTTTTTGGTTGTTTGGACTTTCAAAATGATAAAGCATAAAAAAAATGGGGAGGAACACACCTCATCATAAATCAAAGCCAATATCTTTTCTATAATACTTCCCTTCAAACTTAACTATTTCAGCATTGGCAAATGATTTTGAAAGAGCATTTTCAATATCTTTACCAAAAGAAGTTATCGCTAAAACTCTTCCCCCATTTGTTAAAATAACATCTCCATCTCTCCTACTCCCCGCATGAAAAACTATACTCTCTTTCACATACTCTAATCCAGAAATTGCTTTTCCTTTTTCGTATTTTTCAGGGTATCCTCCAGAAACCAACATTACAGTAGTAGCTATATCATCATCAATATGCAAATCTTTTTCACTAAAAGTTCCATCTTCGATTCCTTTGAATAAATGCAAAAGATCTGATTTTATTCTTGGGATAACTACTTCTGTTTCCGGATCGCCCATACGCACATTATACTCAATTACTTTTGCATTATTTCCATTTACAATAAGTCCAATAAAAATAAATCCGTGATAGATAATTCCTTCTTCTTTTAAACCTTGAATAGTCGGTTTAATTATTTCTGTTTCTACTTTTTCTATGAAAAATCTATCGGCAAAAGGCACTGGAGATATGGCTCCCATCCCTCCAGTATTTAAGCCCGTATCTTCTTCCCCAATCCTTTTATAATCTTTAGCAGACGGAAGAATTTTATAAGAATTTCCATCTGTCAGAACAAACACAGAAAGCTCTATCCCCCTCAAAAATTCCTCTACTACAACTGTAGTGCTTGCTTTACCAAATTTAGCATCAATCACCATAGCTTTTAACTCTTTTTTTGCCTCATCTAAATTGTCTAAAATCAAAACACCTTTTCCAGCCGCCAAACCATCTGCTTTTAAAACATAAGGGGCCTCTAAACTTTCCAAAAAAGAATATCCTTGCTCTAAGTTATTTTTTGTAAAAGCCTTATATTTTGCAGTAGGGATATTATATTTCTGCATAAATTCCTTAGCAAATTCCTTGCTACCTTCCAATTGCGCCCCTTCTTTGGATGGGCCAATAACGGTAATATTTTTTAATGACTCATCTGATTGAAAGAAATTGAAAATGCCGTTTACAAGTGGGTCTTCTGGTCCCACAATAATCATATTGATTTCTTCATCAAGCACTAATTTTTTGATACTTTCAAAATCATTTACGTCAATATCAACGTTAATTCCTAATTCACTAGTCCCGGCATTTCCAGGAGCTACTAATAATTTTTTACACAAACTGCTTTGCGATATCTTCCATGCAAATGCATGTTCTCTTCCTCCGCTTCCCAAGATTAATACATTCATTTTTTTGTTTTTATTCGCTATCTATTGTTTTAAAAATTTCATCCGTTAATTCCATATTATGAAATACTTGTTGCACATCATCATTTTCTTCCAATAAATCTAATAATTTCAGAACCAATTTTGCATTTTCTGCAGTTATTGTTTTGGTGTTATTAGGTATTCTTTGCAGTTCTGAATTTTGAATTTCAATATTTAAATTTTCCAAACATTTTTGCATATTACTAAACTCTGAGACATTACAATAAATCGTTATTGTATCATCATCTTGCTGTAATTCTTCCAAACCTGCATCAATCAATTTCAATTCTAATTCTTCTAAATTCATTGTAATTTGATTTTGACTAATTGTAAAAACTCCTTTACGATCAAAAATAAATTTTAATGAGCCATTAGTACCTAATTGCCCATCACATTTACTAAAATAGGAACGGACATCAGCAACCGTTCTGTTATTATTATCGGTTGCGCAATCTACAAAAACTGCAATTCCGTGTGGGGCATATCCTTCCAGGCTCATTTCAGTATAGTTAGCAGCATCTACTCCACTCGCTTTTTTAATAGCACGCTCCACATTTTCCTTTGGCATATTTGCCATTTTAGCATTCTGAATTACTTGCCTTAGACGAGCATTTGTTTCTGGATTTACACCACCATCCTTTACGGCAATAACAATATCCTTCCCAATTCTGGTAAAAGTTTTGGCCATTTTTGACCACCTTTTCATTTTTCGTGCTTTTCTAAATTCAAATGCTCTTCCCATAGTTTGGTTTTTTGCTTTAGTGCAGCGTTTAAAATCTAAATACTAACATCTCATATTTATCTTAATTATCTAATTTTAATACTGCCATAAATGCATTTTGTGGAATTTCTACATTTCCAACTTGTCGCATTCTTTTCTTTCCCTTTTTTTGCTTCTCCAATAGTTTTCTTTTTCGAGTAATATCTCCTCCATAGCATTTTGCTGTTACATCTTTTCTGAGCGCTTTTACTGTTTCTCTTGAGATAATTTTAGATCCAATTGCTGATTGAATAGCAATATCGAATTGTTGTCTTGGAATTAGCTCACGCAATTTTACACAAATTTTTCTTCCGAAAGCATAAGCATGATCCCTATGAATAAGTGAAGAAAGCGCATCTACTTGATCACCATTTAATAGAATATCGAGCTTTGCTAAATTAGATTTCTTATAATCCAATGGCTGATAATCAAAAGATGCATATCCCCTTGAAATAGTTTTTAGTTTATCGTAAAAATCAAATACAATTTCGCCAAGAGGCATTTCAAAAGAGAGCTCTACTCTATCAGTAGTTAGGTAAACTTGATTTTTTAACTCTCCTCTTTTTTCAATACAAAGTGTCATTATAGTCCCAACATAATCAGCTTTTGTAATAATTTTTGCTCTAATATATGGTTCTTCTACATAATCTAAAATACTTGCGTCTGGTAAATCTGAAGGATTATGAATCGCCAATTTTTCACCCCTTGTGCTATAGGCAAAATAGGAAACATTAGGCACGGTTGTAATTACTGTCATATCAAATTCACGCTCCAATCTTTCCTGAATAATTTCCATATGTAACATCCCTAAAAAACCGCACCTAAAACCAAATCCTAAAGCAGAGGAGGATTCCGGCTCATAAGTAAGTGAAGCATCATTAAGTTGGAGTTTTTCCATAGAACTTCTAAGCTCCTCATAGTCATCTGTATCAACCGGATAAATTCCTGCAAAAACCATTGGTTTTACATCTTCAAATCCTTGAATTGCCTCAGTTGCAGGATTTTTAACAGAGGTAATTGTATCGCCCACTTTTACTTCTCTTGCTTCTTTAATTCCAGAAATAATATAGCCAACATCTCCAGCACTCATTACAGTTTTCGGTTCTTGCTTAAATTTCAAAGCGCCAATTTCATCTGCAAGATATTCTTTCCCAGTAGCAATAAATTTTACTTTATCTCCTTTTTTGATTTCGCCATTTAAGATTTTAAAATAGGCTTCAATTCCTCTAAAAGGGTTATACACTGAATCAAAAATCATGGCTTGAAGTGGCTTATTTCTATCTCCAACAGGGGGAGGTACTCTTTCAATAATTGCATTTAAAATATTTTCAATCCCAACACCTGTTTTTGCACTTGCTTGAATTATCTCTTCTGAGCAACCAATTAAATCAATAATTTGGTCGGCAACCACTTCTGGCTCGGCAGAGGGCAAATCTACTTTGTTAACAATAGGAATAATTTCCAGATCGTTTTCCAAAGCCAAATACAAATTAGAAATAGTTTGCGCCTGAATTCCTTGAGCCGCATCAACAATTAGTAAGGCCCCTTCACAAGCAGCAATAGAACGGGAAACCTCATAAGAAAAATCTACATGACCTGGAGTATCAATCAGATTAAGTGTATAGCCATTATACTCCATTTGCATAGCATGGCTTTTTATGGTTATTCCCCTTTCGCGTTCCAAATCCATATTATCTAAAAGTTGCTCTTGGGCATCTCTTTTGGAAACTGTTCCGGTTACTTCTAATAACCTATCAGCAAGAGTACTTTTCCCATGGTCGATATGGGCGATTATACAAAAATTCCTAATCTTTTTCATAAGATGCTAAAATACATTTTTTTGAATAAGTTTATAGGTGACTATTAGAACTTAATATTACTTTCTTTGTTGTAATTTCAAGTTTGGATTTTACACCAAATTTAATTGCTCTATTATCATCCAAATGCCCAGCAGGAAATCCAAAACAAATTGGGAAATCATAATCTCTTGTATGTTTTAGAATTATTTCTTCAGCTGTTTCCCCAAAGCGGATATCATTATCATTCAGATCACACATTCCACCGACAATCATACCTTTCAGCTTTTCTAATTTTCCGTTTCTCTTTAAATTTATTATCATTCTATCGATATGATATAAGTATTCATCCAAATCCTCAATTAACAGAATTTTTTGATCCGTATTTATGTCAGATGGAGAGCCCAAAAGCGAATATAATATAGAAAGATTCCCCCCCACAATTTCCGCTTCAACTTCACCATATTTATTAAAAGGATGAATTTTACATTCAACTTGTTTTTCATTCCCAAAAAGAACATTTTTTAAACTCTCGATCGATTTATGAGTATTTGTTGGAAAATTAATTGGCATAGTAGCATGCAATGTTGCAAAGCCTAAATTATTAAGATGTGAATGCAAAACGGTTACATCACTAAAACCAACAATCCATTTAGGACTTTTTTGTAAACAAGAAAAATCAATATTGTCAATAATTTGAACACTTCCATATCCACCCCTTGCGCACAAAATAGCTTTTATATCTTCATTATCAATTGCGCTTTGCAAAGCCGCACTTCTTTGTTCAACCGTTCCAGCAAACTGATTATTTTCTTTAAAAATATTATTGGCCAAAATCACTTCTAATCCCCAACTTTTTAAAATATTTACTGCTGGCGTTATCTCTTTTAAGGAAATCTTTCTAGCAGTTGAAATAATGCTAATTTTATTTCCTACTTTTAATTTTGGTGGGATAATCATAAATGCTATTAAAAACTTATATTTGCGAAAATAATTTTTTTAGAGAGAAATGAGTGCAAAAAGACACATAGTTACATCCGCACTACCTTACGCCAATGGGCCACTACATATTGGACATATTGCAGGCGCTTATTTACCAGCCGATATTTATGTTAGATATTTAAAAGGGAAAGGACATGATGTTGTCTTTGTTTGTGGCTCAGATGAACATGGTGCTGCGATTACTTTGCAAGCAAAAAAAGATAATTTAACACCACAAGAAATTGTAGATAAATACCATGCTATAAACAAAAAAGCATTTGCTGATTTTGGAATTGACTTTAGTATTTATCACAGAACCTCCAGTAAATTACACCATGAAACCGCACAAGACTTTTTCATAAAATTAGAAAATAATGAGGTGTTTACAAAGAAAACGTCTGAGCAATTTTATGATGAAGAGAACAATCAATTTTTGGCTGACAGATATATTAGTGGTGAATGCCCAAAATGTAATGGGGATGAAGCTTTTGGTGATCAGTGTGAGAAATGTGGTTCGGCACTTAGCCCTAATGAACTCATCAATCCAAAATCTACTTTGAGTGGGAATACTCCCATAAAAAAGGAGACAACACATTGGTATTTACCAATGCAAGATCATGAGATATGGTTAAAATCTTGGATTGAAAATGGGATATTAGAGGAGGGGGATCATCATGATCCAAAGAAGTGGAGAAGTCAAGTTTTAGGGCAATGCAAATCCTGGATTGATAGCGGACTAAAAGCCCGAGCAATGACACGTGATTTGGATTGGGGAGTAAAAGTTCCAGTAGAAGGTGCTGATGGCAAAGTACTATATGTTTGGCTAGATGCTCCTATCGGTTATATTTCAGCAACAAAACAATGGGCTTCTGATAACGATAAGAATTGGGAAGATTACTGGAAATCGGAAGAAACTGAACTTACACATTTTATTGGAAAGGATAATATTGTTTTTCATTGTATTATTTTCCCAATTATTCTAAAAGCACACGAGAATTTTATTCTTCCAAAAAATGTTCCTGCAAATGAATTTTTGAATCTGGAGGGAGGAAAACTATCTACTTCAAGAAATTGGGCAATATGGTTGCACGAATATCTTGAAGATTTTAAAGGACAAGAAGATGCTCTTAGATATACGCTTTGTGCAACAGCTCCTGAAAGTAAAGACACTGATTTTACTTGGGCAGATTTTCAAGCAAGGAATAATAATGAATTGGTTGCTATTTTTGGCAATTTTATTAATCGTGTAGTGGTGCTTACTAATAAATATTGGGATGGAACTGTCCCTTCTCAGAATGATTTAGAACCATATGATAAAGAAGTATTGGAAAAACTTGCTGCTTTCCCAAATAAAATTAGTGATTCAATTGAGAAGTTTCGATTCCGTGAGGCCCTTGCTGAGTTAATGAATTTAGCAAGATTAGGGAACAAATATTTAGCTGATACTGAACCTTGGAAACTCAAGAAAACAGATGAAAGCAGAACAGAAACAATAATGAATATTGCTATGCAAATTGCAGCGTCATTAGCAATTCTTTCAGAACCTTTTATGCCATCCTCTTCTAGTAAACTAAAAGATATTTTAGTACTTGAAAATGTAAATTGGAATGATGCTGGGGATATCATTGTTTCAGAGAACCACCAAATAAATGAAGCGATTCATTTGTTTGAAAAAATTGAAGATGACAAGATTCAAGAGCAAAGAGAAAAATTAAACACATAAAAATAGTATTTTCGCGAACAAATTTTTTTATGAAAAAATTATATTTTTTAGCAATAGCCCTTTTGGAAACTACTTTTGTAATAGCCCAATGCAATGGGCGTTATCAAGCCGAGATTTTTACAAATGTTAGCGTTTCTACTGTAAACTATTCAGATGTTTATTTAAATTCTTTTCATGAGATGGATGTTTATATGCCCGATGGAGATACTGTAACTAACAGGCCATTTATTTTGTATATGCATGGTGGATCCTTCTCTGCTGGAACAAAAAATATGACTGATTGTGTAGATTTTTGCACTAGTATGGCAAAAAGAGGGTATGTTTCAGCATCTATAAATTATAGGCTTGAGCTTAATGCTCTCCAGTTTGCATTATCAAACACAGTGCAATATGAAACAGTGCTAAAATCAGTTGCAGATGCTAAAGCTGCTATTCGCTTTATGAGAAAAGATTATGTAAATGGGGATACATATGGTATTGATCCAAATACAATCTTTGTTGGAGGTTTTTCGGCAGGAGGCGTTATTGCTATTCATTTAGCATATATTAATAGTATCTCAGATTTACCAACATCTCCTATAGATGTTCAAACTATTATGAATAATAATGGAGGATTTGAAGGTGATGCAGGAAATAATGGTTATTCTTCTCAGGTTTCAGGCGTATATAGTTTTGCTGGAGGCATTAATGATTTAGGCTGGATTGATGCTTCTGATGCACCTATTGTAAGTATACACGGAACAGATGATCAAATTGTTAATTATAATTGTGGCCCAGGCTTAAATATCCCAACAGTATTAAACCTCTGTGGTGCTGCAGCAATACATCCAATAGCAGATAATGTTGGAATTTTTAATGATAAATTGATTTTTAATGGCACAGATCATAATTGGGGCTTATTAGGAACTAGCAATTCCAAATTTACACAGGCAATAGATTTTACTACTGACTTTTTGTACAACCTTTTGCCCTGTAATCAAACAACTTCTATTTTTACATTATCTGAAAATGACAAAAAACTTTTACAGATTGTAGATGTATTAGGCAAAGAGGTTAAAGGAATAAGTAATACGCCACTTTTTTATATCTATGATGACGGGACAGTAGATAAAAAGGTAATTATAGAATACTAGGCCCCATAGTTCAATGGATAGAATAGAAGTTTCCTAAACTTTAGATCCAAGTTCGATTCTTGGTGGGGCTACATTTTCCTTTATCATTTATACCGCCCCTCCTTTCTTAAATGGCATATTATATAATAGAAATTATGGACATTTCTCTGATATTTGCTGCCAATCTATCAATTCCATATTTCCATTTTTTACTATTTCTAAATAGTTTTAACTAGGGTATTATTCAATAATTATTCGTTTTTCTACTGTCCCGTCATCATAGATATAGAATAAAGGAGTGTTCGAGGTTAATCTTGTTGGCTCACCTAACACATTTGTAATCTTTAGAAGCGTTTTAATTTTATTATTCGATAGAGTTAAAATGTTTGAAGTATTTTCAATTATTAAATGTAGATGAGCTATGCTATCACAATTTACTGAATTTGCCAACAAAAATGTATAATCTCCGGATGTTGTTAAATTCATACCATTCCATACTATACTAGTTGCTGTAATTAAAGTATCGTATGATATATGGGGGACACAATGAATATAAAATTCATATTCTGCCCTTTCAGGATTGAGTGCTAGTGCATCATTGTTTTCTGCTCGTATATAAAACTTTACGTCATTGCCTGAACCTTGAAAAGGCAAGGCAACGGTAAAGATGCCATCCCCTGCTATTATATCTCCATTTAGTCCATCATCCAACATAGCAAAAGATTGAAATTTGGAGTTATATTTACTTTCGGTTGCCATCAACTCAACAGTATTACTACTAATAACATTTGCAGTTACCAAACTATTATTTATTGCAACATTACTTATGGTGGGTGGGATTAGTGAAATTTCTGGATGAGAGAGTAAATATGCCTTCCTTCCATCAATGGTTTCCATGATACCACCATTTCTCCACCAGAAACCTAGGTGGTTCTCAACAT
>Ga0315327_10000595_pt1 | contig 18066 bp, 9 predicted proteins | sample M110032315metaG_FD_203460 | JGI IMG/M metagenome (GOLD analysis project Ga0315327, IMG submission 203460) | Ammonia-oxidizing marine archaeal communities from Monterey Bay, California, United States - M1 100m 32315 | ecosystem: Environmental > Aquatic > Marine > Coastal | place: USA: California... | reverse complement strand
CCAATCCACCTGAGAATACTTGAGTAGCTGAATCTTTAGTTGCAACACTCCATGGAGATCCTTTAGCCATTGCATCGTATCCAACAACCTGGTCTATTCCAGTGTTAGAGAATACAGTTGATACACCGTTGCTTACAGGATCTGAAGGGAATGACAATAGATTCCATCCAGCTAGAATTGTAGCTTTATAATCTTTTCTTGTGCTGACTTTCATATTGTATGAACCTTCACCACCTTTGTTTCCAGCTAAGTCTGTTGCTTTTGCTTTTACTATGTAAGTACTAGCAGCTAGATCTGCTTCTGGAACCATGAAGTATTTCTTGCTATTAGTTGTAGCTAATTTAGCAAGTACATCATCTGCACCAAATGAAGCTGAAACAACTGTTACCTTAGAGTTATCAGTAAATTCATAGATAACGTATGGTCTTGGTAAAGTTGTAGTTGATCCGACTGTACCATCACCATCAGGATCATTCTTCAATGCAGGAGCAGTTTTATCAAGTCTGAATTTATACACACTTGAAGAACCTTGATCTCTTGAACCAATTGTTCCTGTATTACTGTTTACATCAGTAGCACTAATGATTACTGCTTTTGAATCTTTTGCAGCAGCATCAGAGAATGCAGCTAATGATCCATCAAAAGAGGCAGTATAAGTTGTTGCATCTACTGCAACAGCTGTAACTGTACCTTCTGATGATGTTTCGTTACTTGTTGCACTGTAAGCTGCGTTGAAGTTACCAGAAATTCTGATTAAGTCAGACGCTGCGTTTGCAGTTGCTACACCGGCAGTAAGTACTACATCAATATCTTCACCATTGTTTGTAACTGATTTTATAGTTAGACCTACTAATTGAGCAGCACTTAGAGGGTTTGCACCTTCACCAGCTGCTATAACAATTTCATCTGTCAATGATCCGTCTTTATCTGTATCGACAACTGTATTTGTTGATATAGTAAAGGACACATCAGAACCAGCTGTTACTGTTCCAAGGTCTTGGTCAGCACCTAGTTTAGCGTAAGTTTCTCCTGTACCATAGTCTTCACTGAAGATAGATACTGTTGGAACTCCACTAAGAACTTCTGTAGTAGTAATTGTGAAAGTCATAGACTTCTTGGTTAGACCAACTGTATCATCTGGTGATGATCCAGTTCCTGATCCGCCAGACAAGGCTAAAGTCAATGTAGGCTTTATTTTGTCAATTGCGTTAGCAACGTTACCAGACTTGTTACTGTTACCAGCAAGGTCAGTTACGTTTCCAACTAATTTTACTTTTGGAGTATCTGATGAAGCCATAGCAGATGGAAGTGTTAGATAAACATTCCTTCTCTGATCATATGCAACTCCAGCAGCAGTTGAACCTTTAGTTCCTATTTCAGAACTTGTAGGTGTTATCACTGTACCTGCGTCTAAAGTTACTTCAAATGAAGCAGCTGGTGCGTCTGATAATTCATCATCAAATGCAACTACTATTTTTGAAGTGTCACCAGTTTTTTCTGCTGTAGTTGGAGCGTTCCAATAAACACCAGTTTCAGTATTACTTGAGTCAAGTGAAGGCTTCAATTCATCAATATTGAATGAATAATTGTCCTTGAATGCAGGTCCATCATCTGTGTCAGATGTTTTTGCATCACTGAACCCTCTGTTTCCAGCTAAGTCATTTACTGAACTAAAGTAGTCTAGACTTACATCTGGTTCAGATTTTGCTGAAGCACATGTTGTTGCAATATTTGCAAAACCTGTGTGAGAAGCACCACCCTCTGAATTAGGAGTAGAACTGTCATCATTTACTGTTAGACATGGGATGTTAGTTGAGGTAGCAACTGTCCATGTCACACTAGACACACCGTCAACCATAGTTGTTGTGTTATCAAGTGTTGTTGCAACTTGCCTGTAATCATCTTGCAAGTTTATTGATTGTGCTCCATCCAACCACGCTGCTGTGTTAGCTAACGTAACTGCTAATAGAGCAACGGCTGCATCTGAGCCATCATCAAGAACATCAACATAAAGTTTCATAGTGCTTACATCAATCCCTGATCCAATATCAGTGGCTGAACCAGCAAATGAAGGCTGTCTGTCCTTGAATGACGATCCGTTAGTTGGAGTTGATACGACTGGTGTAGGAGGAGAAACGTCAATAGTTGCTGTTTCCTTCACTTTAGTACCAGCTGTAGCGGATGTAGCCGAGTTGTTATCATTTAAGTCTTTGTATTGAACTGTAATTACTGAGTTAGCTTGCGCTTCCACAACACCCAGTCTGTCAATTCCTGTAACTGATACAGAAGTCAACATAGTACTAGCTCCTAGAATTCCACCTAGAGTTGAAGCTGAGTCACTACCTGGTCTACCTGTTTTTAGGTCAGCAGCAGTAACACCACCACCAAGAGTAGTATCAACTTTTTCGTAATCAACTACATTGTTGACTACAGGAACTCCGTATCCACCTTTATCAGAGGTGTTGTCCACCATTCCAGCGGCTAATGTTACTGTTATTATTACAGCACCACCAGATCCATCTGAACATTTAGCAAGAGTACCACCACAAGTGATTGCTGTTCCTTCTAGGTTTCCAGCAACGGAAGGCCCTACATTACCAGCGGCTATTCCTTGTGTACCTTGTGTAAAGAAGTAGATTTCATCGTATAGAATACCGTCACCGTCAGTATCTGCTAGGTTTGAACCTGCAGGTATTGTTCCAACAGTAATTGCAACTGATCCACCAGCGGTAGGGTCAGCTCCAGCAACATCAAATTGACCAACTATCATTTCACAGTCAACATATGTTCCACCAGATCTATCAAATCTTCCATCTTCAGCAGAAGTAGCTGAGGCAGCGGCAGTTATACCACTTGTTCCACAACTAGCATCTGAAGTAGCATCATTTGCACCGTCATCTGTTGTGCTAGCAGCAGTTGTTTTTACAGGAGTTCCATCGTTAGAACCTTCTGTATCTGCTACTAAGAATTCACCTTCAAAAATACCTGTGTTTCGTCCTGTTTCAACAACAGATATTAGAGAAGCGTTAGCCTCTAACTGCACTGTTGACCAGGCGCTAACACGGAAAGTGTTTACAGCTGATGAATAGTAACCCACGAATGCGTCATCATTGTCTTCAGCTGAGTCTCCACCCTGACCTGTAATATATACAGTTATCATAGGTGTAGCAGTTGCGTTAGTTGCTGAGTCACCGTTAGCTACTGATACAATTGCAGCAGTAGGCCCTTCAGGGGCTGCACATGCAGTTGTAATACCGCTACCGGTAAATACTACTGTGTTTCCATCCTGACATATAACGAAACCAACTTCGTCACTAAGATCACCGTCTGAGTCTGAGTCAATCACTGGATTTCCAGCTTTACCAGGAACCACAAGCGTTTTACCGTTTGCAGTACCCGCTGCAGTAATCAAAAGATTAGCTGAAGTTGCTGAAACCTTAGTATTATGATCAGGTTCATTAACAGTAATAACAATCTTATTAGCGTCTAATAGATGGTTATTTTTAGCAACGTTTGTAGCGCTCACATCTGTCATTGTTGAGTACAAAGTGGTAACAGTTGATCGACTAGCAGGGCTAGTTCTAGCAACTGGAGGACTTGCCTCAGTTGTTTTAGCTGTTCCTTTGTTTGTTAAATAAAGCGTCGCAAGTTTTTCTGCTTCCACCACGTTATTGTCCCCAGTCATTAATAATGCTGGAACCAACACTGAAAGTGCTAACACAAAAACTATTGCTCTGCTCGCAATTTGTTTTATTGTATTCATCTCGATACTACCTCTCATGAATAATTTACGTTTATTAGGCTCAATAACTACACGTCATATTAATATAAACAGCAATAGCTATTAATAAACCTTATCCTACTTTATCTAAAAGTTTCAGATAAATCAACAATTTTTACAACGTATTACAAAAAAAAATAATTTTCATGCAAATGAAGTTTGAAAGTCTCATTAATCAAAACTATAAACAAAATAATTTAAAGTCATGAAATAGAATATAACCCAAAAAAAAGAAAAAGGGCAACGTTTTTGTTTACGAGTTTTGATTAAAATTATAATTCAACTCAAAAATAGATACTTTACACTGTCAATTACAAAAAAAAAATTGAAATATTGACATAAATTTCCCCAAATATTTTTTTCCCTCATGTTTTTATAACTTAAAAATCAACCTTATATAGATTAGGGAAAGATATGGTAAAGAAATATTTTTAGATTAAAAATGAATTAATTAAAAATGATTTTGAAAATTATCAAATAAACTAAACAATATATTTTAATCTTTTTGGTCTTGCAAGTAAGCCTGCATATTATCTAGGAAATCCTGATTACCTTTAGCCGCTTTTAAACCATCAACAATTTTTTCTGTCCATGTTTTTTCATTATTACCAGATGGGAATGCAGCCATGATTCGTCTGATTTGGGTTATTTTTCCTAATGTTAGTTCATTTTGAAGAAGTTCTTCATGCCTTGTTCCGCTTTTTTCAATATTAATAGCTGGCCATATTCTTCTTTCAGCTAAACCCCTATCAAGATGAAGTTCCATGTTTCCAGTTCCTTTGAACTCTTCATATATAAGATCATCAAGTCTACTACCTGTATCAACAAGAGCTGTAGCGATAATAGTTAGGCTTCCACCTTCTTCACAATTTCTAGCAGCTCCAAAAAATTTCTTAGGAGGATATAAAGCATATGGATCCATTCCACCTGATAAAGTTTTACCAGAGGATGGAACAGCAATATTGTAAGCTCTCCCTAGTCTGGTTAAAGAATCCAGTAATAATACAACATTTTCGCCAGACTCCACTAATCTTCTAGCTCTTTCCAAGGCTGTTTCTGAAGTTTTACAATGATCTTCAACAGGTTCATCAAAAGTTGATGAAAACACTTCCCCTCCGACTGACCTTCTCATATCTGTAACTTCTTCTGGTCTCTCACCAATTAAAGCCACTATTAATTTTATTTCTGGAGCATTTTTTTCTATTGAGTTTGCAATGTCTTTAAGCAAAATAGTTTTACCGGCCTTTGGGGGGGCAACAATTAGAGCTCTTTGACCTTTTCCAATTGGGGAAACTAAATCAATAATTCTAGAAGACATAACTTTTGGTTCATTTTCTAAAATTATTTGTTCATTTGGATATATAGATGTAAATTTATCAAAATTGATTCTTTTTTCAATTTTTTCTACAGAGTATCCATTAACCGCTTCTACATTTATTGCTCCTGGATATCTTTGAGACCCTCCTTCTTCAGGAAAATCAATTTGAGCCAAAACAAAGTCTCCTTGCCTCAATTTGTTTTTTCTAATAATACTTCTAGAAATATGAATGTCGTTAGGAGAATTCTTTTGACCTGGAGGGCGTAAAAATCCAAATTGATCAGGGAGGATGTCTAAAATTCCAGCACCTATTGTTGCATTTTTATCTTCTGCTTCTATAGCTACTAGCATATTAACAAGATCCGAACGATCTTTAGGGTTTTCTTTTATTTTCTTTTCTTTAGCAAGCTTTACTAAATCTTTATTATCTAAAGTTGAAATATTTGAAAGATCAACAATTTTAGTTCTTTCATTTTTTGGTTTGCTATTTTTTTTTGAAGATTCGTTTTTATCAGAATTATTTGATGAAGATATTTTTTTTCTTTTTATAGGTTTATCTTCTGAATCTTGTTTGTCTTTTGTGGATGATGTCAATTTTGATCCTTGAATAAATTGGTTTTTTGTTTTTTAATATGTTTTGTGTATTAAATAGGGATTCAAAAAACTTTTAGATAAAATCATTCTATCGTGATTTGTTTTTTTGGTCAAATATGACTTAAAGCTTGAACTGAGCACCAATTTTTTTTTGTTTCAAACACGCACTAATGAATGAATCAAAAAGTGGGTGTGGCTTATCTAGCCTGGATCCAAATTCAGGATGAAATTGGCTGCCAATCATAAAAGGATGATTTTCAATTTCTGATATTTCAACTAAATTATTATCTGGACAGATCCCAGAAGTTCTAAATCCACTTGAATTTAATTTTTCTTTATAAAAATCATTAAATTCATATCTATGTCTATGCCTCTCAATTATTTCATCGATTCCATATATTTTTCTTGCTAAAGAATCAGGAGAAAGGGTACACCTATATCCACCTAATCGCATAGTCCCGCCTGTTTCTTGCAAACCTTTTTGAGATTCAATAATGTCAATAACAGGATTACTAGTTTCTAAATCAAATTCTGTAGAATTTGCATCTTTTAATCCTAAAATATTTTTGGAATACTCTATAACCATTATTTGCATTCCAAGACACAATCCTAAGTAAGGTATTTCATATTCTCTGCAAAATCTTGCTGCTTCTAGCATCCCATCAATACCCCTTTCACCAAAACCGCCTGGAACAATAATTCCTGACATTTTATCTAGGTATTGATGTGTGTTGTCTTGAGATAAAGAATCTGAATCGATCCAATTAATATTTATTTTAGTTTTATTATTAGCTCCAGCATGTTTTATAGCTTCATTCACCGATAAATAAGAATCTGGTAATTCTACATATTTACCTACTACCCCTATTTCAAGTAAGTCCTTTGAATTAGTGATGTTCGAACACAAAGATTTCCATTTTTTTAAATTAGGTTTTTTATTTTCATAACCTAATTTATCTATAATAATGTTTCCTAACCCCTGTTCTTCAAGATGAATAGGAATGTCATATACACTTTCAAAATCCCTTAGTGAAATAACGCTTTTTGGATTAACGTCGCAATATAAAGAAATCTTATTTTTTACTGAATCTTCTATGTCTTTTTCAGATCTACAAATTATTGAATCAGGCTGAATTCCCATGCCTCTTAATGCTTGAATTGAATGTTGTGTAGGTTTAGTTTTTATTTCATCAGAAGTTGAAAGGTAGGGTAGCAAAGTTAGATGGAGATAAAAAACATTTTCAGTTTTCGGATCATTTCTTAGTTGTCTAATTGCTTCAATAAATGGTTGCCCTTCAATGTCTCCGATGGTACCTCCTACTTCAACAAGAATGACTTCGGCATTTGAAGATTCTCCTAATTCAAAGATTTTAGATTTAATAGCATCTGTAACATGTGGAACGGTCTGTATAGTTCCCCCTAAATAGAACCCTGATCTTTCTTTGTCTAATACTTCTGTATAAATTTGACCTGCTGTAACATTAGATTTTTTTGACAATTGCACATCCATGAATCTTTCATAATGACCTAGGTCTAAATCTGTTTCAAATCCATCCATAGTTACGAAAACCTCACCATGTTGAATTGGGGACATTGTTCCTGGATCTACATTTAGATAAGGATCTAATTTAATTACTGAAACTTCGATTCCGCGAGTAATAAGAAGTTTACCAATAGATGCGGCGACTATCCCTTTTCCAAGAGAACTAACAACTCCTCCAGTAACAAAAATGTAATTCAATGTTTACCCGATCTTAAGAACATAAATTTAATTATAAATAATTATGGAAAATAATTTTTCAATAATGATACAATATTTCATGTTATGTGAATATAAAATCTAAAAAACACATTATTTTTTCAATTTATTTAAATAAAATATAAAATATGAAAATTTCTAAAAAAGAATTTGAGAATCTATCTAAACTGGCCTCACTTTCATTTGAGTCCAACAATGAAAACATAGTTAGTGATTTAGAAAAAATCTTATCAAGATTTGAATCCCTTTCTAAAATAGATACTTTTAATGTTGAACCAACATCTCATGTGACAAGTTTAGAGAATTCAATGAGAGAAGATAAAACAAAAACAATTTTATCAAATGAAGAAATATTACAAAATTCACCTGAAAACACTTCAGGCCAAATAAAAATTCCAAGAGTATTTGATAATGAATAAATTACTTGAATTGTCCACCACTGAACTATCAAATTTAATCTCGACCAAGAAAATTTCAAGTGAAGAATTAGTATCTGAAAGTTTAAACCATATTAAAAATAATGACCCAAAAATCAATTCTTTCATTACTGTACTAGAGAAAGATGCTTTAAATAAGGCCAAGGAATTAGATAATAAATTATCAAAAAATGAAATAGATCATTCATTCTTGACTGGAATCCCAATAATGCTAAAGGATAATATCTCAACCAAAGGCATAAAAACTACTGCTGCATCAAAAATATTAGAAAATTATGTATCCCCTTATGATTCATTTGTTACAAAAAAAATATTAAACAATAATGGAATAATAATTGGAAAAGGAAATTTAGATGAATTTGCAATGGGATCATCAAATGAGACTTCTTACTTTGGAGTAGTAAAAAACCCATGGGATACAAATCGAGTGCCTGGAGGATCAAGCGGAGGGCCTGCAGCTGCCGTTTCGGCAGGTTTTGTATCATGTTCTTTGGGAAGTGATACGGGGGGCTCAATAAGACAACCAGCTTCTTTGTGTGGAGTCAGCGGAATGAAACCGACTTACGGAACTGTTAGCAGATATGGACTTATAGCATTTGCCAGTTCTTTAGATCAAATAGGTCCTATAGCAAGAACTGCTGAAGATTGCGGAAATATATTAAATGTCATATCAGGTAAAGATAATAATGACTCTACATCATACGAAAAAGATTTCAACAATTTTAACTCAAAAATAAATGATGACATAAATGGATTAAAAATTGGTGTTCCAAAAGATTATTTGAAAAATGTAGACCCAAAAATAAAAACCATATTAGAAGAATCAATAAAAGAATTTGAAGAACTTGGGGCTGTTGTTGAAGAAATCGAACTCCCACTAACTGAATATTGTATGGATGTATATTACATAATAGCTCCTTCAGAAGCCTCTTCAAATCTTTCAAGATATGACGGAGTAAAATATGGATTTAGAAGCTCAAATAAAGATAATTCTAGAGCTTCTTTAGTTGATTCCAGGTCAGAAGGCTTCGGAGATGAAGTGAAAAGAAGAATCATGATAGGTACATATACACTTTCAGCAGGATATTATGATGCATATTATAAAAAAGCTCAACAAATTAGGACATTGATTGTAAAAGAATTTTACAATGCATTTAAAAGATTTGATGTTCTTTTGGCACCTACTTCACCCACTACTGCATTTAAAATTAATGAAAAAACAAATGACCCTATAAAAATGTATCAAAGTGACTTATGCACAATTCCAGTCAATATAGCAGGATTACCTGCTATTTCTATTCCCGCAGGTTTTGACAACAATCTCCCTGTCGGAATTCAAATAATTGGCCCACAAAATGGAGATCAAAAAGTTATACAATTTGCTCATAAATTTCAGGAAAATACTAAATGGCACTTAAAATATCCAAAAATTTAATTTTTTATTTAACTTTATTAATAACTTGTTTTTGTATTTCTTGTAGTGATGATGAAATTTCTGAGACAACTCCATTGTATTTAGATCAAAACGCATCCCAAACATCAATTTCAAATCCTCCTCCAGGACTACCTCCAGGAATACCAAGTTACCCTTATATTTTCAATGGAACATTTACTATAAATGGTGAAATAGGTAAGAACAATTCCAAAATCAAAGCAAAACTTGGAGAATTGGATTCTCCAACTGTAATATCCAATAATGGGGAATTTAAAAACTTGATTATTGGTCCAAGAAACGTAGATGATATAAAAAACGATATAGAATTTTATTTATTACTAGAAAATGGTGACTTTATTAAATCAAAAGAAGAAATTCCATTTGAAATAGTTGATGGAATATTCAACAAAACAATTGAACTTAACTTTGAAGATTGAATTACATGAGCACTACAAAAAAAATTTCAAAATTTATTGAGAACGCATTAAATAATGCACAAAAATCTAATGAATTACCAACACTTAGTATAAACAAAATCATTGTTGAAAAACCAAGAAACAAAAGCTTTGGGAATTGGTCTACCAATATCGCGATGACATTGTCAAAAGAACTTAAAAAGAACCCTTTAGATATAGCAAAAACCATTACTAATAATATAGAAAAAAATGATGTAATTGAAAATATAGAAATAATAAAACCAGGGTTTATAAATTTTAAACTATCTGAAAATTTCAGATCTAATTTACTGAAACAAATTTTGAATGAAAAAAAATCTTTTGGTTCAAACGTTGAAGGCAAAGGAAAGCAAATTCAACTTGAGTTTGTTTCCGTAAACCCCACAGGACCAGTCCACGTTGGACACGCTAGAGGAGCAATAGTAGGTAGTTGCATAGCAAATATTTTAAGTTTTTCAGGATATACAGTTACAAAAGAATACTATGTCAATGACGCTGGGAAGCAGATTGATATATACATTGAAAGTATAAAATCAAAAATATTCAAAAATTTTGGAGAAAATTTTCCATTCCCAGAAAATGGATATCAAGGAGAAAATGTTATTGAAATATCAAACAAAATTATTTCTAAATTAAATATTGATAAAGATAACTTAGAAAAAATAGACAATAAAAAAATTAAAGATGCTTCAATAAAGTTTACTTTAGAACAAATAAAGCAAGATTTATCTGGTCTTGGGATTGAATATGATAATTGGTTTTTTGAATCAAGTTTATTTGAAAACAAAACAATTGAAAAAGTAAGACAAACACTAAATGAAAAAAATCTCATTTTTAAAAAAGATGGAGCAGAATGGTTTAAATCTTCAGACTTCTACACAGAGAACGATGTCGTACTAAAAAGATCTAAAAATGAAGGGCATACTTATTTCTTTTCAGATATAGCATACCATTATGATAAATTTCTTATAAGAAACTATGATGAGGTCATTAATATTTTTGGGGCAGATCATCATTCTCATGTTGACAGATTAAAATCTGCTGTAAAGGCTTTAGATATTGATACTAAAAAATTAAAAATCTTGTTAACACAAATAGTTCATTTTAAAAATGAAAATAAAATTCAAAAATTTTCAAAAAGATCTGGAAATATATATACAGTTAAAGATTTAATAAATGTTGTAGGGAAAGATGTCTGTAGGTTCAATTTTCTTAACAGAAGCCTTGATAGTCAACAGGAGTTTGATCTTGAATTAGCTACAAAAGAATCTTCAGAAAACCCCGTATATTACGTTCAATATGCTTACGCAAGATTATGTTCAATAATTGATTCTTATGATCAAAAAAATGAATTAAAAAAAGTAGATTTGAGTTTTCTCAAAACAGAATTTGAGAAAAATCTTATAGATAACTTAGATTTTTTTCCACATGTGATTATGGAGTCAGTCGAAAAACTTCAAACGCAAAATATAACTCAATTTGCAATTGAGCTTGCAAAAGACCTTCAAAAATTTTATGAAAACTGCAGGGTTATTTCAGATGACTTTGAATTAACAAAAGCTAGAATGATTTTGATATCTGCTTGTAAAATTGTTTTGAAAAATACTCTTGATATTATGGGGATAAATGCTCCAGAAAGAATGTAAATAATGATAAAAAACTTAGGTGAATTAAAACCAATAATTAATAAAAATGCTTATATTAACGAAGTTGCTTACGTTGTGGGTGAGGTTGAAATAGATGAATATTCATCTGTTTGGCCTGGAGCAGTTGTGAGGGCAGATAACGGAAAAATATCTATTGGCAAAAGAACTAATATCCAAGATAATTCAGTGGTTCATTCGGACTACGGTTCTTCCATCGGTAATGATGTTACTATAGGACACGGAGTAGTAATTCATTCAAAAAAGATAGGAGACAACACTCTCATTGGAAATGGAGCTGTTTTAAATGATAATGTAACTATTGGTAACAACTGCCTTGTAGCAGCTGGATCAGTTGTTATTGAAGGGACAGACATTCCTGATAACTCTATAGTAAGAGGCATTCCAGGGAAAAACATTGGAAAAATCTTAGACAGACATTTAGAGCTAATAAAAGGTGCTGGAAAATTTTATGTTGAAAGAATTAAAATTTACAAATCTGCTAACTTATGAACATTATAATCAAATAAAATTGTTATGGTTTGTTCTTTCTTAATATTTTTATAGTGGTATCCGCATGGTTCATCAGAATCTCTTTGTAATGACCCTGAACATGGATTAATTTCTTCAACAAAGCCTTTTCCCCAATAAGGTTCTTCTACTTGACTCATAATATAATCAATTCTTGTTATCAAAATCGGGTCAATTTCACAATTTTCGACTTTACAAGAATCAGCATATTGATTCTGAATTTCATTGAATTGAAAACAACCTGTTTGAATTGCTCTTTTATAGATTCCATCAGGCATAGTGGTAAGGTTTTTCTGATCACACGATCCTGATCTAAATACAGGTTGATGCCAAGAAGCATATTTTCCTTTTTTCATTGCCATATGTTGAAATCTTAAGTATGGAAGCATGTTCACTGGAATAGCTAAAGCTCTTGGCATTAATTTCTCTTCAAATCTTACTTTTTTTTGTTCATTTAATTCAACTGCCGAAGCTACTTTAGGATAAATAGGGATACCAAGTAAAACAATAAGTAATATAAAAAGTGTGCTTAAAAAGCCTACTCCTGGATTTTGTGTTTGAACTCTTAAATAATCAAACAAACTAATCCTTTTTCCTTTTATTTTCCTGTCTCCTGAAATAGTTTTTGACCTGACAGTATCTATGCTGATTGGATTCTTATTGTTGTTTCCCATAATTTAAATTATATATTGCTAATTTTAATTTCTGTTTGTAGAACTTTTATAAGTTAATAAAATAATAAGATTTTCTATAAACCAAAACACTAATAAATATTCTATAATGTTAATAATAACTTAAGTTATTACATATAAATTAGGAATCCATAATGAACTTTAACATTTACACAAAGAACTTTATAATCATGATGCTTGCAATATTCGTTGGAATATTTGCCTTAGCATGTGGAGGAGGAGCTGAAGAACCTGAAGACGTGGGATCAGATTCCGCGGCTGCATCAAGCGCCAAATCTGATGCTGATGCATACGCAGCTTCTAAAAAAACTGCTACTACAAAACCAAAAGCAGAAACTCCTTCATTTGAAACAGGGAGTCTAACGCAAACACTTGAAATTATAAGCCCTCCAACTGCTATTGATGTACTTGAAGGTAAAGCTCAATTCAGAACACCTGGTTCTGAAGAATGGGTTGATGTTATTGACGCTCAACCAATTGAACCTGGTTGGTCAGTTAGAACATTAGCTGTTTCAAGAGCTGTGCTAAAGTTCGTTGATGGAAGTCAATTAGCAATAAAACCAAGTACTCAAGTTACTATTGATAAATTCGATATCGTAAATGGTGGTCCTGCTCAGGGAGGACAAAGACACGCTAGAATAGCACTAGACAATGGGGATGTAGACTTTAACGTAATTAAAGCTGAGTCTCCTCCAAATACTTGGGTATTCCTTACTGTTGATGGTGCAATAACCATTCAAGGTACAGAAGGAAGCGTGGGAAGAAGAGTAAATGTTAAACAAGAAGAATTATCTACTGAAGATAAAGCTAAGTTAATTATAAACAAAAGAAATGCTGAACTTAAGAAAAATGGGGGAGAACCTCTTACTACTGACCAAGAAGCTGCCCTTACAATTGAAGTCAAGAGAAGTGAAGAAGGGGAAGTAACTGATGCAGAATTAGAGTTTATTGAAGAATTTATTGAGACAGGTGATGATGTTGCTGACCTAAATCTTGAAGATTTAGAAATTTTAGAACAAGAAGATAAGCTTGAAATTCAAACAGATTTTAAAATAGAACTTTTAGAAGGTACTGCAACTATGGTTAAAATGGGGCAAGAAGCTCCAAAACCAGTTACGCCTACTGATGCTGATGATATAACAGGTGGTACAGGAAGTGCTCCTGGAGATGTTGGAGGTCCACCAATAGGTTGGGTTCCAACTGATGGTCCTTTTATTCCCGTTGGAGATAAAGGTGAATCTTCATTAGATGCAGCAGTTGTAAAACCTGGTGTTGCATATGAAAAAGCAGAAGTGAAGGATGTTATGCCTCCGCAAGCTCCTCCAGAAGGAGCTGAAGGTGCATCTGCCGCAATCCCAGATATGGATGGCGATGGTGAATTTGGACCTTCTGACATCGTAATGATGAAAGATATTGCTTTGATTTCCGGCCTTGGGGTTGATGTAGGAGATGTAGTTCCTAATCCAGAAGGATTAATAGCCGCAGTAGAGGAAGCTGGTGTTGCTGATATTAATACAACAATTGAGCTTGCTGCTCTAGCTGGACCTGAAGCTGTTGAAGCTATAGTTGAAGGTGGAGATTTACAATCAGCAGTAGATGTTGCTGAAGAATTATTTAGCGAAAATGCTGTTGTTTTAAATGATGCTATCGCAGGAGCAGAGGGAGCTAGTACAGATATTTTTAAAGAATTTGATCCTGAAATAAAAACTCTTACAGAGGACCAAGCAGACCCTGCAATACTTGAAGAATTGATTGCTAGCGGTGAAATTGATATTGATGTTGAGCCTTTAGTTATGGCTGCTGATATTGACGCAGTTTCAGGAGAAAGGCTAGACCTTGAAGCTCTTAGAGAATTAAGAAAAGCTGAATTTGAACCACCTAGATCAGAGCCTTTGTTTGATGAAGATGGAGTTCAAATTGGTGTTAAGCAGCCTGATCAAGTAGTTTTTGATGCTACAGGAAACCCTATAGGAAAAAAACCTGGAGATATGGTTGCTGTTGATGAATCTGGTGCTATTGATAAAGAAGCATCAGTTCCAGATGTATTTTATCTAAAAGATAAAGCTGGAGATGACAAATTACATGCTACAACGTTCTTTAATGCATTTTTACCTAAAGTTCCAACTGGAAGTGAGATAGGTGGTGCTGGAGAACAAGCATTAAATATGGTTACATTTGATCCAGATGGAAATATTGTTCCTACAATTATTCAATATGATCCATTAGGTAATCCAGTGGGAACATTGCCATTCTCTGATGACTTTGTTGACCCATCAGGAGCTGCTTTAACTCCTCCAGATTTACCTATTTTTGATTATAATGCTGACGGATCAATTGCTACACAAATTGAAATGCCTATGATTGTAAAAGATGCTGCAGGTGGAATGAGAGAATTTAGTGTTCCTCCTCCAATTGTATTTGATGAAAACGGAGATCCGTTAGGAATGAGTGAGCCTCCAAAACTTATGATGGGGGATGCAGGAGTTTCAGGTTTTGAAGCTGGAAGAGTTTTATCAAAAGATTTCTTTTCAGAGCAAGCCACATTAATTAAAGATTCTTTTGCTGCAATGCCTATGGAAGGGCCTGGAGCTGGTGGTGGATCAGGAGTAGGTGGGTTTGGAGCACCTCTTGGATTTATACCATCTGGCGCTATGGATAAAATTGCACAATATGCTGCACCTGGCGTAGGAATGGGTGGACCAGGTGGACCAGGTGGGCCTGGTGGTGGGCCTGGTGGAGCACCAACGACTGCAATGTATGATTTTGATAAATATGACCTGTCTGGTGATACCGCATCTTTCTTTGATGCTGGGGGTACACAAAGAACAGGTGATGAATTTAGAATGCAAGAAATATATAGAGATTCTGCAACAGGTGAAGTAGCTGGATTCCAGCCTATAACTGAAGTTATGTGTATCACACAAGACTGTTTCAGAGATGCTTCTCAAAGTGATGCAGTTCTTGCAAAAATTGAAGAAAAAGTAGAAGTACTATCATTTGATGAAGACGGAAGAGCTGTTATTGCTGAAATTGGCGGACAGACACTGTTTACAGCAGATGGACACCTAGCTGGATTTATTCCTCCACCGATCGTAATGGGCGGACCAATGGGCGGACCAATGGGTGGAGCAATGGGTGGAGCAATGGGTGGACCTGGAGCTGCAGTATCTTTTGCTCAAAATGACATGATGTTTTTCTCTTCAATGGAAATGGGCCCTCCTATGGGAGGACCTGGTGGACCTGGAATGCCTGGGCCTATGGCACCTGGTGGTGGAGGGTCTGGAGCTATGGGACCTGGTGGATTTGGTCTTGATTTCTCTGCAGATATGGGAGAGATGACATTTATGACTAGAGCTGCTAAGAATGAAGAATTTGGAGCTGCCTACAATCCTATGATGGGAGCACCAATGGCTCCTAATATGGATCCATTTGCTGATCCATTTGCTGATCCATTTGGCGACCCTTTTGGTATGTCAACAGGACCTGGACCTATGCCAGCTGGACCTTCAATGGAATTCTCTTTAGATCTTAATGCAATGTTTGGCCCTGCTATGCCTCCTATGCCAGGAGAAATGGGACCTAACGGACCTCCAGGAATGGATGATTATTACGATCCTTCTGCTGGTATGACAGGATTTGCTATAGAAAATGATTTTACTGGAATGGATGCAATGTTTGCAATTGCTGGACCTGAATTTGGTGGCTATGCTCCAATGGGAGCTAGTGGCCCTGGCCCTAATCTAGGCCCAAATACAGCTCCACCCCCACCTGGAGGGGACTTCTTTGGTCCAATGGTAAATGCCTCATTTGGAAGTGCAAATGACATATATGCAACTGAAATTGGTGCTGAAAATATTGGTGGCAATTTCTTTGAAGACTTAAATAATTTTGAAGATGCTAGAGCAATGAATGAAGCTACAGCATTTGCTAACAAATCTTTTGAAGTACAAGGAGCATATAATGAAGCTCTTGGTATAGAAAGAGATATATTTGTTGCACCCCCAATGATGGGATTCCCTGGACCTATGGCACCTGGTGGTGGTGGATCTGGAGCTATGGGACCTGGAGCTATGGCACCTATGACTGGGCCAATGACAGCTCCAATGGAAGCTCCAATGGCTATGGACGCATTTAGCTTTGCTGATCCTTTTGCTGATATGAATATGGGACCTGCTGCTGGTGGAGCAATGGGACCTGGTGGAATGCCTGGTGCTGCTTTTGGTGGCGGAGGTATGTTTGATAACCTAATTGACGCTGCATCAACAGATATAACTGATAGAGGAATCGATTTTGGACCTCAAAACTTTGAATTTGATCCGGATAATGCCGCTGCAGGTATGACCATGGCACCAATGCCTGGCCCAATGGCTGGTGGAGCACCTGGAGCAACGCCTCCAATGCCCGCTGGACCTCCAGAAACGATGACTGGATCACAACCAAATCCAGTAAATCCTATGACTGGAGAATTATTGCCTGGAGTTAAGTTGGATGACAGTGGGAATGCTATTCCAGAAACTATCCCTGGTTTTGATCCTAATGCTGGCGGAGCACCTGGAAGTGCTGCTGGTGGTGGAATGCCTGGAATGATGGGACCTAATGATCCAATGGCTGGCGGAGCACCTGGAAGTGCTGCAGCTAGTGGAATGCCTGGACCTATGGCACCTGGTGGTGGTGGATCTGGAGCTATGGGACCTGGTTCAATGGGCGCACCCGCAGGAACTATCGATCCTGCTACTGGAATGCCTAGTGGTGATATAGCTGTACCTGGAGAACCTTTATATCCAGGAGAAAGTGCCGAAGCAATGGCTGCAAGAGAAGCTGCTGCTGGTGGTGGAATGCCTGGTGACCCTGCTGCTGGACCAATGGCTGGTGGAGCACCTGGAAGTGCTGCTGGTGGTGGAATGCCTGGTGACCCTGCTGCTGGACCAATGGCTGGTGGAGCACCTGGAAGTGCTGCTGGTGGTGGAACACCTGGTGGAGCACCTGCACCTGATATGGGTGGTGGTGGAGCACCTGCACCTGATATGGGTGGTGGTGGAGCACCTGCACCTGATATGGCACCGCCTCCTTCTGCACCTGCACCTGATATGGCACCGCCTCCTTCTGCACCTGCACCTGCACCTGCACCTGCACCTGCACCAGTTTATGAGGCACCGCCTCCTGCACCTGCACCAGTTTATGAGGCACCGCCTCCTCCAATGGATATGGCACCGCCTCCTCCTGGACCTTATTGATATAAGGAAGACAAATACGAAGAAATACGTAAATAATAACCTTGAGAAATTTTCTCAAGGTTATTATTTTTAAAACATATGAAAAAAACTTTATTATTATTAATTGTTTTATTTTTACTCTACGGTTGTGGCGCTGAAGAAGAGCCTATAACAATACCTGAAACAGTTAAAATAATTGAAACAGTAA
>Ga0315327_10000589_pt1 | contig 18129 bp, 13 predicted proteins | sample M110032315metaG_FD_203460 | JGI IMG/M metagenome (GOLD analysis project Ga0315327, IMG submission 203460) | Ammonia-oxidizing marine archaeal communities from Monterey Bay, California, United States - M1 100m 32315 | ecosystem: Environmental > Aquatic > Marine > Coastal | place: USA: California... | reverse complement strand
AATCGTAAATCGCTCCAAGGTGAACGCATTGGTCAGCGGGTATCAGTCGATTAATCCGCTCAGCCCAATCGAAGCCGCTAAGCTCAAACCTTTCGCAGCCTATGCCGCAAGCGTTACCGCATGCTGGCGTTTCGGGCAGTTTCATGTGATTCAGCCTGATAAAACCAAGCAAGACCGCTACCTCGAAATGAAGCAGATAGCCGATACGATCCTATCAATTCCCAACGAGGAATTCTGCCCCTGAAGCAAGAAAATCACCCCCATTAGTTCAGAAACAAACCGTTACCTTCTCACTACTTCCAGCATTACCCAAGAGACGGATCAGCCAAATCCTCCGCCGCGAAATGGACCTCCTTCCAACGAGCTAAATCCTGCGAATACCCTGGCGTCGTCAATCGAGCGATCACCAAACCTTCATTCACATCGCCAATGACAACAGATCCACTTTCGAAAAACGGATACACGCTCCAAGCCCCATCGAAGCCTAACGCATCCTCGTTCGGATAAGTATCCACCCAAGCAACTGACTCAAGAATTCCTTCCCCCGGAAAATCGCTCCAATCAATAATTATTCATTATTGAATATTTCATTCGTTTACTAGCCCTCTTTCAACCTCACCTCATACTGCAGCCAAACCCTCCATCATTTCATCCGCTGCAACTGAGAACCGCTGAGTCATTTCCAAGTGCAATACAGCAGCTCTTGTTTGATCCAACGTTTCAACGGTTTCAAACGATTCCATCCCAGTAGTACAATCACGAACCAAGGTTACCTTGTATCCACGATTATGCATATGGGTCGTTCCGTAATCATTCAGAATGATGCAATGGTTTGTATTAAACCCAACGTAGAAAAGAAAAAGGATCCCCTTCTTTTTGCAGTATCGGTGCAGCTCCTCTCCATTCGCCACAACCGACTCTCCCTCTTTGGGTTCGAGCAGGGGATGAAAGCAACGTTCCTTTCGACGTTTTTCCAACCAAGCCTGACGTGGTTCGAATGGGTGTTCATATTTGGTAAAGTCGCCCTTACTCTTGATAAAGTCATTTGGCGGCCATTCCGGATCATAAACAGGCCACTCAAGCTCGCCTTCTCCCACCATTTTCACCCACTGAGGATGCTCAACCGCAACCTGCACCCCCGGGGCATGAATAATTTCCAGTCCTGAATCCCGGCACCTTTCCAGCAACGGAACAATTTTATTCTCCGTGATATCATTTATTCGACCCTGCGTTTCCTTTAAATAGTGAAAAGCCCAAGTGTCCAAAGCGATGATAGCTGCTTTTCCCAACGGAATCTCCCAATCGAGAGTATCATAGCTAGTATTCGCCTCGCTCCACGCAACACCTGGATCAACATGCCAACGATAATAACGGGGTTTTATTTTCAACACATCTCAGTTCATCATCCTATCCCTCCTCAATTCAAGAAAAACCTCATCACCGACATCCCAGATAATCATTTATTTCATAAATATCCATACATCGTAATACCGCTTTAAATACAGCCCGCTAACTGGAGATAAAACCTCAACGCGATGCCGACAAATGGTGCACCGTATTGAGCAACACGAAAAAAAGAGGCAACCAATACGCGGAATTTGCAACTTGATACGGCAAATCCCAACCTTCAATCTGTTCTGCGAATTGGAACAATTGAATTTTCGGTCAACGAAAGTCTCAAAGAAAAGCAATCTGAACTCGCCCGGATTTAAAATAATTCCACCTTAAATAAAACCCATTCAGGTTTAATCCTAGACGCAATTCTCAACAATCACCATGCCCGAAATAAGTACCGTCAACGCTCTCGATTATTCGCTAATACTGCTGTACTTCGCGATCATTATTTGGGTTGGGGTTTATTCGGCTAAGAAGAATAAGGGAACGGATGATTTCTTCAAGGCGGGTGGGCAAGTGCCTTGGTTCGTGGCGGGGATTTCGAATTGGGTATCTGGCTTTTCAGCATTCATGTTCGTAGCGGCAGCAGGTTATACTTACAAGAATGGAACCGGCGCTATTTTGCTCTTCACTTCAAGCGGTTGGGCATTCATTGGAGGGTATTACTATTTCGCTCCGATGTGGCGGCGGGCTCGGATTCAGGCTCCGCTAGAATTTCTGACGCGGCGCTACTCTCCTTCGACTACCTATTTCTTCACTGTCTGTTCAATTCCGATACAAGTGATTGGAATGGCTCAGGGACTCTATATTCTAGGGATTTTCATTTCTGCGGCGGTGGGACTCGATTTGGAGACCTTTTTGGTATTCGGGATCGAAATGTCGGGCGTGCAAATGACCATGTTGGTGGTCGGTGTAGTGATGATCGTCTACAGTGTCATTGGAGGCCTTTGGGGGGCGGTGCTTTCCGATGCAGTGCAAGGGGTGGTCATCTTTTTGGTGTCGCTACTTATATTACCAATCTCTCTCCACTATTTGGGCAACGACGGGGGAATGTTTGGGGGAATCAAACGGGTTCTAGACGAATTGCCGCGCGAATACCTCATTCCACATGGAGACCCCGCGAACCCGATTTTCCTGATCTCGTTTATTTTCCATACGTTTCTCGGCTACAATGTGGCTTGGCATCTGGTGCAGCGCTACAACAGCGTGCCGACCGAACGCGACGCGAAAAAGATGGCGATGCTTTGCGCATGGTTAGGGCTGCTGGGTCCCCTGCTTTGGATATTGCCCGTGATGGTGGCTAAGGTGATTTTTCCGAATATCGCCGAGCTCTGGCCTAATTTGGAAGCGCCGGAGGAGGCTTCGTTCATCAGCCTGGCGATGCTTCTGCTGCCGCACGGAATGATTGGTTTCGTTGTGGCTGCGGTTTTGTCGGCAACGCTTGGCCATGCAAACGATGCCTTCAACTGGCTCTCGGCGGCGATCACTAAGGATGTGTATGTGCCCATGCGCCATAAGCTGGGTTTGCCGCAGGCATCGGATCACCATGAAATGCGGGCGGCACAAGTAACGATGTTTTGCGTTGGCGTTGCAGGGGTGGTGTTGGCTTTCTTCATTTCCACCTTAGGGGGAGCTTTCGAATTCAATCTGAAGTATTTCTCGATGGTGGCCACGACACTTTTGATGCCGGTATTCTTGGGATTGATTTATCGAAAAACACCTTGGTGGTCAGGGATCGCCTGCGTGATCGCGTCGATTATCACGACCTTCACTCTGTTTGGACTCGATTTATTTCCTGAATACGTTTTTCCGCGCAATGTAATCGGAACAGCGGCCTCGTCGACGCTCGTATTCGTCGTATCGACAATTTGGTATCGATCAGACGATCCCCAAAGTGCCGAGGCGATATTACTAGATCGAGATTTGCGCACACCGGTGGAAGACAAGCCCGGGCAAGTGGATAAGGGCTCCATTGATGTCTATCGCATGGTCGGAAACGTGTGTTTCGTACTAGGTGCGGTGCTGCTTTGCTGCGTGTTCGTACCAGCTACCAAAGTCGCTCCGTCATCGATCAATGTATTGGCTGCCGCAATTCTGCTTGTATTGGGTTGGTTGTTACGGCGTATGGCTCGATAGCGTTAGCTGAATGAGCATCAGCTCATCGTAATAAAGCATCCCTGAGGCAAGCCCCGAGGAACTCAAGAGGTAGCGACCAAACAAGTTTCGAGATATTTACCCAAAAAGAACCAAAGGGTGCACAGGCATCTTGCCTGTGAAGAAACAGGCTTGAAGCCTGTCCACCTTTTCACTGGGCGAATCGTTCGGCAACGGTTCGAATCGCGAGCCCTACTTTCTCGGTATACGCTTCGGTCATAGCTTCATTGAGCGGCATATGAATACAGTCTTGGAGGAATTCCTCGGCCACGGGGCATTTCACTTTTCGGTAGTCCATATCGGTTAAGCCGAAGTCGCGAATAGGCCAGGTGCCTGCGTAGAAATTGTGGTTCTGAAACAAGTCGTAGCGATAGACGGGATCGGGAATGTAACCGTCTTCCGCATTGACGCCTTCCGCTTGCAAGGCGGCTGCGAAGGTGGAGCGCGTCACTCCGAGAAGGTCGAGATCGAGACGAAAGATGTAGTTATAAAATGAATGCGTATCTCCGGATTGAATCTTAGTGCGAATAATTCCAGGAATATTCTCGAGCAGCGAATGGAGCAGCATACCCGTTCGATGCCGACGCTCAACGATGTCGTCATGTTTGCCCAGCTGGGCAGTGCAAATCGCCGAGAGAGGCTCGCTCATCCGATAGTTTAAAGCGAGCTCGTCGGGGTTCCGGATTCCGGTGACGCGGTTGTAGCACTTGTCGCCCCATTTCGAGAGATTGAGGCCGAACGCATCGTCGTTGGCGGCGACCATTCCTCCGTCTCCGCATGAAAGGTGCTTGAAATCATTGAAGGAGTAGCAGGAAAGATCGCCTTTTAGCCCGACGAGTTCGCCCTGGTAGCGGGCTCCCCACGCTTGAGCGCAATCTTCAACGACGACGAGCTGATTTTCTCGAGCGATCGTCATTATCGAATCCATATCGCAGGGATTGCCGCACAGATGAACGGGCAGGATTGCTCGCGTTTTTGGCGTGATCGCTCGCCGAGTGGATCCAGGATCGATGTTGTAGGAATCCGGATCGATATCGACGAAGACCGGCACGAGCTGCTGATGGAGAATGCCGAGGACCGAGCCCATATCGGTAATGCAAGGGACGATGATTTCGTCGCCTGGTTGGAATTTAAGCGAGGCCAACGCGATATGAATGGAAGCGGTTCCTGAGGAGCAGGGGAAAAGGTGCTTCAAGGGATAGTGCTGTCGAAATGCCTCATAAAGGGCCTCGGTTTGCGGTCCCTTCCAGTAGAACAGAGACTGCTGTCGCATGGCCTGCGTGAGCAGCTCAATCTCGGCGTCGCCCCAGCGTTGCGGTAGCGGAAAGGGTTCGTTGACGATGGGTTTGGAGGAAGTCTGTTTCATGAGCGGAAAATTGGTTGGGCGAATGGCTTGAGTCCCATGAATTCTTTATCATAGGCTCATTCCCTTCCATTGCGAAGCGTTTTTACGGTAGAATAAATTGGCCCTGTGCAGGGGGCACGGATGCCTTTTAATTCTAAGTGTCCGTGCTATTGATCGAGGCCGCCGATTTTTACGCTTACCTTTTATGACGGCAATCGATTTAAGGGCATTGCTTGAAAGGCTTTAAGAAAGTCGAAATTACGGAAGGCCGTCGCTTGGAGCGATTCGTGGATAAAACGAGCTTCTTATGCGGATCGCCGCAAGCGACGCCCCCTACGAAAGTATCAGTGTTTATCTTTTTGATTTCGTTTATATATCACCCTGAACCCTTCCCCAATGACTGTTTCCTATACCCGCCGAGATCTTTTAAAACTACTGGCTGCATCACCCGCTCTGACACTCGCAGCGAGTGGCGCTGAGTTAGATTTTAGAACGCCAGCGAAACCATCTGGATCGGGTCCTAGGTTGTTCTTCTCAGCGGAAGACCTGCCACGATTGCGTCGCAACTTTTCGAAAAACGCTCGATTTAAGGAACTTAGAGATACCTTGCTTGGACGTGACCGCGATGCAGAGCGAGCTTACCTTCGGTCCGATGTAAATCTGTTTGGGCATCGTAGCGATATTCGCCGCGTGGGCGAGATGGCTCAGGAAATGTCTTTTCTCTATCTGATGACTGGGGACCAAGATGCGGCGGCGCTTTCGGTGGAATGCGTCCGCACGCTAATGCGTTTTCCCTATTGGGATTTCTTCCTGGAGGGAGGCGAACACGTTGTCGGCGTGCAGCGGGCTCCGGCTTGTGCAATTGCGGTATCCTGCTCAATTGATTGGCTCGGAGATTACGTGACTTCCGCAGAACGCCAGTCATGGCTGACTGTTCTCGGAAAGCGTGGGTGCGAGCCTTGTTATGTTGGTCTCAACAATGTTCGCCATCCGCGAGAGACGATTGGCTGGTCCATCAATCCGGAAAGCGATTATTATTCGGAACGTTCAGAGTTTCCTAATGACAGCACTCGCCGTCCGGAAATCACTCAAAAGATCAACCTTCGGGCAGCGCCAGCGGGAGGATTGGCTATTGGAGCAGCCGCGATCGGAGCATGGGGCGAAGAGAATTCGGAGATGGAACGTTGGCTTGAAATGGCGATTTTCAGCCTGAAGATTTTCGAGGAAGTCTACCTGCCCGATGGCTCGTACGGAGAAGGGATCCACTATGCGAATTATACGTCCGAGTGCATTTTCATGGCCTTCGAAGCCCTTAAGCAGACCGGTGTGATGGACCTGGACTCGAGCATCAATTGGAGTGGCAATGTTCAATTCATGCTCAATATGAGCATGCCCACGAAAGGGAAGCCCTACGAGGTGGTTAACATTGGAGACAATGGCCGGTATCGCGATGCCGCAAGAAGCACGCGATCGGAATATCGATCGGCCCTTCCCTACTGGACGGCCCGTAAGTTTGGAGATGGGGCGGCTCAGTGGTTTGGCGATCATCTTGGAGCTGAACACAGCTTATGGTCGTTGATCTTTTTCGATGAAACGGTGACGGCGATTGCACCCACCGAAGCTGTCAAGGTGTGGTACTCCGACCTGGATTGGGTCGTGGCTCGGAGCGGTTTCGAAGCGGACGACCTAGTAGTTAGCCTACGCAGCGGCGGCGGATACAATCACGAACATGCGGACCGCAATAGCATGATTATCAAATGTTATGGGGAGCAGTTGATTGTCGATCCGATCCGTCCACCTTATGCGTATGCGGACCCGTCGTGGATGATGCGCACGACAGCGGGACACAGCGCTATCCTGATCGATGGCGAAGGCCATCTCTACCATAACGGCGTGGAGGGCACCAACGCCACGATCGCGCTGGCTAGGGTTGTCGACAAAGGGGCTGGCAAAGGATATGCCTATTTCACCAGTGACGCGACGCATGCCTATCGCGTCGCCAATGTAGAAGTGCAAAGCGTCGTTCGCTCAGTGGTTGTTTTCTTTGATGTGCCCGCCGTAGTGGTGATCGATCGTGTCAGTAAGTTTGATAGGCCGTCGAAAATCGAGGCTCGGTATTTCGGTGACAACTGGGATGGGAAATGCCAGTTGAGCACCGAGAGCGCAGGGTTTGCTATCCGTCGCCCAGATGCATTCGCTCAGGCTCGGACGTTTAGCCGGAATGCGATTTCAGTGGAGACGGATCGCTTGCCGATCCCCGAAGAAAGAGCGGTCAAACATCCTTTCGTATCGGTGAAAACCGAGGCGACAATGGCGACGACAATAGTGACCGCATTTGGTCTAGGTCGTCGCGGAGATACCGCCCCGAAAATTTCGTTCACCTCATCGGTGGATGCCATTGACGTCGTTCTGAAAACGTCGGCGGCTTCGGTCGATTGTCGTATTGAAGATACAAATAGAGTACCTCGGATACAGGTGAATGTTTGATCTCGATAATCGAGCGACCGAATGAAAGCGAACCGCGAGCATAGCCAGGGCGACTCTATAAGACATGCATTTTCCAGTCTAGGTTGTCACGAACTCGATTTAGACGATGTCTTGACCCTAGCGCGGCGTCACGGAATCGAGGAGGTGGAATTACGGGCTCTAGGCGGCACGATCGATTTGGCGGAATACTTCAGTCGCCGCTTCAAGACGCCTCAAGCTCTGGCATCGCATGTAGCGATTTCTGGAATACGTGTCGTCGCCTTGGATGCATCGTGTTGTTTGATTTCGGACGACGATAGCGAAGGCCGATCCGAATTGCTCGCATTGGCTCCCTGGGCGGATGCTCTCGGAGCTGGGCGCATCCGTGTTTTCGATGGAGGCTCAACGCTGGATCAAGGAGAACTCGATCGCGCTGTTGCGAACCTGGAATGGTGGATACAAAAACGCGCTGCTCATGGTTGGGCCTGCGATTTGATGATCGAAACTCATGACACGCTGGTGACGACCCCGGCGATCCTTCGCTTCCTCAAAGCGGCCCCCTCTGGGACGGCGTTACTCTGGGACGCTTTTCATACTTGGGTCAAAGGAGGAGAGCTACCCGTCGATACGTTGGATGCAATTGCCAAAGCAACGGTGCACATTCACGTGAAGGACGGTATCATAAGCTCGGGAGCCGAACGGACTGCGAGACATACGCTGCCGGGACAAGGCCATTTTCCGATGAAGGCTCTACTCGATAAATTGAGGAGCATTGAATATTCAGGTCCGCTAAGCTTGGAGTGGGGACGAAAGTGGCATGCATATTTGCCTTTGCTGGATGAGGCGCTTGAAACCGCAGAGGCTACGCATTGGTGGTAACGTTCTATTGCCTGAATAAGCTAGTGTAGGAGCGGGTCTACCCCGCGATTGTATTGGTTCACACAAGATAGAAATGAGGAATCGCGGGGTAAACCCAATCCTACAGATTAGAGGCAAAGTGACTTGCTTCAAAAGCAAAATCATGACGGATAGTATCACAGGAACTATAATACATGACTAACATCCCAACAGAGCGCCAAAATCAGGACCCTTCGATCCGAGCTTTGCGCCTCGATGATCTGGATAGTTGCTTGGCTCTATCGACAGAGGCTGGATGGAATCAGAACAAAAACGACTGGCGCTTACTTCTGCAAGTATGCAGTGGATACGGGATCGATGTTCCTGGTTACGGATTGGCTGGTACGACGATGGCATGGGAGCTTGGAGAACGGAACGCGTGGATCAATATGGTCCTAGTAGCGAAAGCTTATCGTGGCCGAGGGTTTGCTCGGGAATTGATGGCCGCGTGTCTCGGCGATTTAGCGAGTGCCCAGCGACTCGCCATGCTAGACGCCACGGACTTAGGCTTCAACGTGTATTCAAAATTCGGCTTCTCGGGAAAGAATCGCATCGCACGTTTGTATCGCGAATCGGAAACTGAATCAAGTGCTCCGATCTCTTCGTCCGCCGATGGCCTTTTATTGAAACCAATGCGAGCGGAAGATATTGATCAAGTTGCAAACCTAGACCTGAGAGTGATTGGAATCGACCGAGAGAACGTTCTCGCCGATTTCTATCGCCGCGAATCGGAAGCGGCTTGGGTCGCTCGAGACGTATCCGGATCATTGCGCGGCTTCGTCCTTGGACGCGATGGACGTATCGCAACGCAGATCGGGCCGATTGTTGCCGAAACTCGAACGGTAGCTGAGGCCTTGTTGAGGCACTCGTTAAGCCAAATAGCAAGTCCTGTTTTCGTTGATGCGCCGATGGTGAATACCAAATGGGTTGAAACACTGAAACACTTCGGCTTCGCGCCTCAGCGCGAATTTCTTCGGATGGGGATCGATGGGACCGCTTTAGCGACCGACTGGTCTCGCACCTATGCTATTTGCGGTCCGGATTTAGGCTGAATTGGTTTAAGACTTACTGGCTTCGCTACTCGTCTTAGTAGCGGCCGATCTCCGAGCGGCCATAGAACGATCCAATCGTTCAGCTACTTCAAAAATAATGGCCGCTCGGAGATCGGTCGCTACCTTTTGAACATCTGAGGGGCACCAACCAGGAGGCCTTATTGGGAATCCAGATGACTAGTGACGTTTCCAAACCAAAATCACACATCGAAGAGCATACCGTCTTCAGCGACGAGGATTTCGCCGTCGGGATGTAAAGAGCGTATTGTTTCGGCCATCTTTTCGGAGACATCAGGATCCTTTGAAAAGCTTTCGATAACGAGGTGTTTTAGGACGACCTTTTTCACCCCGGCTTCGCGGGCGATTCGTCCCACGTCTTCAGGCGTCATATGCCACCCTCCCCAGGCTTGAGTGTCATAAAATTCTTTGGTCCCCGAGCACTCAACCACCATCAGATCGGCGTCTCGGCAAAACTCTATCAAGCGCGGATCCGGCTCGGAGTCGCTTGTAATCACAATCTTACTACTAGGCGTTTTGATCCGGTAATTGTAGTTGAGCAGTCCAGCGTGTTTAGTGGCGAGCGATTCGATGATGAAGGAATCCGTTTCCCGAACGAGTCCTTCTTTTGCGATCTCATGCGTATCCCAGTCCAAGCCATCCCAGCTCTTGCCATGAGCGGTGCGGCTTTTGATGTCAGCGACATAGGCTTGGCGAAGTCCGTTTTCCAAAAACGCACCGATCCCCTTTGGGCCAAAGATAGGCATGTGTCGGCTTCTTCCATTGTTCCACGACAAGAGCAACATGAGAGGCAGATCGCAAATGTGATCGAAATGCAGATGGGTGATATACGTTTCGGAAATCGATTCCACCGGTATCCCAAATCGCGAAAGATTGTGCACCGCGCAGCGACCACAATCGAAAAGCAGGTTTTGGTCGTCGATCGTTACTAAGTAACACGGTCCACCGCGCGTGGGATGAGCGCGAACAGCACCGCTACCAGCGATTAAAACGGAAGGGGAAGACGGTTTATTCATGGTAAGGAAACGTTTGAGTTACGACAGCAGTTGATCGGAAAATCGACAACAAGCAAGGCTCTATACGAGCATGGTGGATTCATAATGCCGGGCACCGATGGCCTCAAGTTCTTGATTGCTTCTCAAGAATATTGCAGCTTCCTCTCCCCCGACCGCTTTAGACACGCCTTAAGCGACTTCCAGAAAATCCGGATCGTTCTTCTTCTTTTCCCAATCGATCCCCGTAATATCTCTCTCTGATAGGCGTTTGAAAGCAACAGGCGTTCATCTTTCATAACGAAGGCTGAAATCGAATGAGAATGGTCGGCGCTTCTTAATCCCGACATGACGATCTCAGATGTGCGGATCGGGTTAAGGCCATACGCTTGCAAGGCAAGAGCAAATCAGACTATTAGAGTGGCGATCATCCAGGAGGAGAAATCGAAGTGAATGCCGCTATCCAATTCGAACTCATCATCGAGCATGAGCTCGCAGCGGGTTTCCATCCATAATCACCGTTTTCAATCTTGAACATAGCCCCCATGGGACGCGCAACACAGTTAGTGCCTATAAAATAATTTTAGGCTCTACAATAACCGAGAAAGGCTTTAAAAAAGCGTGATGAATAGACTAAATGGTTTAACGGCACTCGCAACTACGCTATACTTGTTCTGTTGTGGAATCTCCTTTGCGGCAAACTCCGACAAGCCGAACATCATCCTGGTGATGGCTGACGATCAGGGTTGGGGAGACACCGGTTACAATGGTCATCCATTTGTGAATACACCAGCACTTGATACCATGGCGAAAGATGGCTTCGTATTCGACCGATTCTATGCCGCTGCACCAGTGTGTTCACCGACTCGCGCCAGCGTAATGACCGGACGCACCCCGATACGAACAAAGGTGACTAACCATGGACGTTACATGCGCCCGCATGAGCAGACAATCGCGGAAACGCTGAAGTCAGCAGGATACGTGACCGGGATGTTCGGCAAAGTACACCTAGGCTCGGGGCAACCCGACTCTCCGTGCAACCCGAGTGGCATGGGATTCGATGAATGGGTGATCGGCCTCAACTTCTTTGACAACGATCCCTACCTAAGCCGGAAGGGAAAGATCGAGCATCCCAAGGGCAAGGGCTCAGTCATCCTGATGGATGAAGCCATCGCTTTTCTCAAGAGCCACAAGGACCGTGATAGACCGATATTTTCGGTAGTCTGGTTCCCGTCTCCTCACGACCTGCACGAGGAAGTGCCAGAAGGGCCCAGCCTGTACGATGGGAAACCACATGCTGGATACTACCGCGAGATTACGCTGCTTGATCAGCAATTAGGACGCCTGCGTCGCGAGATCAGGGAGATGGGCATAGCAGATAATACGATCGTCTGGTACTGCAGTGATAACGGCGGGTTAGTAGAGGAAACTTCCGGGGGCCGCGAAAAGAAAGGCAGCATCTACGAAGGGGGTCTACGTGTTCCGGGGATCATCGAATGGCCCGCACGCAAACTGAGGGGTCGAACCTCGGTGCCGGTGTCGACCTTTGACATATACCCGACTATCCTGGCCATGGCCGGCGTACAATTGCACGCACCGCATCCATTAGACGGAATAGATGTGAGCGACATCATTGCGGGATACGTTACAGAGCGCAAGAAGCCGATGGGGTTTTGGCACATGATCCAAGACGGGCAGGCAACCTGGAGCGACCGGATCCAGAAAGCGATCATGGAGAAGCAGCAAGCCGGCGCGCCGCTGCCGCATGATCCCCCAAGAATGTGCAAAGACGTTGACGAATTCCCACAGTTTCCAGAACAAACCGTGACCGGGCATGCCGCCTGGACCGATTGGCCTTGGAAGTTGCATCGCATCAATGGCAATAGTTTTGAGTTGTACAACCTGGCCGATGACCCGATGGAGAAAACCGATCTCTCCAAAGGTCCCCAACACTCACTACGACGTGAAAGGATGAAGAAAGAGCTGAATGCCTGGATGCGTTCCGTCGTCAGAAGTCTGAACGGGAAAGATTATCAATAGAAAGCCTTAAGAATAGGCTGGGATTACTAATAAAGTGCCTATTAAGCGTATCCGTATGGTTGGTTATCATATTGTGAATATCGATTTATTAGACACTCTCTAACTCCTTAGATTCCGTCAGTATTGGCGAAAACATTCCTGAAAACCCATGGCACATAAACATTAGCTGGCTTTTTAAATGACACGATACGCCTCCCTCATTTGGACAATTCTGTTAATTAGCGGCATCACCTCGCCCAACTTCGGAGCGACATTTTACAGCGAGACCGTGGAACGTGAAATTCCAGTGGACATTGTAATGCCCAGCGTGCCAAAGGAAACCGCGCGCGACATCGTGATTTACTTGAAAGGCCTCGCAGAACCGCGAGCAGGGCAAGTTCCAGATGCAACGCTTATCGGCGAATTAACCCGAGCGGGAATGGGCGTGATCGTCGTGGACTACGAGGGAGCCGCCAACGCCATCTCTCCTTGGATCAATTCCGATCTTCTTAATTTACGACAACATGTATCCGAACTATCAGCACCACATCTCATCAATTCTGACCGCGTTTACATACTGCCTGCAGGCTATCGCTTGGCACGGGACATCGAGTTTTACCGTGACGATCGAAAGACCTACCGGATGGATGTGCGCTACCCGGCGTTGAAACAGACTGCCGATACTGCAAAAGTGCCGCTCATCATTCAAATCCCGCACAACAATGACGCCCGGATGAATATGAACTCCATCGTGAAGTTTCGCGATTCGCTGCTCGAAGGATTAATGACCTGCGGATACGCCGTTGCGGTTGTCGCCCACCCCGTCGCGCCACCCTATAACGGGATCGACCCGATGCCTGAATCCATATACAAACTCAAATCGGCCGTGCGAACATTACGGGCAGAGTCACCACGTTTCGGATACGATCCATCCAAAATCGGCGTGCTGGGATTTTCACGCGGCAGCGGCATGGCAGGTTTACTCGCCGCGACCGGCACAGCAGCTGATCTTGAAGGCGACGGCCTTCACCCCGAACAATCCAGCGCAATCCAAGCCGTCCTTTGTCAAGCGGGACGGTTTGATCATCGCACGCTCTTGGAAGATGGATTCAGCCCAAAGAAATTCGAGCAATACATAGCACACTTCGGCGATCCTATCCTTAGCGCCGACCGCTGGGATGCCCCAAGCACCGTCAACTGGATCACCGACAAGGCCCCACCGTTCTTTTTAATCGTAGGCGGCGACGATTCGTATCGAGTGCCTCAATCGCGTAAACTTCACGAAGCATTACTCGCCGTGGGAGCCAAACACCCATACATTATCGAAGAAGGACAAAGTCATCAGGTAACTGAAAACCCGCAGAATATCGCTGCTATTCGGACCTTCTTCGATCGGGTACTCAAAGGGGAGGACCCTTAAGTGCCAAGCACCACTGACCGCCCCGTAGATCAGCAAACAGTCGAAAGCGTCATTGGACAGAAACAACTTTGATCCAACCGATTCATGAAATTTACATCTTGATACGGCAAAACCGAGTCTTCAGTGTTTTTTTATTACTGAAATAATTAGATTTCCTAACAACCCAAAACAACACCACCCAATGAAAAAGTTTACACGTCGCCAATTTATCCAAACTTCAACTGCTGCCGGCGTAGGAGTGCTGGGAGCACCAGCCATTCTCAACGCTGCAAACAAGGGTGACAAGCTGCGCGTCGCCTTCATAGGCACGGGAGGAATAAACCGACGCCACATCACAGATACCCTCGACCACGGTGATATCTGCGGTGCCTATTGTGATGTCGATTCCAGCCGCTACACCAATATTCACGAGGGCATCGACGGACTTGAAAAGAGCGGAAACAGCTGGATGGCAAAACAATGGAAAGCGGCTAAGCCCTTCCAGGACTACCGCGAAATGTTCGATAAGGCGGCAAACAGTTTTGATGCGGTCATGATCGGCACGCCCGACCATAGCCACTACCCGGCGACCGTCATGGCACTCGAACACGGCAAACACGTATTCACGCAAAAGCCCCTGACCCACACGGTCTGGGAAGCTCGCCAGCTGGCCGAAGCCTGCGATCGCTATAAACTGGCGACACAGATGGGCAACCACGGACACGCCAACGAAGGTAATCGCCAAATCGCTGCCTATGTCCAAGGAGGACACCTCGGCGACATCAAAGAAATCCATTGCTTCACCAACCGCCCGGTTTGGCCGCAGGGATTCGTCAAACCGTCTGGCGGAGACGCAGTACCCGCTACGCTTGATTGGCAAAACTGGCTAGACTGCGCAGCCGACCGCCCATTCCTCGGCGACCGCGGCCTCGACGCAGGTCGAGCGAAAAAGCGCGGCGGTTCCTACCTACCCTTCAACTGGCGTGGCTGGCTAGACTTTGGTGGCGGCGCGCTAGCCGACATGGCATGCCATACAATGGACTCGATTTTCATGTCACTCGACCCCGGCTTCCCGACCCACGTCGAGGCGCTCAATGTCGACACCCTAACCGACTCTGCATTTCCCAAGGGCTCAACCTTAAGATGGACCTTCGGGCCTACCGCTAATCGTCCTGGCTTCGACGTCTATTGGTACGACGGTACCGACAACGCTTACACCGACAAGAACGGTAAACCGCGCCGTCATGAGCGCCTCGAGGAAATTGCACAGGGAGAGACCCTCGCGAACTCCGGCAACATTTATATCGGTACCAAAAACACGTTACTGGTTACAGGCGACTACGGTGACAGCTCTCGAATCATTCCTAGCGAGTCCCACAGAGCATTAGCAATGGAACTCAAAGAGAAGACGGGCGACCACCGACCTGCCCGCGTTTACGAACCATCAATCGGCCACCACACGGAATTTCGCGAAGCAGCGATCGGCAATAAACCCTATGATTACCCCGGCTCAAACTTCAAATACGCCGGCCCATTCACCGAAACCATTCAGCTCGGCAATGTCTGCCTACGCCACCCCGGAAAGAAACTAGCCTGGGATGGTCCGAATCTTCGATTCACCAACAGCAACAAGGCCAACAAGTTGATCACCAAAGAGTACCGCAAGGGCTGGGACTTCAAACTCAGCAAAGCGTAAAAGCGGCCCATCTTTTTTGATGCGAGCAAAGGCCCCTTTAACGAGGGGCTAAAACCTTATCATCAACGACTCAACAGGACTTCTCTCTGATCCGGTAGCCCATCAGTCTGCGTGAAAGACTTCTTTCAGCTCGATGGCCACCGGTGAGTTGTCGGGATTGGTTTCCATAATATCCGACATGTAAGCCCACCATTTCTTGACGATGGCTGTTTCCGGCAATTGATCCGCGGAATGGTCATCCGATAACTTCTGCACCGCGAACAGCGTCAGCGTTTCTTCGTCTAGAAATATCGAATAATCGGATACGCCCGCGGCCTTCAGTTCAGCCGATAATTCCGGCCAGATCTCGTCATGCCGTTCCTTATACTCCGCCTCAAAGCCCGCTTTGAGTTTCATCTTAAATGCATTTCGTATCATAATAGTCACTTTCCCGGATTTTCCATCATCCTGCAAACATTTGCCGAACATAACCCACGCCGCCTTGCGTCGTAGCTAAGTCGAAAACTCGACGTGGAAAAATCCATCACCAAAACAAAGCATAGGTTCCAAAGTAGACTATTGCTACCACGCCTATCCAGAAAATGAACTGTTTATTCTCTTTAGCGGTGGGTTCCATGTCGGCCAGAACGCGTTTCCGCGAAGCTTCAAACAATTCGCGCCCGCTCTCCTTCGTCAGCAACGATATCCCGAAGAGTAGACAAAAACCGAATACCGCCAGAAATCCAGCGGCGTGCAGGAAGTGCATCTTCAAGAAGTTTAGACCTACTTGATCCGCCCAGGCTCCCACCATCGCATTATCGGCTACCAGCCACATAAAGACGCCTGCAAGCGAACCGATCACCAAAGTCCAAAACCCGCCTTTTCGATTAGGGATGGGCGAAAACAAACCGCCCATAAAACAGGCCAAGACTCCCCCCACCGAATAGGAAGTGAATTTCGCCAAATAATCGAAGATGAACTTAAAATGAGGAATCACCCAGATCGCCCAAAAGATACTGGATACAATTATAATCGCTCCTGCTACTCTCCCAGAGATAACGAGTTCGCGCTCCGAAGCCTTGGGCCTAAGCTTCGAGTACCAATCCATAGTGATCAAACTCGAGGCCGAACAAATGCTCGAATCAACGGAGCTCATCAAAGCCGCCACGAGTCCTGCTAGGGTCACTCCAACCAATCCCGTCGGCAACAGAGTTCGCACCATGGTAGAATAGATTTGATCCGGCGATTCTGGAGCCACCGCGAAGTAACCATCCTGTATCAAAATCAAGCCTATGATCCCTGGGATAATGATAATGAATAAGGTTATCGCTTTTAAGAGAGCCGCGAACAAGCCACCCATTCGACCTTGATGAATACTCTGAGCCGCCATGGCCCGTTGCACAACCGCATGGTTCATAGAACAGTAGTAAAGCGAGTGAACAGTCAGACCAAATACAATGCCCGTCCACGGGACATGCTCATCGTCCGTCCCTCGAATCATCGACATAAGATCCACTCCCTCCGAGTCCTGATACGCATGCACCTTCGTCATGAACACATCGATACCGCCGACTGCTTGTAATCCGAAGAACAGAACCAAAAATCCACCCGCCACCAAAATGAACATCTGAATATAATCAGTCACGACAACAGCCTTCAATCCGCCCAACACAGCATAAACGCCTGTGGTTGCCGCCAGTATCAAGACTCCCGGTACGATCGACTCCCAACCGAACAAATCCCGCATCACCAGTCCACCCGCGTAAAGCGAAAGCGGCACGACATTAAGGGTTAGAAAGAGGACCTGAAACAGGGAGGTAAATTGCAACGACCCCCGACCATAACGCACACCCAGGTACTGAGGTGTGGTGACGATTCCTAATCGAATATAGACCGGCAAGAAAATGATCCCCATCAGAGCAAAGCCCAAAACACCTGCCATTTGGTAGTTGGCCACTGCGACGCCGATCACCACCGCCAATCCCGCCTGACCCACGAATTGCTCCGCCGAAATATTTGTCGCGAAGAGCGACGCTCCGATCATCGGCCACCGCATCTTACGCCCCGCCAAGAAATAGTCATCCGTATCTTGGACACCACCGCTCAAACGTACGGTGATCCATAGAATCACTATAAAATAACCAATGACGATAGAGAGATCGATGACGGAGATGTTCATTTGCGGAAAGCGAAGGGAACGAAAGAGAGCCTGAAAAGGAAGAGTACCAACTATGGGTCTGTCAAACCAATGGACAAATGCATTTGCCCATGTGCCAACGCGGATAGCCTCAAAAGATTCCCAATACAATTGAGTCAATGGATTCCCACAGCAATTTTTTAACCACAGATTACCTAGAGCAGCAGAGCCAGCAACCAAAGAAAACAAACCGCCCACCCGCTAAAGCGGGTTCGAGGACGCGGAGAACGCGGAGTTTTCACAGTGCGTTAACTACGAAATCCAGCCGTTTAGGTCTCTGCGACCTCCGCGTTCTCTAGCGCAGCGAGCGGTTAAATTATTTGTTGAATATCAGCAACCTAATCATCTGTGTCTATCCGTGTCATCTGTGGTTAAAAATATGGTGTTTTTCTATCTTCATTTTTAGTGAGCTTTCCAAATGAGTTCGGCGAAGATTTCGCCTATTTCTCGAAAACACCGTCGGCGAAATCCAGGAAATAGCCCCAGTCTTGCTCGGTCAAATTGTGAACGCCGGTTCTGA
>Ga0315327_10000588_pt1 | contig 18136 bp, 17 predicted proteins | sample M110032315metaG_FD_203460 | JGI IMG/M metagenome (GOLD analysis project Ga0315327, IMG submission 203460) | Ammonia-oxidizing marine archaeal communities from Monterey Bay, California, United States - M1 100m 32315 | ecosystem: Environmental > Aquatic > Marine > Coastal | place: USA: California... | reverse complement strand
TCCAGCTCCAGCTCCAGCATCTAGTGCTCCAGCTCCAGCTCCAGCACCAAGTGCTCCAGCTCCAGCTCCAGCACCAAGTGCTCCAGCTCCAGCTCCAGCTCCAGCCGGACCAACAGGTGGTGGTGGACCAGGTGGACCAGGCCCTATGTAAATATTTAAGCGTGGGATTAAATTATGAAAATTAAATCTTTAATCCCGCGCTTGAATTCGTTTCGAGATATTTTTTCTATTGATTACAGATCTTTAGCTTTATTTAGATTTAGCCTTGCTGCAATTAGCATTTATGATTTATTAATTGCTTGGCCTTTTTTAAGAGATTTCTATACTGATTGGGGAATACTTCCTAGAAGTGTATTATTTTCAAGTTCAAGTTGGAGTTATCACTATATTTCTATTTACAATATTAGTGGAGTCCCTGCAGTAATTAATATTTTATTTATTATTCATTTAATAGTTTCCTTGATGCTTTTATTTGGTTTTAAAACTAGGCTTGCAACAATCCTTACTTGGTTCTTTGTCATATCTCTAATAGCTAGAAATCCAATGGTTGTAACTGGTGGCTATGTTATGTTTAGACTTGGTCTTTTTTGGGCAATATTCCTCCCATTAGGTGCTAGATGGTCTATTGATAGTGCTTTAAATAATGTGTGTGAAAACCCTGTGAAATTAATTAAAAAATCAATCCTATCAGTCGCCTCATTTGGGATAATAGCTCAAGTATTAATGACATATGTATTTGCTGGCTTTCATAAAAGAGGACCAGAATGGGCTGAAGAGTTTACAGGAATATATTATTCACTTCATATAGATCAGTTTGCTACTGCCTTTGGAAAATTTTTATTAAACTTTCCAGCTTTTCTTGAATTAAATACTGCATTTGTTGTTTATATTCAAAGATATGGAGTTTTATTATTTTTAATTCCTATAAAAAATAATTATTTTAGAGTTATTGGAATTTTGGCGTTTAGCTTTTTTCATATTGGTTTAAATTTATCTATGAATATTGGATGGTTCCAAATTATAGCAATGGTGCTGCTTATAGTATTTATTCCTAGTCAACTATGGGATTATGTACTTAGGAAGCTTTCTACTAAAAAAAGGGCCAACTTAAAGATTTATTTTGATAATGATTGCTCTTTTTGTAAAAGAGTCGTTTTTACTATTAGTACTTTGTTCTTGGTGCCTGGAACCAAAGTAATACCAGCAGACTCCATTCCGAAAATTAATAAAATTTTAGAGAAGGAAAATTCATGGATTGTTGAGGATTACAAAGGTAATTATCTTTATAAGTTTGACGCATTAATGTATTGCTTCAGTTTATCTCCAATTTTATTTCCTATAAAAATTTTGATCAGATGGAAAGATTTTATGAAATTTGGAAATAAAATTTATTCTATTATTGCAAATAATAGACCTTTTCTTTCAAAATCAACTGATTTTATGAAATTTAGACCAATCAACCCAGGAACCCCTTGGCCTTTGCTTCTTAATGCTATTGCTTTATTAAGCCTGCTTTATGGCTTTTACTGGAACCTTTCTTCATATGATAGGTGGGCTGAAGAGGAAAATAAAGACAATATATCAGTCCCTCAATCAATTTTCTGGATAGGGCCTACTTTTCAAATAAATCAATACTGGGGTCTATTTTCACCTTCGCCTATGAAAGATGATGGTTGGTTGGTTTTATCAGCTATTACAAAGGGAGGAAAACATTTTGATTTGTATACAGGAGGAGAATTAAGCTGGGAGAAGCCTAAGAATGTAACTAAAACCTTTCCGAATGATAGATGGCGAAAGTATCTGATGAATTTGTGGCTAGGGCAGCACACTGATCATAGAGTTCATTATGGAAGATACATGTGTCGTGAATGGAATGCTAATCATTATGGTGACGAGCAAGTTCAGTCTTTTTGGATGTACTATATGCTTGAAAATACTCCGCCTCCAGGCGAAGAGTTCTCAGAGATACTGTCAGCAAAACTTCATGAGCATGTATGTTTCTACCCAGAAGAAGGATAGGGGATAGGTAGAAGCATATTAACTAATTAATAATTGCCCTCATGAACCTACATAGGCTGTCAGGCGCGTTTTTTAAAATTAAATGATGTATTTCACCATTTTTACAAAAAAGCATGAATTACAATATTTTATCTATTTTTATTAAAAATGAATCTTTTTATGTACGTAATTTATAAAATAATTTATATATTTGTGTTTTTATATATTTAATTGAAATAAAAAATATGCTAATTTAAACTTAAATATATATAAATATTATATAAATATAAAATGAATATAATTAAAATATATTACAAATTTAATACTTTTTTTGACAATTTGTATAAATTTATATAATTTAAATTTGAAATTAATAAGGATTGTTTTATGCCAAATGTAAAGAAATCAAAAAAGATGCTTCAGATTGAAAAGAAATATAGAAGATCTCTTGAAAGACTTTTGCCTGAACTGATTAATGACAATGGCCTAACCGCTACTGCAGATGAACTTGGTATAGGTAAGGCATTGTTAGGGTATTGGCTGCTTAAACTGCAAATCACAGTTGTTAGAGTTGCCTTAGGGCCCAACGATAAAATTGAAATTACATCTACTGCGCGGGATTAAAACTATTTATAAACGTCCAAGCTAAAAAACCAGCCCCAAACCCGTTATCAATATTTACGACCCCAATACCTGGACTACAACTATTTAGCATAGTTAAAAGCGCAGAAAGCCCGTTTATATTACTTCCATACCCAATGCTTGTGGGCACTGCGATTACAGGAGATGGGGTTAATCCGCTAATAACACTTGGGAGAGCACCTTCCATGCCTGCTACAGTTATGATGATCTTAGCTGACCTAATAATGTCTAAATTGTGGATAACTCTAGATAGACCTGCAATTCCTACGTCGTATAATTTTTCTGAATCTATACCTAAACAGGCAAGGGTAAATATAGCCTCTTCTGCAATAGGTATATCTGTTGTGCCAGCGCAAATCACCAATACTTTATGGTCTTGCAAACTTATTTTTTCTTTACTTGCGAACGCCATCCCTGCTACATCGTTAATATTAATATTCTTAGAAAAATTTTCTTTTAGGTACTTTAATTTTTCTTTACTTGCTTTTGTAATTAAAACTTTAGAAGATTTTTCGTAAATTTTAGTAGCTAAATCAGCAACTTGTTCGTTCGTTTTTTGATCTGCATATATGACCTCTGGAAAATTTTTGAAATAAGTTCGGCTGTGATCTATGGTTGCGTAAGACAAAGACTCCGATAAGTTTTTTTTCAACATTTCTTCAGCTTCTTCAGAAGTAATTTCTTTGTCATCAAACTTTTTTAATATTTTTTTTATTGGATCCATCTTTAAAAAGGCTTATTTCAATATTGATATTTTTGGGATAATGATATATTCAAGATAGTATAATACTTGTTTGAATAGTTTTAAATTAGTTAGGGGCATTTAATGGAATTTTCTTGTTTGCAAGATAACTTTAGCAGAGGGTTAGCCAATGTTAGCAGGGCAGTTGCTCAGAGAGCACCTTTGCCTGTCACCCAAAATGTCTTAATTGAAACTGAAGATTCCAAGATAAAAATAACAGCTACAAATTTAGAAATCGCAATCAGCACATGGATTTCAGGTGAGGTAAAAGAAGCCGGTTCCCTTACCATACCTGCAAGGATGCTTACTGATTTTATTAATTCATTGCCTTCAGGAGAACAAGTTGAAGTTAAAAAGATCAAAGATAAGGCCGGAATTGAAATAAAATGTAAAACCTATAATGGGAGAATTTCTGGTACTGAAGCTAGTGAATTTCCTCCTATCCCTGAATCTTCTGGTTCTTCAACTATATCGGTTCCTTCATCAGCGTTTAAAAAAAGTTTAGGAAGAGTTGCTATTGTGTCTGCTACAGACGATTCTAGACCTGTTTTGATGGGTGTAAAGGTTGAAATAGATAAATCGGGCATAACGTTAGCTGCAGCAGATGGATTTAGATTGGCTGTAGATAGGGTGGAGATATCCAGCTCTGAAGACTTAGATTCATCAGCAATAGTTCCAGGAAAAACTATGCTAGAACTAGAAAGACTAATTGATGATTCTAATCAATCTACTACTCAAATTTCTATATCAGAAACATCTAATCAGATCCTATTTAATCTAGAAAATATTCAAGTCGTATCACAATTAATTCAAGGTCAATTTCCTGATTATGAAAAATTGATTCCAAATTCGTCTTCTACCCAATCTTTTGTTAATAGAAAAGCATTTATGGAATCAATTAAAGCAGCATCAATTTTTGCTAGAGATGGAAGCGGGATCATCAAGTTAATAATGGATAAAAGTTCAAAGAAAATAAGTATACATTCTAATGCTGAAGAAATTGGTGATTTGGAGAATGATATAGATGCCGATATTAATGGGGATGAGTCTAAGGTGGCTTTTAATAGCAGGTTTCTTCAGGATGTTGTAGGCGTATTAAGCTCTGACATGATAAAAATTGATTCCTCTTCTCCTTCCAGTCCTGGTGTATTCACTGAAAAATCAGATGGAAATTCTAATTATAGGCATGTAATAATGCCAATGTTTGTTCAGTGGTAATTAAATTCTAATTTTTTAAGTCTAGCAACTTCTTGTTTTAATTTTTCTGTTCCTAAGCTTAATGGATCTGCGATATTCATGAAGTTATATCCTTTTTTAATCCATTTTTCACAATAATCCGTTCCCACAAAAGTCGACCCAAGAACTTTTCCTGCCTTATTAGCCTTTTCGACAAGATTTTCCATAATGTCGACAATTTTCTGATTATGAATGTCTCCGTGTATGCCCATGCTTGCAGATAAGTCTGTAGGACCAACAATTAAGATGTCGTAACCTTCTACTGCAAGTATTTCATCTATATTTGATAATGCATTTAAACTTTCCATTTGTAGTAAAAGTAAGTTTTCTTTTTTATCGATCTCAAAAACTTCTTCCAAGCTTAAGTCAAGATGCGAAGCAAACCAAGGAGCAATACCTCTGTTTCCAATAGGAGGGTATCGAGCAAATTTTACAGCCTTTTCTGCTTCAGATGCAGTTTCTACTTGAGGAACCATAACTCCATATGCACCGGTATCATAAGCTCTTTTAATTAAGTCTGGCTCATTCCACCCAACCCTTATAATTGGCATAATATTTCTAGATCTAGCTTGTATTACTATTGGGGCAATAGATTCAAAAGTCCACGGCGAATGTTCTAAGCATATCCAAAGCCAGTCAGGGTCACAGTCAAAAATTCTTTTTGCTAGAAATTGATCTGTACTAAAAATCCCAGTGCCAATTAATGGTTTATTTCTCTTAAATATTTCTTTCATTTAACCTCTAATATTTAAATCATATGACATTAAATACTCATTTCACAAGTATAGATATTTTTAGGTTTGGCTTTAAGCTAATTATTACAATAAATTTACAGGCTGTTTTTAACACAAAAAACGCCGTGAGATAAAATAAAATATTAATAATTTAATTAATAATAATATACAGAAAAAATTATAAATAATTGAAATTATTTGATGATAAATTATTGATAATTTTATTGAATATTTAAACTAATATATGAAAATATTTGGAAATAATTATTGATAATTATTTTTCTAATTTGACTGCAAAAATCTACTCTGCTAATCTAGCATATGGCGAAACGCCGTATAAAACGCTGTATAATAAAAATGATTAGGAGAAATGATGGCACAGTTAGGAAAATATAAAATACCTGAAATAACACTCGATAAATGTTTAGAGGTATGTAATGTCATAAATAAGCAAAAAACGCGCAAAATAGGACGTATTGCTTTCTCGCAACTATTAGAAATGAGTCACAGAGGTGGTCAATTCTCTAAATTAATCAACTCTTGTAAAATTTGGAGTATTATAGATGGCAGAGAGTTTTACTCTTTAACTCAATTAGGTATTAATGTCCTTAATCCACTCAATAGTAATAATTTAATTGAGTCTAAGAAAGAATTAATTCTTAATGTTCCTTTTTATTCAACTTTATTTTCAAATTACCCTAATATCAGTCACTCTGATACTACTCTTCTTCAAACAATTGAAGAGACTACTGGAGTAGATAGATTTATTTCATTGAAATTTGAAAATATAATAAGAAAAACTCTATCTGAAATTAATCCTATTGTTCAAACATTAGATTCATTTGTTGAGGTAAATAATGAAAGGGATAATTATATTTCAAATAATGATAGTAATTCCGCAGGGAATGTAAATATATCTACTCCAGGTATAAATGTTGATTTCCCTTTTAACGATGAAGGAATAAACGCTGCAATTGCACTTTTAAATAGTTTAAAAATTTCAAACAAGATTAATTAATTAGATCTTTTATCTTTTCGGCATCTTTTTTATTTATTTCTTTTATCTGTACTAATTCTTCGTAAGATGCGTTTCGGATATTCTTAACTGATCCAAAAAAGCTAATTAGTGCCTTTTTCTTTTTAGGGCCTATTCCAGAAACAGTGTCAAGTTCAGATGAAATCATCTTTTTTGATCTTTTATTTCTGTGGTATGTGACTGCAAATCTGTGAGCTTCATCTCTAATCCTCTGAATTAGATGTTTACCATATGATCCATTTTCTAATACCACTGACTCAAAAATATTAGGCATAAATATTTCTTCTTTTTGTTTAGCTATACTAGCTATTTCAATTGTACTGTAGCCATTTGAAATTAATACTTCGTGTGTGACAGAAAGTTGCCCCTTGCCTCCATCTATTAACATGAGATTAGGTAATGATTCAGCATTTTTAAACTTCTTTATTCTCCTAGCAATTACTTCTTTGAGAGCAGCATAATCGTCATTTTTTTGTGAGGTTTTAATTTCAAATTTTCTATATTTAGACTTATCAGGCTTCCCATTGTTAAATACAACCATGCTTCCAACTACATTTGTGCCTTGAACGTGTGATATGTCATAGCATTCAATAATTAAAGGTTTAGATTCTAGATTTAATTGCTTTTGAATATCAATCAATGACAAGTCGTTAACTTGATCATTAGAATTAATTCTGCTTTCTCTGTATTCAAGCCATTTTTTTAAATTAGTAGAAAGAAAATTTAGTATTTCCTTTTTTGGCCCCTTTTGAGGTTTATTAATTAATATTTTTCTTCGGTATTTAATCTCAAGGAATTTTTTTATAATATCAACATCATTGGGGATTTCGCTCACAACAATTTCTTTAGGAGGGCGATCATTTCTTAGATAATATGACTGAATGAAAGAGGATAATATTTGTTTATTATCATGAAAATCTTGAACTTCCATTTGAAAATGATCACGGGAGTTAAGCTTACCTTCCCTTACCTGCATAACATCAACCCATGTTTCAATATTATTTGAGGCGACCTCGAATGCATCTATATTTACATTAGTATTATCTGAAGTTATAGCACTTTGTTTTTCAAATAAAGATTCGGCAGCAGAAAGACTATCTCTTATTGATGCCGCTCTTTCATATTTTTGAAATTCGGCAGCATCCCACATTGTTTTTTTTAATTGATTTAAAACATTTTTTGTATTGCCTTCTAAAAAAGAAATGGCCTGATCAATAATTTTTACGTACTCTTTTTTATTAGATTCACTCGAGCATGGAGCGATTTTTCTATTAATGTGAAATTCTAAACATAGTTTTATCGGTAAATTCTCTTCGCAACTTGTGTATGGAAAAATTTTATTGATGAGATTAAGCGTTTTTCTGACATTTGTAGCACTTGAATAAGGTCCAAAGTAAATAGATCCGTCTTTTATAAGATTCCTTGTCATAAAGAATTGTGGAAAATTCTCATTGGTATTTATCTTTATATATGGGAATGATTTATCGTCTTTTAGCCTAACATTTAACTTAGGTTTATTTTTTTTGATTAGGTCATTTTCAAGAATTAAGGCATCTTCTTCATTTTCTACAACAATAAAGTCAATATTAGACACTTCCTTACTTATTCTTATTGCTCTTATTTCTTTTGAGTTAAAATATGATGAGACCCTGGATCTTAAATTTTTTGCTTTACCTACATAAATAACATCTTCATTGCCATTTAAAAATATGTAAACGCCGGGGGACCTAGGTAGAAGTTTTGCAGAATTTCTAGGACTAATATTAACTTTTATTGAATTAGCCCTTTTTTTATTCAAATTATTAAGCGATTAATGATGACACTATCAGTCCTATGAATAATACTGAGGTAATAATTCCTATGGTAATAAGCTCTTTGCTTAGAAAGCTATACGAGGAAGTTTGTGTATCAATAGATGCCGTGCTTGCAACAGAAATTTCACTTTGATTAATAATTATTTCAGAATTATTCTGATCGGTTGAAGGTACACTTTCAGATAAAATAATTGAATCTTTGAATCTAGACTTAGATTTTTGTTTATTTTTTTTTGCAGAAACCCGATTAAATTTTTTAGCCATTTTTCCTCTTCTTAGATTTTTAATTTTTCTTCTATTAACGAAAATACAACTTTGGAGCAATCCTCTGGAGTTAAATCAGAAGTATTTAAGACAGCATGATATATGCTTAGATCATCAAATTCCAGTCCAAAAGCTTTTATATAATATTCATCTTGGGCATGGTCAGCATGTTTCATTAGATCCAAAGATTCTTGATCGCCATCTAAATTATGCATTTTCTTCACTCTTTCAATCCTGTCTTGCTCATTTGCTATAAAAAATACTCTTAATACATTTTCTTTGTCTTTTAATATTGCAGCAGCGCCTCTGCTAATTATGAGCACTTTCCCAAGGTCAGAAATGTCTTTAATGACCTCTTTAGTTGAATCAATCATCCTAGCGTAATCAAGATCTTCTGGATTCCTGATTATAGTCTCGTCAAGTTCATGAAAATCTTTGGACATTATATTTTCTATTCCAGGACCAAAGTAGGGATCTCCTCCCATACCAACAGTAGTAGAATTATTTAGAATTTGATTAATACCTTTAGCAAATTTATCAACGAGGGTTGGTGTTTTTAACTTTCTCATAGCCACTGCCTCTACAGTGGAACCCACTTTTTTAGCTATTTCAGCAAGCATAATCCTGTCTACATAGTCAAAACCTAGTTCTTTAGCTACTAACCTACCAGGATCTCTTAGTCCAGTGCAGTGCCTTCCTTCAAAAGTAATTGTAGGCATAATTTCCTTTATAAACTTATTTAAAAGTCATTTTAACACTTAATGTTATTTTTATTATCTATGCCCTTGGATGAGCAATTAAAAATTCTTTTTTTATCCATTCATTATCTAACATTGTGTATATTTGTGTTGCTGCGAGACTAGAATGTCCCAGCATTTCTTGTACTTGTCTTAAATTCGCTCCACCTTTAAGCAAATCTGTAGCAAATGTATGCCTAAAAGTATGAGGTGTTATATCTGAGTCTAATTTTAATTTATTAATTATACCTTTAACTGAATTCCAAGCTGTCTGTCTAGTTATCCTAGATCCATTTTTATTTACCAATAAAGCTTGATTTTTAGATAGAATTTTTATTTTTGACCTTTCATTTTGTAAATAATCATCTATCGATTTTAGACATGAATTATTTGTTGGTATCATCCTTTGCTTATTACCTTTTCCTGTGCATTGTATTGTTGACTCTTCAAAATTTATATCATGGGTGTTAAGTGAGATTAGTTCTGAGATTCTTAGACCACAGCCATATAAAATTTCTATAATAACCTTGTCTCTATAACTATTTCGTGATCTATTTGACTCCAAGTAATTGAATATTTTATTGATTTCATTGCTAGATAATGATTTTGGGAGCAAATTATTCTTAGTGGGCCTGCTAATTTTGTCCATTATATTCTTTTTGTATATATTTTCTTTGAGTAAAAATTTAAAAAAAGCTTTAAGGCATGCTGTTTTTCTTGAGATAGTGGAGTTTTCATATCCTCTTTTCCCCAGGAAAATAAGGTATTTTTCAATTTGGGTTTCCGTAATTTTAGAATATGATATATTTTTGCTTTTCACCCAATAATTGAACTGCATAAGATCATTATTATAGGCATATATAGTATTTTTACTATTTCCTTTTTCAATAGTATTTGCATCTAAAAATTCTTCTATTAGTGATATAAATTTATCCATTATCTTTTCTTATTTATATGGAATATTAATCAAATGGATATCAAATTCATACTATTTTGAAAGCTTATTTTGCCCATTGACTAAGATATTTGGGTTAAATAGAATATCGACATGATTACCATACCTTTTAATCCTATGATGTTTGATATTGGGCCATTCGCAATGAGTTGGCATGGCTTTTGGAGTTTTATTGGTATTCTTGTGGCTGTATTTTTAGTAGCAAGATGGTCAAAAAGAGATGGGATTAGCACTGACATAGTATACGATGTTGCACTTTGGGGAATATTAGGAGGCATAATTGGTGCTAGGTTGATGCATGTTTTTGACAATACTGATTATTATTTTGAAAATCCGGGTAAAATATTTGCAGTTTGGCAGGGGGGGATAGGTTTTTTAGGAGCAATGATAGGAGGAATTTTTGCGGGAGGAATTTTTGCAAAAATTAAAAAATATCCTGTAGGCAAAATTGCTGATTATGCTGCACCCGCAATGGCTATAGCTCATATTATTGGAAGAATTGGGGATATTTGGAATGGTGAACATTTAAGTAAACCTACTGATCTTCCTTGGGGATGGATATTTTCACACCCTAATTCTCCTGGAAGGGTAGGGGCTGAAAGATTGTTTAATGACCCAAATATTGCTGTGCATCCAGCAGTAGTATACGAAATGATTTGGAATGCATTTACAGTTTTATTCTTATTTAAGTCTAGAGGTAAATTTAAGATGGATGGGAGTCTTTGGATTATTTATATGTTTATGTATTCCATAGGAAGATTTATTATTCAATTTGCAAGAATGGATGATGTTAAATTTTCAATAGGAAGGTTAGGCATACAAGAAGCTCATATAGTTACATTCTCAATATTTGTAATTACTTTAATATTGTCTATTTTATTCCTGAGAATAAGAGGAAATAATAGTGATATTACTCAGAAAATTAAAAAAGTATCTGGAAGAAAAAGAAAATCCCAGGCTAGAGCTTAAGCTAGAACTTCTTAAATATTATTGAAGCGTTATGCCCACCAAACCCCAAGTTGTTAGACATGACTACATTTAGATCTATTTCTCTTGCATTGTTAGGCGTGTAATCCAAGTCGCAATCTTCATCTGGAGTTTTATAGTTGATTGTTGGAGGAGCAACTCCATCTATTAAAGAATTTACACAGAATACTGCCTCAACACCTCCTGCAGCGCCTAAAAGATGACCTGTCATGGATTTTGTAGAACTTATGGGTATCTGGGGCGCCATTTCTTTAAATACTGTCTTCATGGACATAGTTTCAAATTTATCATTTAAGGGCGTTGATGTTCCGTGAGCATTTATATAATTTACATCAGAATAGTTAATTAAGGCATTATTGATAGCTGTATTCATTGCCCTAGCAGCACCTTCACCTCCAATAGATGGTTGAGTTATATGATGAGCATCACTTGATGCACCATAACCTATTATTTCAGCTAGAATATTTGCATTTCTTGATTTAGCGTGGTCTAAACTTTCTATAAAAAGTACTCCTGCTCCTTCTCCTAAAGTAAAGCCGTCTCTTTCTTTATCAAAGGGTCTGCAAGCTAGTTCTGGATCAGAAACACTAGATAGTGCCTTAACAGAGTTAAATCCTGCAATTGCAATTGGGCATATGGCTGCTTCAGTTCCTCCTGCAATTGCCATATCTATATCACCTTTAATTATTAAATCATAAGCTTGTCCTATGGCATCAGTTCCTGTTGCACATGCAGTTACAGGTGAATAGTTTATCCCCTTAGCACCTAATTTCATTGAGACATTACCCGAAGCCATGTCTGGGAGCATCATAGGTATTAAGAATGGAGATATTCTGTCAGGACCTTTTTTGTGCAAAACATCAAATTGTGAAGAAAGAGTCATTATTCCTCCAACTCCACTACCAATTATGGATGAAAATCTAGTAGTATCTTCGCGATCTAAGTCAACTCCAGATTGCTCAATTGCTTCCATTGCAGCTACAACTGCAAACTGAGAAAATCTGTCCAGCCTTTTCGAGTCCTTTTTGCCTAATTTAGGCTCTGGATCAAAACCTTTGACTTCACCAGCTATTTTTACCTGCAAGTCACCTGGATCAAAACTTTTAATTTTTGATATTCCTAATTTTCCGTCTTTTATGGATGCCCATGATTCTCTAGCATCAAGCCCTACAGGAGTTATTGCCCCTACCCCTGTAATTACTACTCTTTTTGACATATATTACCTCCTCGAGTGGTATAATCTTATTCTTATACTCTTATTGATTCAATATATTTTTGGCTTAAATGAAAAGATTAAATATTAAAATTCAGACCCATGGCTGCAAATTAAATATTGCCGACAGTCAAGGCATAGCAAAATCTTTTCATACTGCAGGCCATGTCATTTCATCAGATACCGACAATAATACAGATGTATTTATTTTAAATTCATGTACCGTTACGCATGTAGCTGATTCAAAAGCTAGACAGGCAATCAGGAAAGCCAAGAGAATCAATCCTGAAGCTCTTATCGTGATGACTGGATGTTATGCAGAAAGAGATAAGAAAAATATTGAAAGTATAAATGAAGTTGATCTAGTAGTAGGCAATAAAGAAAAGAGATATATAGTCGATGAAGTTTTAAATAAATTAGACATTCAAATTAAAGGAAAAATAGAACCTGTTGGAGGATACCCTTTAATAGGCAGGTCAAGGGCAAGTATTAAAATTCAGGAAGGATGCGATCAGGTATGTTCTTACTGTATTATCCCGTCAGTTAGAGGAAGAGAGAGGAGTGTTCCTCCAGAAAACTTAATAAATCAAATCAATGAATTAAGTGCTAATGGAATTAAAGAAGTTGTGTTAACTGGCACTCAATTGGGGAATTATGGGTTTGATTTGAATGAGGTTAGTTTAGGTAAACTGCTGATAAAAATTTTAAAAGAAACAGATGTGCCTAGGATAAGAGTAAGTTCACTTCAACCAAAAGAAATTGATAGTGAAATAATTAGTATATGGAATAATGATGGATTAGGGAGAATTTGCCCTCATTTTCATGTTCCTTTGCAAAGCGGAAGTGATAGGATATTGAAGGTTATGCGAAGAAGATACACTTCGTCAGAATATCTCCATATTGTTTCTAATATAAAGGATTTAGTGCCTGAGGCATCTGTGACTTCTGATGTTATAGTTGGGTTTCCTGGTGAGTCAGATTCTGAATTTTCGCAAACTATTGACGTAGTTGGTAAGGCAAAACTTTCTGATGTTCATGTTTTTCCTTATTCTAAAAGACCAGGGACAACAGCTTTTTATTCTAAAAACCATGTTCAGGACTCAGTAATTAAGCAAAGATCAAAAGAATTATTAAATCTTGTTGATGAATTATCTGGCGCAGCAAAGAAGTCCTTAATAGGCAAGGAGAGATCTATTTTATGGGAAGGTCAATCAAAAGCATCAGGACTAACAGAAGACTATTTCAAGGTAGTAAGAAAATTTTCCAGGGCGCCGGAAGATGAGATTAGCAAAGAGAAGATTAAAGGCCTAGAAGATAATAAAATTATTGTCTAGGCCTTTTTGTAGACTATACTTCTACCGATTTTAATTCTATCTTGCCTTTTTTTCTCTCTAAATATGCAGCATTAACTTCATAACCTCTTGAAAAAACCATCAAGGATCCATCTTTTTCACAATTATCTAGAAGCTCCTTTTTTTGGTAAAGAGTTTTCTCAGGAGATCTATCAAAAGCTGTTATAAAAGCTAAAGGTAAATGATTTGGAGTAGGAATTATATCTCCTAGAAAAACCACTCTTTCTCCTCCAGCTCTTACAGTTACAATCATATGGCCAATGCTTGGTCCATCAAGAACTATAGCCTCAACACCAGGAACTATCTCAGTATTTCCTTCAATTAATTGAAGCTGATCTCTTTCTTCTAGAACTTCTAGATGCTTTACGGCGTTACTATATTTAGGAACCGCCCACTCGTTAGGATTAAATGCTTCAGTCCATGCTTCTTTTTGGATAACATATTTTGCTTTAGGAAAAGTCGGAATAATATTGCCTTCTCTATCCATTTTGGTAGCTCCTCCACATTTCTCAAAATGCAAATGGGTAAGAACTACATAATCAATGTCTTTAGCGCTTACTCCTTCTTTTCTAAGATTTGTAAGAAGTTTACTAGAGCTGTGACCATAAAATTCCTTTGTTATTTCAGGTTCTTTTGAACCTATCCCAGTATCTACAAGGATATTTGCATTTAATGTTCGAATTAACATGCAATTTAAGCCTAATCTAACACGATTTCGCCTGTCAGGTTTCATATTTCTTTCCCAAAGTGTTTTTGGGACTAAACCAAATACTGCACCGCCGTCTAATAAGAAGGTGCCATCACTCACGATTCCAACACTTACTTTCTCGTTTTTCATTTTTTTCCTCCAAGAAATTAATAAATTAAATTAGTAAAAATTTTATATTAATATAATATTTTGTCAATTTAAGGTTCAAAATTTATTAATTTTACTAAAAGATGTATCATTTTTTTAAGAGAAAAATTGAAATTAGTAATGGAAAAATATGGAATTTAAACTATTAAATAACTCTCAGAGCAATCAGGAAATACTGATTATTTTTACTTATTTAGATTTAAAAAAAGATAAAAGTGAAAATCAGATCCCTTTTTCCAAGCAATTTAATTCTGGGAAATCAGATTCATTCCTTTCAAAGATCAGGGATGACGGGGAAATAACTGGGGCAAAAGGGGAGCAGGTTTTATTACACACTATGATGATAGATGATTTTAAATATAAATCAGACTATCTAAAAAATGAATTAAGTCCAAAAAGAATACTATTTTATGGATTAGGAAGCAGAGAAAAAGTATCTACCGATGATGTAAGAGAAGCATGCGCGTTAATTTCCAGAAGAATTAAAACTTTAAAAATTCAAGAAGCTTCTATAATTTTGGAAACGATAAAAAATATTAATAATAATGAGGCTGCATGTTCCATTGTAGAGGGGTTTCTTTTAGGTTCTTACAAATTTGATGAATTTAAATCATCTGGCAAAAAGAAAAAATCTAATATAGAAACCGTACAGATAATAATTGATAGATTAGAAGACGAAGTAAAGAATTCGGTAGACTCAGCAGTCATAACTTCCGAGGCTTCTTTAAAGGCAAGGGACCTAGTGAATAGGCCTCCAAATTTAGTTAACCCTAAATATCTAAAGGATTATAGTGAAAATATTGCCAACTCTAATGAAAATTTAAGTATTGAGGTTTTAGATAAAAAAGAACTAGAAAAGCTTCAGATGCGAGCTTTTCTCGGTGTCGCTCAAGGTAGCAAGGCCGACCCTTACGGAATAATTCTTAACTATATAGGTGATTCAGGAAATCCTAGTAACAATATATGGCTAATAGGAAAAGGGATTACATTTGATTCGGGAGGATTATCTTTAAAACCCCCTATGTCCATGATTGACATGAAGTCTGATATGTCAGGCGGCGCATCTGTTATTGCTGCAATGGATGCTATTGGAAAATTAAAACCAAAAATTAATGTTACCGGCTTGTGCCTAGCTACAGAAAATATGCCAGGCGGAGGAGCTCAAAGGGTAGGAGATATAGTCACATCCATGAATGGCAAGACCATAGAGATAGAGAATACTGATGCTGAGGGAAGGTTAACCCTAGCAGATGCAGTTGAATTTGCTAATCAGAGAGGTGCAGCAAAAATAATAGATGTTGCAACGCTTACGGGAGCCATGGTTATATCGCTTGGTCATGGGTTAATTGGTGCTTTTGGTAACGATGATGATTTAATTCAAACTTTAATAAGTGCAGGAGAAAAAACAGGAGAAAAAATTTGGCACATGCCTTTAGATGAGGCTTCAAAAAAACAGAATAGATCTAAAGTTGCCGATATAAAAAACACTGGAGGAAGAGCTGCTGGATCTGTAACTGCTGCACATTTTATAGGTGAATTTGTTGGGGATACACCTTGGGTTCATCTAGACATAGCAGGAACTGCAATGAGTGCTTCTAATAAAGGGTGGATATCTCAGGGCGCTACGGGTTATCCTTGCAGAACCTTGATAGAGACTGTTTTTAAATTAAGTTATTAAAATTTAGAATTCTCTGATAAATTTTACTTGTTCATATGGTGGGCGTGGTGTAGTTGGTTAACACGTCAGGTTGTGGCCCTGAAGATCGAGGGTTCGAATCCCTCCGCTCACCCCATTATGCGCCCGTAGCTCAGCTGGACAGAGCATCTCGCTTCGAACGAGAGGGTCGGGGGTTCGAATCCTCCCGGGCGTACCAACCTCTCTAAGTTTAAAATAAGCCATTTTAGATTCTATTGTGGTAATATCATTTTGGCTACGTGTCTCAGTAACTTGAAGGCGAAACGTAAGTTTCATGCAAGTTACTTTCCAAAGCATGTAGCCGCATTTATTTTATATCAGTCTGCATTGGAGCTCAGTATGGATAATTTGCCTTGGGGAGAAAAAGAACATGCAGAATTTCAGAAAGAAGCAGAAGAGTTTACTGAAAAATATGAGGATAAGTTATCCGAAGTAAAAGATGAGAGAGAATTAGCATTAAAAGAAATCAGAAAGCGCCTTTTCGATTCAGTTAAAAGATTCTTCACTTTAGTTTTAGTTATTATGCTTATTTTTAGTTTAATTAGCCCTTTATTCTCATCAATCTTTTAAATCTGAATAATTCATTGCTTCTATAGTTTCATAGCAAGCTCCAATAGGGTGGTAGTCTGCTTTTGAAGGAGGGCTTTTCAGGTCACTATATTTTTGATTATTTGAATCTAATATTCGGTACCATCCACCATATTTATGATCTACAAAGTATTGATAAGAGAATTTCCAGATTTTGTCATACCATTTCCAATAATTTGAATCTTCTGTTCTCAATGCAAGCAAAGATGCTGCCGCAAAAGTTTCAGCTAGTACCCAATAATATCTATCTTTATCTAGTATTTTGCCATCAGGATCTAAAGTGTAGTGCATTCCTCCATGCTCCTGATCCCAACTTTTTTCTACCGCACAATCAAAAAGTTTTTTAGCAGTAGTTAGCATCCATGGTTCAGACTTATATCTTTCAAGAATAAGTAAAAGTTTTGCCCATTCTATGGAATGCCCAAGATTATATCCGTATGGCTTAAACATATGTTTAGGGTCATTTTTATTATAATTCCAGTCAGGACTCCAATCTGTATTAAAGTGCTCCCAAATTAACCCACCAGTATTTTTTGTTAGGTCTAAACAAATACGCTTTGCTAAAGTATGAGCTCGATTCAAATATTTTCTCTCTTTAGTTGCTTCGAAAGCTGACAACATAGCTTCGCACATATGCATATTGGCATTTTGGCCACGATAGAGACTAACATTTTTCCAGTCTTTTTCCATCTCATCTAGATATAATTCAGACTCTTTATCCCAAAAGTTTTTTTCAAGAATTTCATATACCTCAGAAGCAAATTCTTTAGCTCCTTTAATTTGAGCCTTAGTTGCTACTGCGGCGGCTAATAACACAAAAGCATGCCCATAACAGTAACGCTTATCATCTTTAACTTGGTTACCATTCAGTATCCATGCAAAGCCACCGTCTGGTTGCTGATGTACTTCGCGAAGGAATTTTAACCCTTGCTCTGCAGCCTCTTGGTATTCAGGTTTTTTTAGGGTTATAAATGATATGGAATAAATATAGATAAATCTACAAGTTCCCACAAGATGCTTGGTCATTCGATCATCAATTGAGCCATCATCTCGAAATTGATGAATATATCCCCCAAAATCCTTATCTATGCACCTAGGATGATAAAAAGATATAATTTCTTTTATGTGATCTTGTAGGAATTTTTGTTTTCTAAAATTTATTTTCACCTAAAAGAACTTTCCGCTAATAATCTAATTTTTTATTAAAAAGTTGGCTTATAGATCATTAAGAAAGTCAGCATTGCTACTACTATTGACATAGAAATATATTGAATGGAAACATTTAT
>Ga0315327_10000582_pt1 | contig 18202 bp, 9 predicted proteins | sample M110032315metaG_FD_203460 | JGI IMG/M metagenome (GOLD analysis project Ga0315327, IMG submission 203460) | Ammonia-oxidizing marine archaeal communities from Monterey Bay, California, United States - M1 100m 32315 | ecosystem: Environmental > Aquatic > Marine > Coastal | place: USA: California... | reverse complement strand
AATCGGTGAGTGTTCCGGTGCAGACCGGGATCGCGGCAATCGACGCCATGATCCCGATTGGGCGCGGCCAGCGCGAGCTCATCATCGGGGACCGCTCCACCGGCAAGACCACCATCGCGGTGGACACCATCATTTCGCAGGCGCAGCAGAACAAGGCGGCGAAGGAAGGGACGCTCAAGGATCACAAGCCGCTCTACTGCGTCTACGTCGCGATCGGCCAGAAGCAGTCCAACATCGCACGGACGATCTCGACTCTCGAGAAGGCCGACGCCATGGACAACACGATCATCGTGGCGGCGGCTGCCTCCGACTCCGCCGCCAACCAGTTCCTCGCGCCCTACGCCGGTTGCGCCATGGCGGAGTATCTCATGGACCAGGGCAAGGATGTCCTCATCGTTTACGATGATCTTTCCAAGCAGGCGGTGGCCTACCGCCAGGTTTCGCTCATCCTTCGCCGCCCGTCCGGTCGTGAGGCCTACCCCGGCGACGTCTTCTACTTGCACAGCCGTCTTCTCGAGCGCTCCGCTCGTCTTTCCGACAAGGAAGGTGGGGGATCGATCACCGCCCTGCCCATCATTGAGACCCAGGCTGGGGACGTGTCCGCCTACATCCCAACCAACGTGATCTCGATCACGGACGGCCAGATCTTCCTTGAGACCGACCTGTTCTACCAGGGGATCCGTCCTGCCATCTCAGTGGGTCTGTCAGTGTCGCGGGTGGGATCGGCCGCTCAGACCAAGGCGATCAAGAAAGTTTCCGGAACGACCAAGCTCGATCTCGCGCAGTTTCGCGAGTTGCAGGCTTTCGCGCAGTTCGGCTCCGACCTCGATGATGCCACCAAGGCTAAGATCGAGCGTGGCCAGCGTATCGTGGAACTCTTCAAGCAGAACCAGTACAGCCCGATGGGCCTCGATTTGGAGGTCGCCATTCTCTGGTCCATGCAGAACGGCTACTTCGACGACGTGGAAGTGAAGCGCATCAAGGAGTGCCAGGAGGCGCTTGAGGAGTTCCTGACCACCCGCAAGGCCGATCTCCTCCAGCTCATCCTCGACGAAAAGGCTCTCACCGACGACGTGGTGGGCGGCCTCGAGACGGCCCTCAAGGATTTCAAGGCTTCCTGGAGTTGAGGACATCAAGCCGGGAGGGGAACCCTGCCGGGAAAATCACAGGACAGGCAACCCAACTGATAACAGACCCTCACGGTTAACTGAAGAATGGCCAACCTTCGCGACATTCGCCGACGTATCAAGTCGGTCAAGAATACCTCGCAGATCACCAAGGCGATGCAGCTGGTGGCAGCCGCGAAGATGAAGAAGGCCCAGGACCAGGCCATCGCCGGGCGGGACTACGCGGATCGGCTCAACCAGGTGCTGGTCCATCTCAGGGACAATATCAGCGTCAGCGAAGACGATCACGCTCTCCTCAAGCAGCCCAGGGGCAAGAAGGAGCTCATGCTGGTGATTTCCACCGACAAGGGCCTCTGCGGGGGCCTCAACACCAACCTTCTCAAGAAGGTGCGGGCCGGGATGGCGGAGGATACCGACGTCGTCACGGTGGGCCGGAAGCTTCGCATGTCCCTTGGCAAGCTGGGGCACAACATCGTCTCCGACTGGGAGGTGGCGGACCCTACGCCCTTCGCGGATGCCAAGCCCATCGGGGCCTACCTCACCGACCAGTTCCTGGGAGGGGACTACAGCGCGGTCAAGGTGGCTTTCACCAACTTTGAGACCACCCTCACGCAGACGCCATGGATCCAGCAACTCCTGCCCGTGGAGGCCTCCACCCTGGCCGAGAAGCGGGCCTACGAGGGGATGGGCGACGGCGCGGAGGTGGAAGAAACCCGCAGGGGCGACGGCATGCTGCGGGATTACATCTTCGAGCCCAGCCCGGAAGGTGTTCTTGATGCTCTTCTCCCGCTTTATCTCAACTACCAGGTCTACCAGATGATCCTGGAAGCCCGCGCTTCCGAGCACTCGTCCCGCATGGTGGCCATGAAGGCCGCCACCGACAACGCCGAGCAGATGATCAAGGACCTGACCCTGGACTACAACAAGGTCCGCCAGGCCGCCATCACCTCCGAACTCCTCGAGATCACCACCGCCATGAAGGCGATGGAGTAAGGGGCCCGTTTTCAGTTTCCAACATACAATAATCACTTCCGAGACGAAACCGCCCAACATTATGAGCAATACCGGAACTATCGTGCAGATCATCGGCGCCGTGGTGGATGCCGACTTCTCAGGTGCTGAGAAGCTGCCTGCTATCTACAACGCCATTGAGGTAACCTATGAGCTTTACGGTTCGGAGACGACTCTCGTTCTCGAAGTGCAGCAGCACCTCGGTGACGGGTGGATCCGGGCCGTGGCCATGACAACCACCGATGGCCTGAAGCGCGGCATGCCGATCGTTGACACCGGCGCTCCGATCACCGTGCCGGTGGGCAGCGGGGTCCTGGGTCGTATCTTCAATGTGACGGGCGACGAAGTGGACGGGTTCGGGCCGGTGCCCCACGAGAAGCGTTATCCGATTCACGCTCCCGCTCCGCCCCTTGTCGACCAGGCGACCTCGACCGAGATCCTGGAGACCGGGATCAAGGTCATCGACCTGATCTGCCCCTTTACCAAGGGCGGCAAGGTGGGCGCCTTCGGGGGTGCCGGGGTGGGCAAGACCGTGGTCATCATGGAGCTCATCAACAACATCGCGAAGAACCATGGCGGTTATTCCGTCTTTGCGGGAGTGGGCGAGCGCACCCGGGAAGGAAACGACCTCTGGATGGAGATGATCGAGGCCGGGGTGATCAACGCGGAAAAGGACTCCAACGGCGAACTCGCCCTCGACGAGCACGGGATGCCGACCGTGATCAGCGAAGGATCGAAGGTGGCGCTGACCTACGGCCAGATGAACGAGCCGCCGGGAGCGCGTCTCCGGGTGGCCCTTTCCGCCCTCGCCATGGCAGAGTACTTCCGCGACGAGGAGAACCAGGATGTGCTGCTTTTCGTGGACAATGTCTTCCGATTCTCCCAGGCCGGCTCCGAGGTGTCCGCTCTGCTTGGACGCACGCCGTCCGCGGTGGGTTACCAGCCCACCCTGGCGGAGGAGATGGCGGGTCTGCAGGAGCGCATCACTTCCACCAACAAGGGATCGATCACCTCCTTCCAGGCGGTCTACGTGCCGGCGGACGACCTTACCGACCCGGCCCCGGCCAACACCTTCGCGCACCTCGATTCCACCGTGGTGCTGGAGCGCTCTCTCGCGGAGCTCGGCATTTACCCGGCGGTGGACCCCCTCTCATCGGTCTCGACCGCCCTCGCTCCCGATGTGGTGGGTGATGAGCACTACCGCGTCGCGCGGGGAGTGCAGGGCGTGTTGCAGCGCTACAAGGACCTGCAGGACATCATTGCCATTCTCGGCATGGACGAACTCTCCGACGAAGACAAACTGAGTGTCTTCCGGGCACGCAAGATTCAGCGCTTCCTTTCGCAGCCCTTCAGCGTGGCGGAGGTCTTCACGGGGACCCCGGGTGTTTACGTCTCGGTGGATGATACCGTGAAGGGCTTTGCCGAGATCCTTGATGGGAAACACGACGACGTGCCGGAAAGCAACTTCTACATGAAGGGTGCAATCGACACCGTCGAGAAGGGGTAGGCTTCTCGGGAAGACAGGTTATTGGGTATCATTTAAAAGTTTTCAGGAAATGCCACTGGTTCTCGACATAGTGACTCCGGAGAAGAAGTTCTTCTCCGGCCAAGTCGAAAACGTCTACCTGCCGGGGACGGAAGGGGAGCTGGGAATCCTGCCGGGCCACGTGCCCCTGGTGACCGGGATCAACCCCGGCGAACTGCGTTATCTGGTAGATGGCAAGGTCGAGGAACTGGCCATCGGGGCGGGCTTTGTGGAAGTGACCCAGGAGAAGGTCACCGTCCTCACCGATCTCGCGGTGACAGATGCCGAAATTGATGAGGCCAAGGTTGAGGAGGCCATGAAGCGGGCCGAGGAATCCCTTTCCAATATCGACCACAGTGAGAATGCGGAGGAAGTGGCCGCTCTCCAGACCGCCATCAGCAAGTCGATGGCCCAGCTCAAGCTGAAGCGGAAGCGCCGGCAGATTTAGGGCCCGATGATCGAGTTGCCCTCCCCGGAGGGGATTTCAGGGGGGACGGGTTGTTCACAAACCCCTTGAAAAAGAGGCGGACTCGGGCTGGGGGGTTCTCTTTTTTTCTCGCCGGGCTTGACCACAGGCCGGGGGCTTGGCAGTAAAACGAAAGTTTAGGCCAGCGAAGCCGAATGCCAAAGGACGAGAGCCTACAGAAAATCCTGTTGATTGGATCGGGACCGATTGTGATCGGTCAGGGGTGTGAATTTGATTATTCCGGCACGCAGGCCTGCAAGGCCCTGCGGGAAGAGGGATACGAGGTGGTACTGGTGAATTCCAATCCGGCCACCATCATGACCGATCCGGAATTTGCGGATCGGACCTACATCGAACCGATCACCCCGGAGGTCATCCGCAAGATCATCGAGAAGGAAGACCCGGATGCCCTGCTGCCGACCCTGGGAGGACAGACGGCTCTCAATGCGGCCATGGACCTCTGGCACAGTGGAACGCTGAAGGAGCTCAACGTGCGCATGATCGGCGCCAACGCCGATGCCATCGCGAAGGGTGAGGATCGCCTGCTGTTCAAGGAGGCCATGCTCAAGATAGGGTTGGATCTCCCTCAGTCCGGGGTGGTGCACGCCATGGAGGATGCCCGGAAGGTGGCGGAAGAAATTGGAGACTTCCCGCTCATCATCCGTCCCGCCTACACCCTCGGAGGCAGTGGTGGTGGCATCGCTTACAACAAGGAGGAATTTGAAACGATCGTGACACGGGGACTCGATCTTTCCCCGGTGACGGAGGTGCTGATCGAGGAAAGCCTGCTGGGCTGGAAGGAATTCGAGATAGAGGTCATGCGTGACCGCGCCGACAACTGCGTGGTCATCTGTTCCATCGAGAACCTGGATCCCATGGGTGTGCACACCGGGGATTCCATCACGGTGGCCCCCGCCCAGACGCTGACCGATCGCGAATTCCAGATCATGCGGGATCAATCATTCGCCGTGATCCGGGAGATCGGGGTGGAGACCGGGGGATCGAACATCCAGTTCGCGGTGAATCCTGAGGATGGGCGCGTGGTGATCATCGAGATGAATCCCCGGGTGTCGCGTTCCTCGGCCCTTGCCTCCAAGGCCACCGGGTTCCCGATTGCCAAGATTGCCGCCAAGCTGGCGGTGGGCTACACCCTGGATGAACTGCCCAATGACATCACGCGGGAAACCCCGGCCAGCTTCGAGCCCACCATCGACTACGTTGTCACCAAGGTTCCCCGTTTCACGTTCGAGAAGTTCCCCAAGGCGGATCCCGTGCTCACCACCCAGATGAAGTCCGTGGGCGAGGCCATGAGCATCGGGCGGACGTTCAAGGAGAGCATGCAGAAGGCCCTGCGCTCACTGGAGACCGGCCGGTTCGGGTTCGGTAACGACGGAAAGGATCCGGGGGACCCGTCGCGGGAGGACATCGAGCGGAAACTGCACGTGCCCAACAGCGAACGTATTTACTGGATCCAGGTGGCCTTTGAGCACGGCTGGAGCATGGAGGATGTGTTCGAGGCGACGCAGATCGACCGCTGGTTCCTCGGCCATCTCAAGGAAATCGCCGACGAGGGGGCCAATCTCGCCGATCTCGACCTGCGGCGTGCCAAGAAGCTCGGATTTTCGGATCGGCAGATCGCCACCGCCCGAGGAGAAACGGAAGATTCCGTGCGGGAAAAACGCAAGGGAGTGGGAATCCTGCCGACCTATCGGCTGGTTGATACCTGCGCGGCTGAATTTGAGGCCTATACACCCTACTACTACTCCACCTACGGTGACGAAAACGAAGCCCGGGAGTCGGACCAGAAGAAAATCATCATTCTCGGGGGAGGGCCCAACCGGATCGGCCAGGGAATTGAGTTCGACTACTGCTGCGTGCACGCCTCATTCGCCCTGAAGGAGCTGGGCTATGAGACCGTCATGGTGAACTCAAATCCGGAGACGGTCTCCACCGATTATGACACCAGCGACAAGCTCTTCTTCGAGCCGCTCACCCTGGAGGATGTCCTGAATATCTGCGACCAGGAGAAACCCGATGGCGTGATCGTGCAGTTCGGCGGACAAACCCCGCTTAACCTCGCCGCCGATCTGGAGCGGCATGGCGTGCCCATCATCGGGACCTCGCCGCAGTCGATTGAACTGGCGGAGGATCGCAAGCACTTCTCCGCTCTGCTTGACAGGCTCGGACTGAAGCAGGCAGAGGCGGGAACGGCGGTCTCGGAAGATGAAGCGGTCGGGATTGCGGGCAGGATCGGTTATCCCGTGCTCGTGCGCCCGTCCTTCGTTCTGGGCGGACGCGCCATGATGATCGTATACGACGATGACGAACTGCGCCGTTACATGCGGGAAGCAGTGGATGCCTCGCCGGAACGCCCGGTTCTGGTGGACCGTTTCCTCGATGGGGCCATCGAGGTGGACGTCGATTGTATCTCCGATGGCGAGAATACGGTGGTAGGCGCGATCATGCAGCACATCGAGCCCGCCGGGGTGCACTCGGGGGATTCCGCCTGCGTGATTCCCACCTTCAGTCTGGAGGAGAAAGTCGAGAAAGAGATCGAAGAGGCCGCTATCAACCTGGCGCGGGAACTGGAAGTACGGGGACTCATGAACATCCAGTTCGCGGTCAAGGATGGCGAGCTTTACGTGATTGAGGTCAATCCCCGGGCCTCCCGGACGGTTCCCTTCGTTTCAAAGGCCATCGGGGTGCCCCTGGCTAAACTGGCGGCCAAGATTATGGTGGGAGAGAAGCTCCCGGATCTCGGGCTCACCAGACGGATCATTCCCTCTCACTACAACGTCAAGGAGGCGGTCTTTCCCTGGCCCCGTTTTCCGGGCATCGACATCGTTCTGGGACCAGAGATGAAGTCCACCGGCGAGGTGATGGGAATCGATGAGGATCTCGGGATGGCCTATGCCAAGAGCCAGATAAGCGGGTTCAATCCGCTGCCCATGGAGGGGAATGTCTTCATTTCAGTCAGCGATCGAGACAAGGAAACGGTCTCTCTTATTGCCTCCCAGTTCGTGGAGGCCGGGTTCACTCTCTATGCGACCGGGGGAACCTTCCAAAAACTGGAAGAGGCTGGCGTGCCTGCCAAGCGGCTCTACAAGCTGGCCGAGCGCAGGCGTCCGAACGTCCTGGACATGATGAAGAACGGGGAAATCCAATTCGTCGTGAATACGCCGAGCAGCCATGAATCACGGGCTGATGAAGTGGCCATCCGCAGCACGGCGGTGGCCAACAAGGTCAGCCACTGTACGAACCTTGCGGCGGCGGAGGCCAGTGTGAAGGCTATTCGCTCCCTTCAGCAGCGCGAGTTCAAGGTGACTCCGCTGCAGGAATACTACTAGGCAGGGGTGTCCTCTGGGAGGGCCGGTGCGCGCAGAACGACGGCTATCTGATGGTGTTGGTCCGCCCTGACTGCAAGGCCGTGAAGCGGGAACGGATCTCGGAGGCGGATCCGAGGCAGAGGTAGGCATCGTAGTCGACCTGGAGGGCCGGCTTGAGTGCAAAGGTCTTGATCGGGGCGAGGCAGGAACAACTTGAAGTCATGGCTCCCGAAGCACGGTGGACACCCAGTCGGAATGACTCATTTTCGAGGTAGGTCCATTCCTCTGAGTCCGGCTCGGGGAGCCCCGGCGCCGCGGGAGGGGGCCAGGGCCGAGACGAGGGCCAGGACGACGGGAAAAGGGAACCTGCGCACGGTTACTTGAAATCCCGGCTCTCCATGAACTCGTACCAGTCCGCTTCCAGCGCGGCGTCGTCCTCGTAACCGTAGGTGTCCAGAAGAACGGTTTTTGTGATTGTCTCTCCCTGGCGGGCACGCTCGACGAGCTTGCGGTACTTCGCGATGTTTTCGTCGTTGCCGACGAGGAAATAGGTCAGGGCGAAGATGTAGCCGGACTGGTTGGGGGTGAGGGTCAGGATTTTCGCCTTGCAGACGGTATCGAGGGTTTCCCGGATGTCCTTTTTGCACATTTTCTTCAACGGACCCGGCCAGTCCTCGTTCGGTTCGAGCGTGGCACCCCGCTTGAAGTCAGCCTTCTCGTTCGCGTAGTAGGTCTTGAAGTCGATGTAGTGGACCCGGCAGAGGCGGAAGATACGGTGTTCGACGTAGTAGCCCCAGCCCGCGGTCATCCAGAAGGGCAGGTTTCCGGTCAATCCCCGGCCTTCCAGAATGGTGGCGGCGGTGCCGTGAACGAAGACAGGGGTAAGATCAGTTTCGCCCCCGGCTGATTTCTCGGGGTCGGCCTTGCAGAGGACCCGGTAGCGATTCTGCGGATCCCCGTAGTTGCGGGTGATCCTGCAGGACTGGACCTGGTTGGCATCCCAGCCGCTGCGTCTCTGCTGCTGCTCGAGGACGGTGGTGTAATCGAGACCCGAGCCGATGAGATAGACTGTAAAGCGATAGGGCGCGGTATCCGCGCCCGAGGCGCCGCCGGGAGTGCGGAATTTGTTCTTGCTGAAGTCCTCCTCAAGTCCGGGCATGACGTGGACACACTCGTCCCAGACTTTCTCGGCATATCTGCGGGCCGGATCGTGGTTGGTGCTCTTGGCGCGAAGGGCAAAGTGATCGGTGAGGCGTTCACGCCATTCAAAGTTCTCAAAGTGCTGATGCTGGGCCAGCACGGCAGGCGCCGAAAGGATGGCGAGAAACAGAAGTGTGGCCGGGAGTATTTTCATGAAAAGTGAGGCTAGGGAGCGCGTTGGAGGATGGCAATGAGAGAGGGAAGGCAAATTGTCTGAACTGGCCGAACGGTCTGTTTCCTTCGGCGACGGGATGAAGGCGGAGGGACGGGATATTCGCTGCGGGGGGTGACGATCCGGGGAAATTGCATGTGGGAACGGACAGCCTTCCGGGATGGGGCCGACTTGGTTTGCGGATGGAGATGGTTGAAATGGCGGAAAGAGCGGCTTATGCTCTGCAGGGCAGCGGTAATTCCAGGAGAACCGACACCGGGGAGGAAGCCAACCCCTGATAAGATGAAGGCCAGACAGGAAGAGAGCACCAGGACCGGTAGCGCCCTGGGCGGGTTTGCCCTGGGGCTCGGGGTGGCAGGTCTCTACCTCGCCGTGCAGTTGTGGATTCTGCCTGCCGCGGGGATTCCCACCTGACTGAGCGCTCAGTGCTGCCCGGTCGGGAAGGACAGGAACGAGAAGTGGCAGGCGGAGGGGGAACCGGAAGAATGTGCACCCTGACTTGGTGGCGGGAATCTGCGGGATCCTACGAGGTCTACTTTAACCGCGACGAAAGGAAGACGCGAGCGATGGCCGAGCCTCCGCGATTGCGCGAGCGGGAAGGCGTTTCTTTTCTTGCTCCGATCGATCCCGATGGCGGGGGCACCTGGATGCTGGTCAATGAGCGGGGATTGCTGGTCTGTCTCCTCAATCGCTGGCATGAGGAAGCGGAAGGGATAGTGCCGGTCCGGAGCCGGGGTCAGATCGTCATGGAGATGGCCGCGCTGGAGAACGTGCCCGCGGTGGAGGAGCGGCTCCGCCTCGAAGAGCTGGAAGGAGTGTGGCCCTTCAGGATAGTAGGATTCGATCCGGTGGGAGAACGGTCCTGGACCTGGAACGGCAGGAAACTGACGGTCGATCGCATTCCGGAGCTGCCGCTCTGCTCGTCCTCTTTTCACTACGCCGAGGTCAGGATCGCCCGCCGTCGTCGTTTCCAGGAGTTGCGCTGTGCCCAGCGCATGGGAAGCGACCTGCTGGGGTTGTATCATTCCGATACCGAGGACAATCCATCTCCCTTCACTCCGAGGATGCTGCGGCCGGATGCGCAGACCATGAGCCGTAGCAGCGTGAGAGTGAGGAACGGGAATGTCACCTGGACCTACCTCGAGGAGCGGCCCGAACTGACGGGAGAGCCCCGGCGCTTCGAGACCTCCCTTCGAAGTGGTGGTCCTGCGGGCGGCCCTCCGGGGAAATGAGAAAATGCGATATGGGCGAGGAGGCCTGTGCCCGTTAACTGCGGGAAGTGGTGCAGGGGTTGAAAGGGCCGTTCCAGATGGCAGCAAAAAGGCGACGAGGAAGCGTAGCCTTTGTTTTTCAGGAAAGAGAGGCCTACTTGACCTTGATCACTCCCTTCATGACTCCGAAGTGTCCGGGAAAGGTGCACAGGTAGGGATAGTCCCCGGCTGCGTCAGCCTTGAAGACGATGGTTTCTTCTTCCTTGGGGCCGAGGATCTTGGTGTTGGCGATGATTTGGGCAGCGAGGGAAGGGTCGGTGGGAAGATAGCCACCTGCCTTGTTGGCGATGCCGCCGATGGCGAACTTGATGATGTCGGTTCCGGGTTTGAGGATCACCACGTTGTGGCCCATGGCCTCCTTGGGAAGGGCTCCGATATTCTTGAGGGTGATGGCGACGGTCTGTCCGGCCTTGGCCTCGATCTCGGTCTTGTCGTACTTCATGAGGTCATTGCCAGTGATCGTGACCTTGACGTCAGCCTTTGCGGGATCGGCCTTTTCCTCGGCAAGAGTGAGACCAGTGGCCAAGGCTACAGCAGTCAGCGGAAGGAGGAACTTTTTCATGTCCGCGGGAAGATGGGCTGTGATGCGCTGGGCGCAAGTAAATCTTTCAGGGAGGGAAGCGAAGCCATCCGATGAGGGGAGAAGATAAGTCGGTGACCTCATCTGATGAGATGAGTTGATCCTGCTGGCGGAAAGGGTCAGGACTTCAGCGCACTCCGAAGGAAGGGAGCGGTGCGTGAAACCTTTGACGTGAGGATCTTCTCGGGGGGGCCCTGGGCCACAATGCGGCCACCTGCATCGCCTGCCTCCGGACCCATGTCGATCATGTTGTCCGCTTCCGCCATGATGCCGGTGTGGTGCTCCACCACCACCACGGTGTGCCCCTCGTCCACCAGGCGGTGGAGCACGTCAATGAGCTTCTTGACATCCTCCAGGTGGAGACCGATGGAGGGCTCTTCGATGAGGTAGAGGTTGGCCTGCGGTTTCCTCGTCTTTACCGCAGTCCTGCTGATGCGTCCGCGGGTGAGTTCGGTGACGAGTTTGATGCGCTGCGCTTCGCCACCGGAGAGCGTGGGACTGGGCTGACCGATCTGGAGGTAGCCCAGACCGGTGTCCTTCAGGAGGGAGAGCGTGCGGTGCAGTTTGCCGTGGGCGGAGAAAAACTCCGCCGCCTCGTCGATGGTCATGGCCAGGACGTCTCCAATGGATCGACCGTTGTAGCGAATCTCGAGAGTGGCGGGATTGTAGCGTTTTCCGTTGCAACCATCGCAGTGGGTCCAGGTGGAGGGGAGAAAGTCCATCTCGAGCTTGATGCGGCCGTTCCCCCTGCACTCGGGGCATTGTCCGCTCGAGTTGTTGAAGGAAAAACGCGAGGCCTCGAACCCTCGCAGGCGCGCCTCCGGCAGTTGGGCGAAGAGCTTGCGGATGTCATCGAAGATCTTGACGTAGGTGGCGGGGCAGGAGCGGGAGGTCTTGCCAATGGGGGATTGGTCCACCTCGTAGCAGTGCCGGATCGATTTGATTCCGGAGGCGGTCTTCCAGGTTTTTTCGGCTCCGCGCTTGAAGAGCTCCCCGATCGTGCCGCGCATGAGGGAGGATTTCCCGCACCCTGAGATGCCGGTGATGACGGTCAGGCGCTGGAGAGGAATTCGGACTTCGATGTTTCTGAGGTTGTTAAGGGCGCAGCCCTTCACTCGCAGCCAACCCGTCCTGGCGGCGACCTTGGGGAGGGGGCGGCGTTGCCCGCGGACGGGATGGACCAGGGGATGAGCCAGCGCTTGCCCGGTAATGGACTTCCTGAGTTTCCTGAGTGTCCCCAGCGGTCCGGAAGCGATTACCTCGCCGCCGTGTCGTCCGGCTCCGGGGCCGAGGTCGATGATATGGTCGGCCCGCGCCATCGTCTCATCGTCATGCTCCACCACGAGGAGGGAATTCCCCTTGCTGCGGAGGGCTTCCAGGGTGTTGAGGAGCTTGTCGTTGTCGCGGGGGTGCAGGCCAATGGTGGGTTCGTCGAGAACGTAGAGGACGCCCCGCAGATTGGATCCGAGCTGGGCGGCCAGACGGATGCGCTGGGCCTCGCCGCCTGAGAGAGTTTTGGCCGAGCGGTCCAGCTGCAGGTAGCCCAGTCCCACCTCTTCCAGGAAGTGGAGGCGTTGAGCGATTTCGGGGAGAATGTCGCGGGCGATGGTGGCTTCCCGTCCGGTGAACCTGAAATCCTGTACCGTGGCGGCGGCCTTCGCTACCGGAAGGAGAGTGACATCCTGAATGGCCCGGCCCTGGATTCGAATGGCCCGGGACACTTCATTGAGCCGGGCGCCCCCGCAGTCAGGACAGATCACGAGCTCCTCCTCGTCCGCCCGGTCGAGTTTGCGATCGAACTCGATTTCAGCCTCCGTGACGGAGTTGTAGGGCTTGTTGTTCCGGCGGTCGAAACGGTGGCGGGTTCCGGCGGTCTCTCCGTGGCCCCGGCAGGTCCTGCACCAGCCCCGGGGTGAATTGAATGAAAAATGGGCAGGATCAGGAGTCTCGAAGGAACGGCCGGTGACCGGACTGACCCGCGCTCTGGAGAAGGGGGACAGGTGCTTGTCGCTATCGAGCACCCGCAGGGTGCCCTTTCCCAGTTGCAGGGCCCTGGCCACTGCTTCCCGGAGGTCCGAGAGCCGAGTGGTGGATTTTGAAAGGTGGAGAACGAGGACATCGATATCGTGTTCCTTGAAGCGCTCCAACCGCTGGAATCCCTCTACCTCCTTCCACTGGTTGTCGACCAGAAGGCGGGTGTAGCCCTGGCGTCCGGCCCAGGCGGCTACCTCGGTGTGGAACCCCTTCCGGCCGCGGACCACGGGGGCGAGGATGTCTACCGGGCCCTTCTTCACCTGGTCCCGGATAACGGTCACGATGGCGTCCTCGGTTTGCGGCACCACCGGCTCCCCGGACTCGGGGCAGTGCTGCGTTCCCAGCTTGGCATAGAGCAGGCGCAGGAAGTGGTAGACCTCCGTAACGGTGGCGACGGTCGACTTGCCGCCCCCCTGTGAGATGCGTTGCTCGATCGCAACTGTGGGCGGGAGGCCGGAAATGCGGTCGATATCGGGCTTTTCCAGCTGTTCAGCAAACTGTCGTGCGTAGGGCGACATCGAATCGAGGAAGCGCCGTTGTCCCTCGGCGAAGATGATGTCAAAGGCCAGGGTGGACTTGCCACTCCCACTCAGTCCGGTGACGACCACGAACTTGTCGCGGGGGATGGTCACTTCAATATTCTTCAGATTGTGTTCGCGGGCACCGGAAATCTGGATGGCATTCCCGATGCTCGTCCCGTGTCTGGAGGGGTGCTCGTCCAGCTGGTTGCCGGCGGGCGGCCCGGGGATGCTCACGTCGTCGGGATTGAGGAGGGGGGCGAGATAGCGGGCCGTCTCGGTGTCTGTTGTGACGATCTCCTCGGGGGTTCCGGTGCCGATGATTTTTCCTCCGTCTGCGCCGGCGCCAGGACCGACGTCGATCAGGTAATCGGCACATTTGATGACGTCCAGGTTGTGCTCGATGACAAGGAGTGAATGGCCGGCGTCGACCAGGCGCTGGAAGACGGCGAGGAGTTTTTCGATGTCACCGAAGTGCAGGCCGGTGGTGGGCTCGTCGAGGATGAGAAGTTCGGCCTGCGTCTCCCGGCGGGAGAGGGCCTGCATGAGGATGGTGCACAGTTTGAGTCGCTGGGCCTCCCCGCCGGAGAGGGTGTTGAGGGGTTGTCCAAGGCGAAGGTAGCCGAGGCCAAGATCCTCAAGTGGTCGCAGGGCGGAAAGGATCCTGGTCTTGAGCCTGGCCTCGGTGGTGGTCGCACGCCTAGCAGTCTCCGCCGCTCCCCGGCCAAAGAAGCACAGCGCTTCCGTCACGGTGAAGGAAAGGACCTCCGCGATGGTCTTGTCTTCGAAGCGAATCCCGAGGGCGGATTGGTTGTAGCGTGAACCGCTGCATTCGGGGCAGGTGAGATAAAGATCGGAGAGGAACTGCATTTCGACCTTCTCAAATCCGTTGCCCCCGCAGCGCTCACAGCGGCCTGCGCCGGAGTTGAAGGAGAAGTATCCCGGCTTTGCCGCGGCGAGCAGGCCATCGGGGCTCCCGGCGAAGAGTTGCCGCACGAGATCGAAGGCCCCCAGGTAGACGACAGGGGTAGAGCGGGGCGTGCGGGAAAGCGGACTCTGGTCCACAATTTTTACAGCCGCGAGTTGCTCGGTTCCGGTAAGGGAGCGCAGGGGTGCCGGTTCGTCCTGGCTCTCGAGGTGGAGGACCGCCGCCAGATTCTGATAGAGAACATCGTGGACCAGGGTCGACTTGCCCGAGCCGGAGACCCCTGTCACGCAAGCGAAGACCCCGAGCGGGATGTCGGCATTCAGCTTGAGGAGATTGTGACGGGATGCCCCGCGGATTCTGAGGTAACCGGAGGGGGTGCGACGAACGGAAGGAAGGGGGATTGACTGCCGGCCCAGCAGGTAGGGGAGGGTGGAACTCCGCGGGCAGGTCTTGAGAGCCTTGGAATGGAAGGCCTGGCGTCTCGTGAGAGCGGCCACGATTTCCCCTCCGTGTTCACCCGCACCCGGACCGAGATCAAGCAGGTGATCGGCGGCCCGCATGACGGCTTCCTCATGTTCGACCACCAGGAGAGTATTGCCCTTGTCGCGCAGGCCCTGCATGACGGAGACGAGCGCCCCGATGTCGCGGGCGTGCAGGCCGACCGTCGGTTCGTCGAGGACAAAGAGAGTGTTGGTGAGCGACGCGCCGAGGCAGCTGGTGAGATTAACCCGCTCAATCTCGCCGCCGGAGAGCGTGCGGGTAGCACGGTCAAGGGTAAGGTAACCGAGTCCAACTTCACAGAGGTAGCGCAGACGGTTGGTGATCTCGGAGAGGATGAGATTGATCGTCCGGTCGGTGCTGGAACTTCGACCGTGAATCCTGTGGGGCAGCTCAAGGACCCATTCGTGAAGATGGGCGACCGGATGTCGCCAGAGATCGGGAAGGGTGCAGCCATCGATCTGGAAGCAGAGGGCCTCGGGTTGCAGGCGTGCCCCACGACAGCTGCCACAGGTCGTATAAGAGCGGTAGCGGCTCAGAAAGACACGGACATGCATTTTGTAGGCACGGCCCTCCATCCACTCGAAGAATCCCTTCACCCCATACCATTCGTCGCTTTCCCATGCATCCTCCGGGTTGTCACGCTCTCCGTAGAGAACCCAGTTCTGTTCCTCCTCCCTCAGGTCGGAGAAGGGGCAGTCAAGATCGAGGCCACGTCGCGCGCCGTGCAGCTCAAGGTCACGCTGGCACTCTTCCCCGCGCTCGCTCTGGAAAGGTTTCACGCAGCCTTCGTGAATGGAACGGTGGCGATCGGGAATGGCCTTGGCGAGGTCAATGCCGATGACGCGTCCGAACCCGCGACAATCAGGACAGGCCCCCACCGGGTTGTTGAAAGTGAAGAGGGAAGGGGTGGGAGGGCGGGTGGTGAACCCGGTGACGGGGTTGGCCCAGTTGGTGGAGAAGGGATGGGGGTGGCTCCCATTCTCCGAGTCGGCGATGCTGCAGGCGCCTCTGCCCAGATCGAGGGAGCGCTCAAGTGCCTCCAGGAGGCGTTGCCGGTTGCCCTTGCTGATCCTGATGCGATCCTGGATGACCTGCACCTGGGGAGGCAGGAGGGCAAATCCCGTCTCCTCCGGAGTGTCTGTCCGGATCACCCGGCCGTTGAGGTGGATGCGGAGGTATCCCTGCTGCTGAAGGAAGACGAAGAACTCTTCCAGCTCGGTCCCGGGGGGGACGGGAACAGGGAAGAGGACCAGGGCCTGCCGGCCGGAAAGATTCTCGAAACACCACGCCGAGATCGAGTCGCTGGTGTCGGGCCGGATGAGATCGCCGTTGGAGGGATCTATGGCGTGGGCACAGCGCGCATAGAGCAGCTTGAGGTAGTCATTGATCTCGGTGATGGTGCCTACCGTCGAGCGGGTGGTCCGCACGTTGTTCTTCTGCTCGATGGCGATGGCGGGGGGGATGCCTTCGATGCGATCGACCGCGGGTTTGTCCATGCGGTCGAAGAACTGGCGGACGTAGGGGGAAAAGGTCTCCACGTAGCGTCGCTGGCCTTCCGCGTAGAGGGTCTGGAAGGCGAGGGAGGATTTACCGGAGCCGGAAGGGCCGGTCACCACCGTAAGCTTGCCGAGGGGGATATCGAGGTCGAGTCCCTTGAGATTGTTCTGTCGTGCGCCCCGGACGACGATCATCTCCTTCTGTTTCCCCTTCCGGGGCCGGGGCCGGCGGCGATGTGGAGAAGCAGCGGTGCGTTTCTTGGCAGGGGGCACGGGGTTAGCTTAGGGAGCTGGGAGAGCTCTTGGCCAGTCCATTGGCCTTGCGGCAATCCAGATCGCCCCCGGCGGGGAACGGGAAGAGGGATCGATCACCTCCTTCTGGCAGCGCTGGGCGAGCGGATCGGCAGCTTCACTGATCGTCGTCGTCCGGGGCCTTCCCCAGTCCTTCAGGAACTTCGGGGAATTCGCGGCCAAGAATGGCGAGAAAGTAGGCCTTCTCGGCGGCCGCAGTGACCTCGCGGGTGAGGTAAGCCGCTCCCTCACGGTCTCCCTGCGCCTGGCGCCGCCGGGCCTCTTTGCCGACCTGGGCACGGTAGCGCTCCTGAGCGCTTTCAAAATCAGCTTCGTACTCGGCCCAGATCTTATTCTGCTTGTCTAGAGCCTTCTCGTGTTCCTTTTCGAGGTCGCCTCTGACCCATCTGGGCAAGTCAAGGGCAGCGGGAAGCTCACCTTTCTCCTTCATCCCGTCGGTGATGCCATCAATGAATCTCTCCGCCTCCCGGCTGAAGCGGCGGGCTGAGCTCGTCTCGCTTTCCATTTCGTCGATAAAATCCTTGAGGTTCTTGTCGTGGCGCCGCTTCCAGCGGTCATGGGAAGCCTCTTCCTGGTCGCGAAAGAGCTGGCGCAATTTGACCAGCCAGTCCTCGACTCCGGCTGGCCGGTTCTTTTCCCCGGCCCCCGGCATGTTCCGTCGGGAGGGAGCCGACCATTCCACGAGAAAGTAACTGGCCTCCAGAGGCTCTCCCGTCACGTTCCGGTAGCCGAACTCACGATCTTCCCCCCGCCAGAGTTGCAGGGATTTCCGGGAGTCGGTTCCCTCGCCGGGCTGACCGGGTGCCCAGGTAATGAAATCGAAACGTTCGCCCGTCACGAAGGTCCAGATGGGGGTGGCTACACCCTTCTGGCTGCCTCCGATCCAGCAACCGTCCCCTTCTCCCAGCAATTTCTGCATGGATTCGATGATCCAGGTCGCTTCCGCGTTGTTAGAGGGAACCGCGAGGTGTCCCCCGGCGGCCAGGGCCATATTGTGGGAATCCCCCCAGGAGACTGATTCGGGAACCACCAGAAAGCGCGAACCGTTGATGTTCTGCGTTCCGGAAGGAAAGACGGGTTGCTTGGCCTTGAGGGAGGCGGCGACCCGCTCAAGTTGCCGGGCAATTGACCCTTCATTGCCTCCCTTGCTCCACTGCAGCAGGAAGGGGAGATTGCGCGAAGCGGCAAAGTCGTCCAGCGAGTGGTCGGGAAGGAGCGCGGCGTAGTCCTGGCCGCCGTCGGTGGAGTTGCTTTCGTCGGGCTGGCCCGCCGCCCAGAGATCCTGTCCGGGAGCCCCTCCATCGACCCAGTACCACTTTCCCTCCATCCCGGAGTCCGAGAGACCAATCCAGGCAGGGCTGCCGATTTTCAGCTCGGAAACGGCCCAGGAGAGATCGTCCTTGGTCGGCAAGGCCGCCAGCTGCGCTCCGTGGCCCTCTGCGAAGTGCGAGGCCGCTTGCCAGGGGAGAGCCTCGGTCACGAGAAGAAAATGCGAATCCCCCCGCTTGGCGGTTCCCTTGGGAAGCTCGGACAAATCACCCGCCTTCAGCCTGGCCTTGAGCCGGGCAAGGGCCTGGCTTGTGCTTTCGACGGATTCAGGCTTGGGAGGCTCCGGATCTGCGGGCTTGGGAGCAGGGGGTTCCTTCTTTTTCTGCGGGGTTTCCCTGACGGTGGAGGGCTTCGGCTTAGTTTGGGAGAGGGGTTGCTCGGGGGGCCTGGTCATCTCATTGCGTTC
>Ga0315327_10000578_pt1 | contig 18248 bp, 18 predicted proteins | sample M110032315metaG_FD_203460 | JGI IMG/M metagenome (GOLD analysis project Ga0315327, IMG submission 203460) | Ammonia-oxidizing marine archaeal communities from Monterey Bay, California, United States - M1 100m 32315 | ecosystem: Environmental > Aquatic > Marine > Coastal | place: USA: California... | reverse complement strand
CCTCCCAAACCCATACTGATTACAACAGGTTTTTTAGATTTTGATTTTTTTTCTAAAGTTTCAAGTGAATGAGGATCTTTAAGTAAACAAGTTCTGGATGCAATTTTATATTGTTTAACTTTTAATTTTTCAAGAATTTCTACAGCTTCAGGATAAAAAGCACTACAAAAAAATTCAATTCCAATTCTATCTGCTATTTTTTTTAATTTTTTAGCTTTTTCAAAAGTAATTTCTGATTTTTTAATAAATTTCCAGTCAGGGTGTTTGTTGCTATAAAGGTCATTTGCACGCCACATTTGAAATTTTACTGCATCAGCTCCAGCGTTTTTGGATTCTTGAATAAGTTTTGTTGCTTTATTAATACTGCCTTCCCAATTTGATGCAATTTCAGCTACAATTTTTACTTTCATAATCATATTGATTTAAAAATGAATTTATCTGTTTAACTTTGAAATTTTCTAATAAATTGTGGAGTTAATTTACTTAATGAATTAATAGCTATTTCTGATTCAAATTTTTTTGATTTTTTTAAATTTTTGTATCTACCAGTTAATACTCTAATTGTTTTAAATCCAAGCGGTTTAATTCCAACAAAATCCTTGTTAGGATTATCGCTTACATACATAATATCTTGTGGTTTTACATTTTCTAAATTACAAATTTTCATAAAACAATATGGCGAAGGTTTAGCATTTTTTAGTCCATAATTAGAAGTAAGGAAGCATTTTTTCATGAGTTTTTCTAATTTTAATGCTCGAATTTTGTTTAATTGAACAATTTTATTTCCATCAGTCACAATATAGCAAGAAAAATTTTTTAAATTTTTTAGACATGATTTTGCATCGTTTGAAAGTTGAATTTTTGGAGAATGTTTCCGGTAGATTGAAAGACATTTTTTGACTTTGGTTTTTGAATAAATGTTAAAAAAATTTAATAGATCATCAATAATTTGAATTCGTTCTTGTTTGATTCTTTTTTTGAGAAATCTCAATAAATTTTTCTTAGGAATGTTATACTCATTAGATAAGTAATCAACAATTGCATTCATTCCACTATGGAAAAATGTTTTTTCATCGTATAATGTGTCGTCTAAATCAAAAACTATTATCAATTTATGAACATGTCTTTTGAATATCTAATTAGAGTTTTGTTTGAAATTTTCACTTGTTTACCTAGTTTTTGATCTAAACATTCCTTGATGAACCAGGTAAATGAATCAAGACCAGAAACTATACTTAGAGTTGATGCACCACCAAATCTGGCATTACATTCTAAAATATGTACACAATTTTTTGAATCTACCAGAACTTGAAGAACTATGTGCCCAGAAAAATTAAAAGATTTTATTAATTTTTTAGTTATCAATTCCAATTTTTTATTTCTAACCACATTCGAAATTTTTGATTCACCATTAACAATTAATTTTCTTTTTCGGATAACTATTCCTTGTGGCTTTCCTTTTTTTGTAACATATGCATCAATACTAAATTCTTCTCCAGAAATATATGCTTGAAAAATAGGATTTTCAAGCATATTTTTGTATTTTTGTGCATTTGTCTTTGATAAATTTAATCCAATGAGTTTTGAACCAGAGCCAAATCTTTCTTTAACCACATATTTTTTTGAATTTATTTCTTCAATATTTTTTGAAGTATGAATTATTGGTAGACCAGATTTTTTCCCATGTTTATAAAAACTAATTTTATCTAAACAAGTATTGATTGTTTTTAATGATGATACCATTACAAAAATTTTATTTTTTTGTAATAAGGATTTATTTTTCGCAAAATAGGCTAAATCACCATCTCTTGACGGAATAATATAATTAATCTTATTTTTTTTACAAAATTTAATTAATTTAGTTATTTCTAAATTTTCTAATAAAGGCATTTTCCAAAATTTATCTACAAAGAATTTTCCAACACAGTTAAAATCAGAATTTATACCAAAAATATTTACATTATATTTTGTAGAGTTTTTTAATTGTTCAATTGTAGTTGCTTTTTGTGAAATGCTGGTAAATAAAATATTTTTTTCAGAAGCATCAATTAGGTTGGTGAATTTTTCCTTGAAGAAACAGTGTAATATGGAATTATGAAAGGTTCCATTTTTGTAGACATGATTTTGCAATGTACCCTCATTAACAAATCCTTTTTTTGTCAAAATATTTAGAATGTTTTTTCTAAATTCAAATGTCTCAGTGGTAATTTTATTTAAATTTAAAATATTGAATCCAATATTCAAAATAATTTCTAAAAAAGTTTCAAAATCTTGTTTTAACTTTAAATTTGATTTTGAACGTTTTGTTTCAGTAACAAATGAAATTTCTCCTCGTTTTGATTTCCAATTAATGTGTACAAGTCCTCCATAACCTATACATTTTCCTTTTTGTAAGATACTGAATAATATTATTTCAGGTTCTTTTTGTTCAAATGTAGGCACAATAACGGTGTTAAAATAATTTTCTTGTTCTTTTTTTGTAATAATTTTATTTTGTCTTAAAATACTTCTTTGTTGATTTCTCCATATTCTAATTTTTTCAATATCTTCTTCTCTAAGTGATATTAATTTCATATTTTTTAATGCGAATTTTTTTGTTTTTAGTATAGAATAATTTTTCACTACTAAATCAATCCTGATTCGTGTATTTTTTGTTTTAATTCTTCTTTTGAAATTTTTTCAGCAACATCAGAACTATATGTTGTTAAATTTTCTACTTTGTTAATTTGTTCATACATTTCTGTAAATGTACTACTTTTGAAAAGTTCATGATGTGGATTTGATATCATATACATATCATTTACATTCCAAGTATAACGTATTTCATCATTATTGATTAGAGTTTCATGTAATTTTTCTCCAGGACGAATTCCGGTTATTTTTTGTTTAATTTCTCCAAGTAGATCACTTAACGCTTCAATTAAAATTGACATTTCATAGCTTTTTAATTTTGGAATAAATATTTCAGAACCCTTTCCTGTTTCGGTTGCCTTAAGAATAAAATCTAATGCTTCATCCATAGTAATTGTAAATCGTGTCATGTTGGGATCAGTAATTGTAATTGGTTTTTTATTTTTAATTAATTCAATAAATTTTGGAATTACCGAACCACTACTACCCAATACATTCCCGTAACGAACTGCTACAAAATTTGTTCTATGTTTTTGGGGATTTATATAATTATTAGCAGTAACAAATAATTTTTCCATTAATAATTTTGTTGCACCATAAGTGTTCAATGGGGATACAGCTTTATCAGTACCAACACAAATTACTTTTTCAACATTTTGTCTTAGACTATTATCTATAACATTTTGTGAACCAATAACATTAGTCTTTATTGATTCAAATGGATTGTATTCAATTTTTGGAACATGTTTTAATGCAGCAGCGTGAAAAACAATATCAACATCTTCTAATGCAGAAAATAATCTTTCAGAATCTCTAATATCACCAACAAAAAAACGTAATCTTTTATCATTAAAATTTGACTCCATTTCAATTTGTTTACTTTCATTTCTGCTGAAAATTCTAACCGTTTTTGCATTTAGTTTTAAGAGTCTTTTAGTTAATGCAGTGCCTAATGAACCAGTTCCTCCAGTTATCAAAATTGTTTTATCTTGATACATGAAAAACTATTTTTTAATATAATTAAAAAACTTCCGAATGAAAAATATGTCATAGTTTTTTTAAAGTATCAAGAAAAATTGATGAGGAATTGCCAATATTAGATATATTATTGACTGTGAATTCATTACCTTTTTGGCATAATTGTTCAAAATCAGCATCATTTGTTATAATTCTTGAAAATGTTTCATCAAATTCTTCAATAGAGGTTTCAATGCAAGAATTCGGTATATATTGTGCATTTCCAAAAACATCATGCTCAGATAAGATCGAAATCACTGGTTTATGGAGTATTTGAGCTTCTAATGTACCAGAGGACACTCCAATTGACAATACAATCTTTGTATTAAGTAATAAATCAGAAAGATCACCATTTTTTAAAATTTTTACATTTGATAAATCAGAATACAAAGTTTCTGAAAAATCTGTTTCTGCAGAATCAGGATGTCTTTTAATTATAAGATTTAGATTGTGTTTGGTTACTGAATCATAAATTAATTTGATTGTTGATTCATATTTTTTCCACGCATTAACATCATGCCCAATTGATTGTTGATTTCTTGGGCCAGTGGCTAATAATAAAACATAATTAGAATTGTTTGATTGTTGATCTTTTGTTTCAAGTATTCTATCAATATTCATATTTCCTATTATATGAATTTGAGATTTTATGAAATTTAGATTTGAGATATAATTAGATGAAATTTTTCCCCAACTAAAAAAATAATCAGAATCAATTGGAAGCACACCAGCAACTGTTTTATTATAATTTAGTGCTGACGAGTTGTCAAGTATTACACCATGTTGTAAAAGAATAACATTAACAGAAAAATTTTTTGCTAAACTAAGAAATATTTGTTCGGTGAAACCAGCTTCAGATAAGATTATTACATAATTTAGATTATTTGATAATAAAAAATTTTTTGCATATTCAATTTCATGTATAGAATCTAAAATTTTATTTTCAAATATTTTAATTAAATTTAATTTTAGATAATTCCAAAAAGGAATTTTTTGGAAAGTAAAAAAAGAATTAAAAAATTTATCATCATTTAAAAATTGATAAAAGTTTTTGAGAAGTTTTTTATGTTCATTATCAATTTTTGTTTGATTTTTTTTTATTGATTCATTTGATGGAGCATATGGAATAACACTAGAATTCTTTATAATTTTTAACGAATCAAGATTATGAAATAATGGTCTGTGCCTATTATACAAATGAAGTGATATATCAGAATTATTTGATTCTTGGAATATTTTTCTATATTTGATTGGATCAAATTCTATTAGTCCAAAATTATTACTGTTATTTTGTTCAAATTTTTTCTTAAGTAAAAAATTGTTGATGATATTTGAATAATTTTTAATTTTTTTATAATTTTTTTTTGAGAATTTTAATGAAATTGAACTAGTGAAATTATACTGTACTTTATCCCATGTTAGTTCAATATTAGGCGATTTTTCATTTATGGGTACTGGATTCATGCCTAAATTTTGTGCAATTTGTGATAAATTTGGTGAGCAATAAAATTTGGAGTTAGGATATAGAGATTTTAATTTGTTTAATATTAAAAAATTTTTTATTAATGGAATTAAAAAATTATGAAATTCGATTCTAAATAATGAACCAAGATTTACATTTTCGTATGAAAGAAGTTCATTGCCATTATTTTGTGAATACCATTGGCAATAATCTATGCATTTTGAGTCTATTAGTTGTAACTCATTTTTTTCAATTAATTCATCTGATACCATATGATCAATCTGATTTAGTGTAAATTCTCGATCAGATTCAATATCAAATGTAATTATTTTTTCAAAAGATTTTTTCAATGTTTTAAATTCTTTAGTGTTTGTACTAGAATCTATTAATAATAAATAAGAATTTTCAGATTGCATTTTATTTTTGGAGTTTTTTGATTGTGTCAATTACCAGATTTAATTCATGTTTACTGATCTGAGGGAACAACGGTAATGATAAAATTTCTGAATATAATTTTTCTGAATTAATTAATGTGGAATATATTTTTGTTTTATTTTTGTAAAAATTAAATTTATTTAGAGGTTTATAATGTACAGAAGTTCTAATTCCTTTTTTTAATAGATGTTTGAATAAAGTATTTCTATCCATACCAAAATTTTTTAGAATTTTGATTACATACAAATGGCAACTATTATTGTTTAATTTAGGATCTACAAATAATTCAATGCCAATTATATCTTTTAGATGAGTATTGTAATAGGTACAAGCTTTTTGTCTTGATTTATTCATTTTTTCTAATCTTTTTAATTGGTTAAGACCTAATGATGAACGAACTTCATCCAATCTGTAATTGTAACCTAATTCAGACATATCAAAATCCCAAGGATATCCTTTGGAGAATCTCTCTTTAAGAGATTTGGTAATTCCGTGATTTCTTAGATTTTGTATTTGTAAAGCAGTTTGTTTTGAATTAGTGATAACCATTCCACCTTCAAAAGTTGTTAGATTTTTTGTTGGATAGAAACTAAAACATCCGGTCTTACCAAAATTACCTACATGAGTTTTATTGTATTTTGTACCTAATGCATGAGCACAGTCTTCAATAATCTCAAGATTGTAATTATTTGCTATTTTTTTAATTTGTGGCATATTGCATGATTTACCTGCAAAATGAACTGGGAGTATTACTTTAGTTTTTTTTGTGATATTTTCTTTAATTGATTTTGAAGAGATGTTTAGATCATCATAATTTACATCTGCTAACACAGGAGTAGCACCTGTATACAAAACTGCATTTGCAGTTGCAACAAATGTAATATTAGGAATTATTACTTCATCACCTTTTCCAACTCCAATTGATTTTAGAGATAGGTGTAATGCAGAGGTAGCATTAGAAACACCAATAGCAAATTTTGAACCAGTAAATTTTGCAAATGCCTTTTCAAATTTTCTTAGAGAGGGCCCATCAGTTAATAAATTAGATTTTAAAGATGTCTCTATTGCAACACGATCTGACGGTTCTATATTAGGAACAACAAATGGAACCTTAATTGAATCATTTTCAAATGCATCAATATGTTTTTTTTTCATTTTGATTATTTTCTAATTAATTATCTTTTATGAGTTGCTCATAGATTCTCATTGTTTCTTTGGTCATTTGTTGAGAATTACATTCACTATGAACTAAATCATAACCAGATTTACCTAATTTTTTACATTTTTCTTCATTTTGTAATAAATCCAATATAGCAGTAGACAATTGATCATAATTTTCAGGTTCAATCAAAATACAATTTTCATTGTGTTTTATTGTGAATGGAATTCCATGAGCAGTAGTGCTTACGAGTGTTTTTTTAAATGCAAATCCTTCTAATGGAGTAAGTGGAGATAATTCCCATTTTGATGGGAGAACTAGAAATTCACATTGGCTATAGGCAGAAATTACATCAGAACGAGGTGGTTTTTCAATAAGACGTATTCTTTCAGATAAATCATAATCTTTTATGGTTTTTTTAATTACTTTTTGATAACCAAAATCAACACCCATTATAACAAATATAATTTCATTTACAAGAGGATTATTTTTTATTTGTTTAATTGACTCTAACAATGTATCGATCCCTTTTACTTGATGAAAACGACCTAAAAATAAAATAAATTTTTTTTCAATAGAATATTTTTGTATAAAATTTGTATTTGAAGAATACAATTCATTAAGATCAATCCCATTTTTAATAATAATAATTTTAGATTCGTTACAGAAATTTTTAAAAATATTTTTTTCATATTCATTAGCAACGATTACTTTTGTTGCTTGTTTTATGATAAATCTAATTAATGGTGATTGTAATTTTATTAAAAATTTTTTTAGAAATGAAGATTTTTTTAGATCAGGATGAGTTGTTAATCCACCTTGATCAGATATTACCAAAGGAATTTTTTTTTGTTTTGATACAATTGCAGCAATAAATGCTTGAAAACTTCTTATTCCAATTGCATGTATAATATCAATTTCATCATCCATCATTTGTTTATACATTCCAGGATTCACAAAAAAAAGGAATGTAGAGAACCATACATGAGTTCGTTTTATGAAATAATTTTCTATTTTTTCTTTAGAAGGTAATTTTTTATTAAATGTGGAGGCATTATTAGCAAAATCAAGATCAGATGTATAGATTGTTACATTATGTCCAACATTTGACAGATTTTTTGCAATATGAATACTTAGGAATAAAATTCCTCCAAATTGGGTTGCAGGAAGAGATGCAGGACAAGTTAAAGCAATTTTCATTTTAATGGTTTTTCTGACATTTCTCTAGTTAAAATGATTAATATTCATTCATAGTTGTCAAGTTGTTGATTTAGTAGTTATGAACTAATATGTGAAAATGTTAGCCCGAGATAATGAGTAAATTGTCATTAATTTTTCAAATAATTAAAGAAAGTATTTTCAAGCCAAAATTAATGCTAGAATTAGCTGAAGAGAAATCAGAGGTAAAAGATGACGAGAGATTTAGAAAACATGAATATGCTTTTGATTTTGAATGTATTAATGATTTTTTTCATCAAAAATATCCAGATGAAGATATAACAAAATTTGAACAGGAAATAAAGGAAATAGATACTCACGTAGAAAATTTTTTCAGAAGATTAAGTGATAAAAAATATCCATCAAAAGAGATGCCATATCCTATTGATTATTCAATTAGTTCAGATTCAAGAAAATTTCTATATATCTTATGTAGAATTACAAAACCAAAGAATGTGATTGAAACAGGGGTTGCATATGGATTAAGTAGTTTTTATATTCTATCAGCATTAAAGAAAAACAAATTTGGCAAACTAACTTCGATAGATTCAGTGTTTCGACCTTGGCAAAGTGAAGATATGATTGGTTCAATCATTCCAAAAAATTTGCGAGATAATTGGAAATTAGTATTAGGAAAATCAAATAAGAAATTATTAGATGAGTTTAAAAAAATAAATGATGTTGAGATTTTTATTCATGACAGTTTACACACATACAAAAATATGACATTTGAATTTAATTGTGCTATAGATAACATAAATGATAAGGGAATAATAATCTCAGATGACATACTAGATAATGATGCATATTATGATTTTATCAAAGATAAGAAAATTAAAAATTCAATTATTAAAGTTGAAGATAGAGCTTTAGGTTTTATTCAGAACTGTTAGTTTTTTGATGCATAAAGAAATCCTATATCAGAAAATAATTTTTTAGTTTTTAGAGAATAATTTTGTTCAATAAGTAATTTCTTTAAATTTTCTAATAATTCCGGATGAGAATCAGCCATATGATATTCAATAACAAGTTTTTGGATTTTATCAAAATAAGACAATGGTAAATTTTCTAATATTTCATATTCAGTTCCTTCACAATCAAGCTTGAGAAAATTACAAGTTTCAATGTCATTATCATCAAAAATCTTTTGTAAGGAAATTGAGTCTACGTTTATTGTTCTGGATGACTTTGAGAACATACTGTGACCAGATTCATCATCGTTTAGATATAATTTTACGTTGGAACTAGAATTAGATACTGCTAGATTGAATGGTTTGATATGAATTAGATTATTTGATTTTATGTTATCTACCAATAAATCATAATTTTCCGGGACAGGTTCAAATGTGAAAATTAATCCATTTTTACAGAATTGTGATGCATATAATGAAAATAATCCAATATGTCCTCCTACATCAATAATTACATCAGTATCATTGATTTCAAAATTTTTTGATTTATACTCTTCAATTAACCATACATGTGTTAGTGCCATTAGATCTGTTGAGTGTTTTCTAATTTTGATTTTTAATCCAGTGTATGTTTCAAAAACAGGAAATTTATCACTAATTAACTTGTAATAGATTTTAGGATAGATATACCAATTTTTGAATATTTTTCTTGAATTCAAGAATATTTGTAAATTTTCAAAAAAATTAGACATATCATAATCAAGGATTTGGTGTGAAATATATTTTCGTAGTAATGTGTAAATGAACTTTTAACTTACTGATTTTGAATTAATTCATTGAGAGTAATAATAACAGGAGGTTTAGGCTTTATTGGAAGTCATTTAGTAGATTCCCTCTCAAAAAAAAATCACGATATAATGATTTTAACAAAAACTCTTTCTAAAAAATCCAATATACAAGAATTAAACAAAAATACCACGATAAAGAAAATTGATATGACCAATTTTCAAAAAGTTGAAAAAGTAATTGAGAGTTTTAAACCAAATATAATAATACATCTAGCAGGAAATACATCACACTCAAAATCATTTGAGAGGCCGCTTCAAGATGTTGATTCAAACATAAAAACTACATTGTTTATGTTAGAAAAAATTAAGCAACTAAAAATTCCATGTAGATTTATTCTAGGTAGTACATTCATTGTTATAGGAAGACCAAAAAAACTTCCGGTAAATGAAGATACTCCATGTAATCCAACTACCATATATGGTACAAACAGATTAGCAAGTGAACATCTGTGTAAAATTTATCATGAACTTTACGGAATTAATACAAATATTTTTCGAATAACAAATTCATTTGGACCACGAGAACAGATTATACCAAATAAAAATGCAGTAAATTTTTTGATGTATAAAGCATTCAAAAAAGAAAAAATTACTATTTTTAATAAAGGAGAATTCTTTAGAGATTTAATTTATGTTGATGATGTAATTTCTGGAATAAATACAATCATCAGTAAAGGAAAAGCTGGTGAGCTTTATTGGATATCATCTGGAGAGAAAACATGGTTTAAGAAATTTGGCAAGACATTACAAAAGATGACTGGGTGTAAGATTGATTATCCAAAAACACCAAATTATACTAAGAAAGTTGACGTAGGGAATTTTGTAGTGAATAATTCAAAATTAAAAAAATTAGGATGGATGCCAAAAAATTCAATTAATGAGGGAATCAAAAAAACATTAGAATTTTTTTCAACTAATCAAAAATAGAAGTTTTTGATAAGAAATTGCTAAAAGATGTAAATTCAAATTCATTAATTATTTTATTCATTTTTTCATAAGCTTTTTCAATATTATGAAATGTGATGAAATTTTCTTTAACAGGTAACTTAATTTTTGGTATGAATTCTGGTGTTAATTCCCAAGAATGAATATAAAATGTAGCAGGGATGTTTTGTTTTTCATAGATCCTAATAGCATTTTTAATAACTTTTTCAGGTAGAGTTCTAAGATAAAATCCACCAGCAGCAGGTAATTTTTTTCCTAGAAATCTTGTTACTAATAATGGAAATTCAATTAATTTTCCATTAGGATCATTTTTTTCTATAGATGAACTTGATATGAGATATGGTCTAGTCTCCGCATCAGGTAATCCATATAGTTCTGTTTTTACAGGCACTACACTACTATCATAAACATAATTATGTTCTATTAAAGAATCAATGACCCAAGAACTTTGTTTGTTTAATGAGAAGGTGGGTGCACGAAATCCTTTAGATTTTTGATTTGTCATTTTTGAGAAAGTTGAAAGTTCATTAGCAAATATTTCTTTGAATCCTAATGAATCAATTTTGTTATGATTCATCGTATGGAACCCAATCTCATGCCCATTCTCCAGTATCGTATCCATGACCTCAGGATTTTTATCAATTAATTCGCCAACAACAAAAAATGTTGCATATGTTTCATTTTTTCTTAACATTTCAATAATTTTGTTTAAGCCTTTGAACATAGTAGGAGTATGATCAAGATTTTTTACATATTTTTGAACTAATTCCGGATGATACCAATCCTCAAAATCAATACCTAAGAGATTCATTTTATAAATTAATTTTTTTTATTACTCTACCAGGATTTCCAAGAACAACAGAATGATCAGGAATAGTACCGCTAATTACACTACCTGCACCAATTATAGAATTTTTTCCTATTGAAGTCCCCATGGTAATTATACTTCCAGGGCCAATTACTGCTCCATCATCTATTGTGACTTGTTTGACTTCTCTTGGATAACCATTTTCTTTTAGAAGTTTGTTTGCAGTTGGATTATAATGTGCAAAAATCATTGTATTAGAACCAATTGTAACATTATTTCCAATATGGATCATATTTGGATAAATCAAATCAATAAGAACATAGGGAGAAAAATGACAGTTTTCTCCAATTTCAACACCTCTAGAACGTTGTAATCTAATGACCCATGAAGAATTGATTGAAGAAAATGCACTTTTGTGGAGTAACCAAGAACGTAGAATTTTTGAACGTAGTTTGATTCTTCCAAAACCACCTTTTAACCCATAAAAATCCATGACTTCTTTTTCATTTATTGAAGATACATTATCATGCTGCATATTGATTCACTAAAATTATTACTTTAACATAAATCGCTTAATTTTTCCATAGTCAGTACGTGGAAAATCTTCAACAAATTCTATTTTTGCAGGAACCTTGAATCGTTCCATATTCTTTATGCAATGAGTAAGAATATCAGTTGAAGAGATTTTAGAATTAATAGATTTTTTTACAAGTAATTTTACAACTTCACCAAAGGAGTTATGTTTCATCGGAATAGCAACAACTTCGTCGATTTCAGATAAAACCTTCACTATTCTTTCAATTTCTTGTGGATAGACTTTTTCTCCAGAAATATTAATGAGATCATCAACTCTACCTAAAATATAGAGAAAGCCATCATCATCAAATCTTCCTAAATCTCCAGTTTTTAACCAGTCATCAGATTTATTGTGTGAGTATTCTTTTTCCCAATAATTATCTATAACATTTGGTCCACGAATCCATACCTCTCCAATATTTTCATCATCACTTTCATTGTGAATTTTTATTTCAATACATTCAGAAGGTTTTCCAACTGATTCAATTTTTTTTTCATCATCAAATAGCATAAATGTCGAACGAGATGCTTCAGTCAGTCCATAATAGGTTGCAACTATACCAGTATTCAAAATATTTTTTAGTTTTCTAATAGTTGCTGGTGGGAAAAAAGTACTATTTGTGATTATTAATCTTAGATTAGAAAGCGGTGCCAGTGAATCATCAGAGACATTAGAAGTAATATTTGATAATGTAGAAGGAATTGCAGCTAATGTAGTAACATTATATTTTTTTATAGAATTAAGAATATCAGTTGCATTAGGATTCTTTTGTAATACTAATGTGCTTCCAACATATAACGAAGTATGCAGACATCCTAATCCAAAAGAGTGAGATAATTGAAGAGGTAAAAGATCAATATCATTTTTTGAATAGTGTAAAGTTCTAGCAATATTTTTTGTACTAAAATCACAACTAGAATGAGTTATAGGAACACCTTTTGGGGTAGAAGTTGTTCCGGATGTATATATTAGATAAGCATAATCATTAGACGATGGTATTTTTTTTTCAGAAGAGATTTCTTTAACTTCAGAGAATTTAACTTTCATTGAATTTTCTAATTCTAGATTCTTAATTTTAGAAAAATATGAATCAGAAGATAAAACAAGTGTTGGTTGTGCAGATGATATTTGATTTTGCAAATTAGATTCTGAAATTCCAGTTGGGATTAGATGTGCGATACAACCTGAATTAATAGTAGCAAGGTATGAAATAACAAATTCGCTTGTATTTTCAAATAGTAAACTAATTACAGATTTTTCTTGAAACTGATTTAGGAATGAAGAAAATTTTTGGACTTTTTCTTCTAATTCTAAAAAAGTAAATTTTGAATTATCATCAATTAATGCTAATTTTCCAGGATCAGATTTGCAGGAATTGGTAAGAAATTTATCGATTGTGTTCATATTTTTGATTTTATCATATCTAAGAGAGTTTTTGGACTATTAATTGAAGTGATTTCATCATCAGAGAAATTAATTTCAAATTTTGCTTCTGTTAAAGTAATTAGATTTAATTGAGCAAATGAATCCCAATCATCATAGTTATTTTGTGTTTTTTCCCAACTAAAATCAGATTCAGTGAGAAGTGGAAAGGTTTCAAAAAAGATTTTTTTTACATCATCATTTAAATTCAATTTTTTAATACATCAAAATTCATAGTATAATAAATAAATCTATTACTATGAATAATATCTATGGGAATTTCAAATATTGGAATAGACATAATAGATATCAATAGATTTAGAAAAAAAGAATACATTAAAAATAAAAAATTTTATGAAAAAATTTTTACTGATTCTGAGATTAAATATTGCTTATCTTTTAAAAATAATGAAGAACATTTTGCAGGAAAATTTGCTATAAAAGAGGCTGTAAAAAAATCAATAAGAGAAAAAATTAGTTTTAAAGAGATTATAACGTCTCATAATAATTCAAAACCTAAGATAATTTTAAAAAAGGAATTAAATTATAGATTTCTTGTATCAGTTACGCATGAAAAAGATTTTGCAATAGCAATGGTGATTGCATTAGATGAGGATTAACTTACAAGAAATTTCGTGTAAGCTTACTAAGTGAATTCAAAAAACTATTGAAAGATTCACTATTTTCTTCACTAGCGACCCATTTTGGAACTTGTATTTTATTTTGAAATATATTTAAAATTTCTTTATCAGATAAAGTCCTAGTAGATTGAATTTCTTTGTATCTTTTAGAGATTTTTGATAGATTTTTCAATATGTTCAATGATGTTTTAATTTTTGTAACAAACATTCCTTTCTTTAGATAGAATAAACTTACTGCAAAGTCAACAAGTATTAATGATGGAAGCATTTTCAAATAACTTGATTTTGTGAAGTGAGTTAACAAACAATATTGTCTGTTACGCTCCATCAGGTAAAATTTGAATTTACTCCACTTGAAACTATATCCTTCTACTGGATGAAAAATTACTGATGTAGAAACGTAAAATGAGTTAATTCCAAACATAGCAGCTCTCCAACATAGATCAAGATCATCATGATATGCAAATAGAAAAGGATCAAAGTTTTCTAACCTTTCAAAAATTACTTTTGATGTAAAAAGGCAAGTACCAGAGGCATAGCTTATTTTTTCAATATCATTACTTTTTTGAGTATTTTTTTCTCCCTTATCACGTGAATATCCAAATCCAAACAATTGAATGAATTGTCCGGAACTTAAGAGCATATCATGATCAGTTGTTGCAAGAATTTTTGGTTGATAGATTCCTTCCCCATTATCTTGATATGCATTAATTAATTCATAAAGCCAAGTTGGAGTTACAACTGTATCAGGGTTTAATACAACAATAAATTCTCCTTTAGCAGATCTAATTCCAACATTATTACCTTCACAATAACCTAGATTTTTTTTATTTTCTATTAGTTTTATTTCTGGAAACTTTTCAGTGCATGCCCTGTAAGATTTATTGGTTGATGCATTGTCAACTAGAATTACTTCAAAATTTACTTTTTCTGTTTTATAAATAGAGTCAAGACATTCATCAAGAAATTTTTCTGCATTGTAATTCAGAATGATAATACTAATCAATGGTCCATTAGATTCATTCAATTCTAAAATTCCTATTTTATTTCCTTCATATCAAAACCTGGTGGAAAAATTCTTGATGTTTTACTAGAGTTCCGTTTACGTTCTTGTGATTTTAGTATTCTTTTAACTTTATTTTCGTCTAATTCTAATGTTGAACATATATCATGTATAGGAATTGATTTTTCTTGGGCATATAACATTAGATCAATTATATCATAAGATAAACTGAAGAAAAATTCTTTGTCGCTTATATCAAAACTCCATGTATCAGGAGATGCCTTTCTTTGTATTATTTCGTTTGGAATCTTAAGTGATTCCGCTAATTGATATACTTGGGTTTTGAATAGATTTGCCAAGGGCTCGATATCCACTCCACCATCTCCATACTTTACAAAATATCCTTGCTGAAATTCTGCTTTATTTGTTGTACCACAAACTAGAAAATTATTTTTTTCAGCATGATAGTATAATCTGCTCATACGGGTCCTATGTTTGATATTTGTAGCAGCAGTCATTGTAAGATAATCATTTAATGAGATTTTGATTTTGTGGGTTTGATTTTGTGAGTCTTGAATTTCTAGATATGGAATACTAAGTCCATCATTGTCAAAATTTTCGGTGAATGTTAGCCTATATTTACATGAAGTATTAAAATCTGGAAATAGTTTTTTGGCAATTTCTTCCCTGGTTTTGTATACAGAGGCAGATTCTAGAATTGAAGTGATATCATCTATTACATATTCAATGTCCAAGTTTTCACAAAGTTTTTTTGCTAATTGTTGACTTTCTGGGTTAGATTCTTTTTCAGGTAAAATTAATCCTAAAACATTCTCTTTACCTATGGCATTACATGCAAGTGTAGAAACAACAGCAGAATCAATACCACCGCTAATACCTACAACTACACCCCGTTTTTTGAATTTTTCAAAAGTCTGAATACGTATGAAATTTTCTAATGATTGTTTTAGATACTGAATATCTTTGATTTGGAGTATATCTTTTGAAAAAACCAATGCAATCACAATGAAATTTTTGTTCCTTCACCTAATAGTAGGACTTTTTCGTCATTGTTAGAATCTGTTGTTATAGAAGAATTTGATGCAATTATACTATCTCTAATTTTCATATTAGAATCAATTACACAATTTTCCATGATAATAGAATTCTGTATGTTACAATTTATCAATTTTGAATTATCACCAACACTGACATTTGGTCCAATTGAACCTGAAGATATATGACAATTCTTTCCTAAAAGTATGGGTCCATTAACATGAACATTTTTTCTATCGATTGTACTACCTTCTCCATAGATTATTCCCATAGATTCGAATCTTTCTGCAGTGTTTTGTTTTTCAGCTTCTTTTCTCAAAACTTCACCATTTGCATGTATAATATCATCAGGAGTACCAGTATCTTTCCAATAATCAGTAATCATTTCAAAATTAACTATATTATCTTCTTCTAGCATCATTTGTAATGCATCTGTAATTTCCAATTCATTTCTCCAAGATGGTTTTAATCTAGAGAATATATCAAAAATTTTTGTTGTAAGAAAATAGATTCCAGTTACTGCAAGATTTGTTGGAGGGTTTTTTGGTTTTTCAATAATTTTTGTAATTTTATTCTCTTTAACATCGGCAATTCCAAATCTCTCAGGATTGGATACCTCACATAAAAGAACAAGTGCATCATCATTTGAAGATTCAAATTTTTGTGAGATAGTAGATATTGACTTTTGAATTATATTGTCTCCTAGGAAAACAAGAAATTTTTCATTTCCTACAAAATTTTTACATAAATTTATGGCATGAGCAATTCCTTTAGGTTCATCTTGTTCAATGTACGAGATTTTTACATTAAATTTTGACCCATCGCCATAATATTCCTTAACTTTGTTTGAACCAATACCTCCTATTATTATAGCAATATCAGTAATACCACAATTTCGTATTGTCTCTACACAGTATTCAGACATGGGTTTGTTTGCTATAGGTAAAAGTTGTTTTGGACCAGTATGTGTTAAAGGTCTAAGCCTAGTCCCATGCCCACCATGTAAAATTATGCCTTTCATCAAGATCTATTAAGAATTTAATATTATAAATTAAAAGAGTTAACTCATAATTCATTAGTTTTGTGACACACAGCTACAAAAAATAATGGATTATGATTTTTTTCGTATGGTGTTATTGAATAATCTTTAGCATTTATTTTTTGAGTTTTATCTTGATTTTGATTTTTTAAATATGAATTATAAAAATTTGATTTTTTATCAAATTTTGATAATATCATACTAAGGAAAAATTTTGTTTTAATTTTTAATTTAGTAAATGACTTAAATCTCATGTATCTCATATCCTTTTTTGAAATAAGTTTTTGAGAAAATAATTCAATATTAGTAAAATTTTTTTCTAATAATTCAATAAATTCACTCTTAGAGAAATAGTTATCATTAGATTTATTATCAAAAATTAATGATTTATTATTTTTATTTAAAGTTGAAATAATTAATATTCCATTAGATTTCAAAATTTTATTAAAATAATTTAATTTATTGTTAGTGATGTTTTTTTCATTCACTATTTCAGAAAAAATAATACTATCTACAGAATTATTTTCATGAATGTAAGTTTCATTAAAATTAGAATATACAATTTTTTTGTTTGAATCAAGTTTTCTATTAGATATCTCCTCATATTTGTTAGATATGTCATAACTAAAAATTTCTTCTGTACCATTATCTAACAATATTTTCGAGCCATGATATGACATTATGCTTGCAAAAGAGTAATCTAAAGTCGTACCAGAACAATATTTTATTGCAAATTCATAACGTGCTAATTGTTTTTTATATGCATTATCAAGAATCATAATCATAAGTAATTCTTCGAAATATATAATTGTCTAATGATTGAAACTAACTTGTGACATCTTTAGAATATGATGATGTAAGTATAATTATTCGTGGTAAAATCTCAGATTGGACACCAGACATAGTTGAGGAATACAAAACAAACTTCATCAATTCTGAAATAATTGTATCAACATGGAATGATGAAAATACTCAAGATGTTGACTGTACAATTGTAAAAAGTAAAGAACCTGAAATGCCTAGTCCACATAAATCTATGTTAAATCATCAAGTAATACTTGCAAGAGAAGGTCTAA
>Ga0315327_10000570_pt1 | contig 18342 bp, 13 predicted proteins | sample M110032315metaG_FD_203460 | JGI IMG/M metagenome (GOLD analysis project Ga0315327, IMG submission 203460) | Ammonia-oxidizing marine archaeal communities from Monterey Bay, California, United States - M1 100m 32315 | ecosystem: Environmental > Aquatic > Marine > Coastal | place: USA: California... | reverse complement strand
TCATAGTAGTCATCTCTCATTGATGAAATTTTAATTAAACCTTCACATTTTGTTTTGATAATTTCAGCATAAATACCCCATTCTTGAAAAAATTTGATAATTCTATAAAAAAATGAATAGAATTTTTAGAGGTTTTTTTTATTTTACCAATTTCATTTAAAAGTCCTGACCAATAATATTTTATTGATTCTAAGGCAATACTATGTTTATCATCAAAGTAGGTATAAATTGTTTTTTTTGAAATTCCCAACTCAGAACATATATCATCAATAGTAACTCCCCTTATTCCAAATTTTCTAAATAAAGAATCAGATTTTATAATAATTTTATCTTTTACGTCCATATAAACTTTGGAAACTATTATATTCCTTTTAGTTTCCGGCGCAAACATAGACAAAATTTTGTTAAAAAAAAATTCATTTTTTAATGATAAAGATGAATATGAAATAAAAAAAATTATTTTTGTTCATTACAAAATAAAATGATATCATTTTTTAAAAAATCTTCAACAGATTATTATATTATTAATCACTCAAAAAAGTTATCTCTAAACCATATTAATAAACTATGTTGGCTATTTGGAAATGCCAAAATATTAAAATCATCTAGTTTAAAAGGAAAATTTATAGGTCCAAGAAAAGAAATGACCACTCCATGGAGCACAAATGCTGTTGAAATTGCATCTAATATTGGAATTGATTCAATAATTAGAATTGAAAGATTTTATAAGAATAAAAATATTGATATTGATCCAATGCTTGAATTAATATATAATAATCCAAATCAAAACATATTTAAAATTAACAGAAAACCCGAAAAAGTAATTAATATCAAGAATATAAAAAATTATAATGATAAAGAAGGTTTAGCACTAAGTGATGAGGAAGTAATTTATCTAGAAAATGTAAGTAAAAAACTAAATAGGTCCCTAACTGATAGTGAAGTTTTTGGCTTTTCTCAGGTTAATTCTGAACATTGTAGGCATAAAATTTTTAATGGAGAATTTATAATTGATGGAAAAAAGATGCCAAAAAGTTTATTTGATATGATAAAAGAAACATCAAATAAAAATCCAAACAATTTAATTTCAGCATACAAAGATAATGTTGCTTTTATCAAAGGTCCATTAGTCGAATTTTTTACAACTAAAAATAAAGATCAATCAGACTTCTACTATACAAAAAGTATCCAATCTTCAATCTCTTTAAAAGCTGAAACTCACAATTTTCCAACAACAGTAGAACCCTTTAGTGGAGCAGCAACAGGATCAGGTGGTGAAATAAGAGATAGAATGGCTGGAGGACAAGCAAGTTTTCCACTTGCAGGAACTGCCGTATACATGACATCCTACCCTAGAATTACTAAATCAAGAACTTGGGAAAAAAATCAAATAAATAAAAAATGGCTCTATCAAAATCCTAAAGATATTTTAGTAAAAGCATCAAATGGAGCTAGTGACTATGGAAATAAATTTGGTCAACCTCTAATAAGTGGAAGTATTCTAACTTTTGAACACAATGAAAACAAAAACTTAATAGGCTATGACAAAGTAATAATGCTTGCCGGTGGTATTGGGTATGGAAAAGAAAATGAAACTCAAAAAAAAGATGTAAATACAGGTGATTATGTTGTAGTTCTTGGTGGAGATAATTATAGAATTGGAATGGGAGGAAGTGCAGTTTCATCTCTGAATACTGGAGAATTAAAAAACTCAATAGAACTTAATGCCGTTCAAAGATCTAATCCCGAAATGCAAAAAAGAGTTGCTAATGTTATAAGAGCTCTAGGAGAAGAAGATATAAATCCAATATTATCTATCCACGACCATGGAGCTGGGGGTCACCTGAATTGTTTATCCGAATTATTAGAAAATACAGGAGGAGAAATAAATATAAATAAGCTACCAATTGGAGACCCTACTCTTTCTGAAAAAGAAATTATAGGAAATGAATCACAAGAAAGAATGGGACTAATTATAAAAAATAATGATTACCCTAAATTACAAAAAATAGCAAAAAGAGAAAGATCTCCACTTTATCATGTAGGTTATGTAAAAAATAATAAAAAACTAGTTTTTAAAGGTAAAAATAAAAGAAATCCAATTGATTTAGGACTAGAAGATTTTTTTGGATCATCACCTAAAACAATAATAAATGATAGAAAAATAAAACCTAAATATAAAGAACCTAAATATTTTCAAAAATTATTAATAAAATACTTAGAAAATGTCCTTTCATTAGAATCTGTTGCTTGTAAAGACTGGTTAACAAATAAAGTTGATAGATGCGTCACAGGAAGAGTTGCAATGCAACAAACCGTTGGTGAAATACAATTGCCATTAAACAATTTAGGAGTAATGGCACTTGATTTTAAATCTAATAAAGGTATAGCAACTTCTATCGGATTTTCTCCTATAGTTTCTTTAATTGATGAAAAGAGGGGAGCAAAAATAGCTCTCCTAAAATCTTTAACAAATATTATATGGGCACCTATTGAAAAAGGAATTACAAATATTTCATTAAGTGCTAATTGGATGTGGCCTGCTAATAATGTTGGAGAAAATACCAGATTATACAATGCAGTTAAAGAAATTAGTGATTTTGCAATAAAACTTGGAATGAACATCCCCACAGGAAAAGATTCTCTTTCCATGACCCAAAAATATTCTGATGGAAAAAAAGTTCTTTCACCAGGAACCGTCATAGTATCTGCAGCTTCAGAAGTTTCTGATATTAATAAAACAATCTCACCAGTATTAAAAAAAGATCAGGAATCTGAATTGATATACATCAATTTCTGTAAAGGACTAAATATTTCTGGAAGTGCATTTTATCAAACACTTACATCACTTGGAAATACAGTACATAACACAAAAAAACCTAAAGAAATAATAAATATTTTTAATGTTATTCAAAATTTAATAAAAAATAATCAAATTTTATCTGGTCATGATGTATCATCTGGAGGGCTTATAACTAGTTTATTAGAAATGAACTTTGCAAACTCAAATTATGGTTTAAATATTTCTACTGAAGGCTTTAAAGAAAATGATTTAATTAAAATACTTTTTAATGAATCACCTGGTGTTATCATTCAAACTAAAAAAAATACTATTTCAGTACTAGATAGAACTAAAATAGAGTATATAAAAATTGGAAGTTTAATAAAACAGAGAAAATTAATCATTAATCACAATAATTCTGATATAAAAATTGACATTGATTATTTTAGAGATTGTTGGTTTAAAACCTCATCATTAATTGATAAAAGTCAAGCAAGACATAATCTAAATGTTGAGAGATTATTAAACTATAAAAATCAAAAACTCAAATACAAATTCCCATCTTTTTTTAATGGAACACACTCAAAAATAAATTACAATAAAAATATCAGAGCAGCTGTAATTAGAGAAAAAGGTATAAATAGTGAAAGAGAAATGGCATATATGTTATATCTGTGTGGTTTTGATGTTAAGGACGTTCATATGACTGACCTTGTAAGTGGAAAAGAAAATCTTGAAGATATTCATATGGTAGTTTTCCCTGGAGGATTTTCAAATTCCGATGTACTAGGATCAGCTAAAGGATGGGCAGGGGTTTTTAAATACAATAAAAATGCTAAAAATGCAATCACTAATTTTTATAAAAGAAATAATACATTATCTCTTGGTGTTTGCAATGGTTGTCAACTCATGATGGAGCTTAATCTATTGTATCCAGAATTAAAAAATAACCACCCAAAAATGAAAATAAATAAATCTGAAAAATTTGAATGTATTTTCTCTAGTGTTGATATCTTAAAAAATAACTCTATTATGTTAAAAAATTTAGAAGGTACTACACTTGGAATTTGGTCAGCACATGGAGAAGGAAGATTTAACTTTAAAAATAAAAATCACAATATAGCTGCCAAATTTCACTATAAAGATTATCCCTCAAACCCTAATGGATCAGATTATTCTGCAGCAATGTTATCTTCAAAAGATGGAAGACATCTTGCAATGATGCCGCATCTTGAAAGATCAATATTTCCTTGGAATTGGGCACATTATGAACCATCAAGAAATGATAAAATTACACCTTGGATATTACCATTTGTGAATGCTAGAAATTGGCTTGAAACAAATGCATAACCTTTTTATAAATTGTTAAAAATAAAATTTATTTTTGTACCAAAAATATTGTCCCATGGTGTAACTGGTAACACGTCTGTTTTTGGTACAGAAGAGTCTAGGTTCGATCCCTAGTGGGACAACAAAAATTTAAAAATTATGAGCATTGTAAAAATATTTTCAGGAAAGGGTTCTTTAGAGTTAGCTAAAAAAATTGCATCTAAATTTGGAAAAAATCTTGGTCAAGGAAAATCTGGTAAATTTAGTGACGGAGAACTTAAATACAGATACACCGAGACAGTAAGAGGTTCTGATGTCTATATTATTCAATCTACTGTTGATGGATCAGATAATTTTATGGAATTATTTTTAATGATTGATGCTGCAAAAAGAGCTAGTGCTAATCATATTAATGTTGTTATTCCTTATTACGGATATGCTAGACAAGATAGAAAAGATAAACCAAGGATAGCTATATCCTCTAAATTGATTGCTAACCTACTTACAGCATCTGGAGCAACTAGAATTATAGCATGTGATCTACATGCAGGTCAAATACAAGGTTTTTTTGATATACCACTTGATCATTTAAATGGAAGTTCTGTGTTTGTACCCTATATTAAAAAATTGGACCTAAAAAACATCATTTTTGCATCTCCTGATGCAGGAGGAACTGAAAGAATAAGAGACTATGCTGAATATTTTAATGTTGACTTTGTTATCTGTGATAAACAAAGAGAAAAAGCTAATGAAGTTAAATCCGTTCAAGTAATTGGAGAAGTAAAAGGAAAAGATGTAATAATTATTGATGATTTAATCGATACTGGAGGTACTATTTCTATGGCTTCAAAAGTTTTAATGGAAAAAGGTGCTAAATCAGTTAGAGCTTTAATTACACACCCAATTCTTAGCGGAAATGCGGATGAAAATATCACAAATTCAGAACTTAAAGAATTAGTTGTAACTGATACTATTCCTCTAAAATTTAGGAATAAAAAAATAAAAGTGTTATCCATTGCAGAACTATTTGCAAAAGCAATTAGAAAAATTCATGAAAATGAATCTACTAGTTCACTATTTATTAACAGATAAATTTAGTAATTATGAAAACAATTGAGATTATAGGGTATAAAAGAGCAAATCTTGGTAAAAATGAATCTAAAAAACTTAGAGAGGAAGGTAATGTGCCTAGTGTTGTCTATGGAGGAAAAGAACAAATTCATTTTCATTCACCAATGATTTTATTTAGAGATTTAGTTTACACTCCTGGTGCAAACTTTGTTAAATTAAATATTGAAGGTGAAATTAAAAATGCAATATTACAAGATATTCAATTTCATCCAGTAAGTGAAATTATTCTACATGCTGACTTTCTAGAACTTAGTGAGAACAAAAAAATAAAAATGGAAATTCCTGTTAAATTTTTAGGAGATGCTCCTGGTGTTCTTCAAGGTGGTAAAATATTAACAAGAATAAGAAAGTTATCTATTCTAGCATATCCAAAAAATATGCCAGAATTTATAGAAATAGACATTAGTCATCTTGAATTGGGAAAAAGCATTAAAGTTGAAGATATCCTTAGTGAACAATATGAAATCTTAAACAGTCCATTAGTTAGTGTTGTCTCTGTCAATATACCTAGAGTAACAATTGAAGAAGAAGAAGAAGAAGAAGAAGAAACTGAAGGAGAAGAAGGAAGTGAGGGAGAAGAAGGAACTGAAGGCACTAAAGAAGCTTCTAAAGGTGGAACAGAAGGTGCTAAAGGTGAAACAGAAGGTGACAAAACAAAATCAAAAGATTCAAAAGGAGATAAAAAAGAAGAATCTAAAGACTAAGAAATATTACAAAGAGTTGAAAGTTTAATATAAATTTATAAACTAAACTTTGTCTCAATGAAATACTTAATAGTTGGTTTAGGAAATATAGGACCACAATACGAATTAACTAGACATAACATTGGTTTTTTAATTCTTGATTACCTAGCATCTAAATTTGAATCTACATTTAAATCAGAGAGACTTGGAAATTATTCTTTAATAAAATTTAAAGGAAGATCAATCCACCTTATAAAACCATCAAATTATGTAAATAATAGTGGAAGAACAGTAAAATATTGGTCTGATAAATTAAAAATAAAAAATGAAAATTTATTAATAGTTCTAGATGATATTTCTCTGAAATATGGAAAGCTTAGAATAAAAAAAAATGGTACTGATGGAGGTCATAATGGATTAAAAAATATAAATGAATCATTAAATTCTAATAATTATCCAAGACTAAGATTTGGAATAGGAAATGAATTTATAAAAGGAAAACAATCTAACTATGTATTAGAAAATTTTTCAAAAGATGAAATGAAAGATTTAGAAATAAATATTCAAAATTCAATCAAAATAATTATGTCATTTTGCTATGAAGGAATTAATATGAGTATGAATAAATATAATTAAACAATAACTGATCCATTAATAGCTTTAGTATCCGGATGCATTAATCTAAGTGAACCATCAGGATTTTCAGCAAGTAATAACATTCCTTGACTTTCAATTCCCATCATTTTTCTTGGTTTTAAATTTACCAAAATCATAACTTGTTTATTTAATATATCTTCTGGTTTATAATATTTTGATATTCCACTTAAAATCACTCTTTTATCAACACCTGTATCAACAATTAATTTTAATAATTTTTCAGATTTTGGTACATTTTCAGCCTCTATAACGGTAGCAATTCTTAAATCAATTTTTGAAAATTCATCAAATTCAATAGTTTCTTTTAGCTCCATTATTTTCTCCTTTTTATCATTTATAGTCAATTTAAGTTTTTCTATTTGATTATCAATTACACTATCTTCAATTTTTGAAAAAATGTGATTTATTTTTCCAAGTTTATGACCAGGTTTAATAAGATTATTAGATGAATCATTCCATGATTTAGATGAAATATTTAAAATTTTAAATATTTTAATTGAAGTAAATGGCAGTAAAGGCTCACATAATATTGCAATATTAACAACAATTTGAATTGAGTTATAAAGTATAGATTTAACTCTATCTTCATCTGTTTTAATAATTTTCCATGGTTCAGTATCTGCCAAATATTTATTACCAAGTCTAGATAAATTAATTATCAAACTCATCGCTTCTCTAAATCTATACTTCTCAATAGATGTTTCAATTTGAAACTTAATATTTTCTATTTTATGAAAAATTTCTTTATCACTATTTATTGATTTTAAATCTTCAGGCACTTTTCCATCAAAATATTTTTCTATTAATACCATAACCCTATTAATATAGTTGCCAAAAATTGATACTAACTCATTATTATTTTTAGCCTGAAAATCTTTCCACGTAAAATCGCTATCCTTAGTTTCAGGAAGATTGGTAATAAGACAATATCTTAATTCATCTTGCATGTCAGGAAAATCAATAAGATACTCATGAAGCCAGACAGCCCAATTTCTTGAGGTTGATATTTTTTCTCCTTCTAAATTCATAAATTCATTTGCTGGAACATTATCAGGAAGTATATATTCACCATGTTCCATCAACATCATAGGAAAAATAATACAATGAAAAACTATATTATCTTTCCCAATAAAATGGACTAACTTTGTATCAGAATCTTTCCAATATTTCTCCCAATCATCTTTCATAAGCTCTTTTGTTGCAGTTATGTAGCCAATAGGAGCATCAAACCAAACATATAAAACTTTTCCTTTAGTATTTGGCAATGGTACTTTAACACCCCAATCCAAATCTCTAGTCATAGCTCTAGGTTTTAAACCCTCTTTTAACCATGATTTGCATTGTCCTAGAACATTAGTTTTCCAATCTTTATGTTTATTAATATAATTTTCAATTTTAGATTGTAATTTATCCATAGGGAGAAACCAGTTTATAGTCTCTTTTAATATTGGTTTATTTCCTGAAAGTTTTGAAATAGGATTTTTTAAATCTAAGGGACTTAAAGTTTTTCCACATTGCTCACACTGATCTCCATACGCATTTTCATATTTACATGAAGGACATTTTCCTGAGATATATCTATCAGACAAAAATTGACTTTCAATTTCATCATAATATTGAGATGATGAAATTTCATCAAATAATTTTTTATTGTAAAGATTTAAAAAAAATTCAGAACTAGTATCATGATGAGATTTGTTAGACGTCCTTGAATAAATATCAAAACTTATACCAAATTTTTTAAAGGAATCATCAATTATTTTATAATAATGATCTACAATTTTCTTAGGAGTAGATTTTTCGTTTCTTGCCTGAAAAGTGATAGGTACTCCATGTTCATCAGTACCACTTACAAATTTTACATCTTCACCCTTAGATCTTAAAAATCTAACATATATATCAGCAGGTATATAAGCCCCCGCTAAATGGCCAATATGAATTGGACCATTTGCATAAATAAGTGCAGCTGTTACTAAATGTCTTTTATATTTTGGCATTTATTTTTTTCTCATCATTTCAAAAAAATCCCACATTTCTGGAGTTACTAATTCTAAATTATTAAACTGACCAGCTCCTTTTAACCATTCTCCACCATCAATAGTTATAACTTCACCATTTATATAAGATGAAAAATCAGACACCAAATAAGCAGCTAAATTAGAAAGTTCATGATGCTCACCTACCCTTCCAACTGGTACTTTTTTTGCGGGATCAAATTTTTCTTTAAGATCTCCTGGTAATAATCTATCCCATGCTCCTTTAGTTGGAAAAGGACCAGGAGCAATAGCATTTAATCTAATGTTATATTTCGCCCATTCAACAGCAAGAGACCTAGTCATTGATAAAACACCAGCTTTTGCACAGGCAGAAGGAACAACATAACCAGATCCAGTCCATGCATAAGTTGTAACAATATTTAAAACATTAGCATCAATCTTTTCTTTAATCCATTTTTTTCCAAGAGTTAATGTGAAATTTATTGTACCCTTTAAAACTATATCTATTATTGCATCAAATGCTCTAGTTGAAAGTCTTTCTGTTGGGCTAATAAAATTTCCTGCAGCATTATTAACAAGACAATCAACTTTACCAAACTCATCAAAAGATTTTTCAATAACATTATTTACTTCATCTATATTTCTAACATCACATGCTACTGGAAAAATTTTTCCTTTTTTCGAACTACTTATTTCTTTTGCAACTTTAGTGAGTAAATTTTCTCTTCTACTTGTGATTATTATATCAGCACCTAACTCATAAAAATATTCAACCATAGACCTACCAAGTCCTGAACCACCTCCTGTAACTAATATTGATTTATTTTTTAAACTATTCTCCTTAAGCATTTTTTTCATAAGTGTATATTAAATTGATGAAACATCCATATCTCTATTAATTTTCTTAACAAGTCCTTGTAAAACTCTTCCAGGACCACATTCAATAAATGATTTATAATTATTAGCTATTAATTTATTAATAATCTGTGTCCATAAAACAGGAGAAGTTAATTGATTTATAAGATTTTTTTTTATTTTTTCAATATCTATATGTGGATTTGCATCAAAATTTTGATATATAGGCTTATCTGGTTTATTAAATTTTAAGCTCTTAATAGCATCTTCTAACTCTTTTTTTGCCGATTCCATATAAGATGAATGAAATGCACCTCCAACAGGCAATAAAATTGTTTTTCCTCCAATTTCTTTTATAGATTCACATGCTTTATCAATTGAGTTTTTAGATCCTGAAATTACAATTTGACCAGGACAATTATAATTTGCAGGTACGACATTAGGAATATTATCACATACACTATTAACACATTCATCATCTAATCCTAAAATTGCTGCCATAGTAGTTTCATTATTTTTACATGCTTTCTGCATAGCTCTTGCTCTTATAAGTACTAATTTTAGTGTATCTTCAAAAGTTAAACTTCCAGAACACGATAAAGCTGAAAATTCACCTAATGAATGTCCAGCGTATGCATCTGCATTTATACTATTAATATTAAATAATATTGTAGAATGAATAAAAATTGCTGGTTGAGTTATATCTGTTTTTTTTAAATCTTCTTGAGAACCATTAAACATTACATCTGTGATATCAAAACCTAAAATAGAATTAGATAGTTTAAACAATTTTTTTGCCAGATCACTAGACTCATAAAAATCTTTTCCCATTCCTGCATATTGTGACCCTTGACCTGGAAATAAAATTACTTTCATAACGTCGATTTATATCAAAAATACTTAAATATGTTAACCATTAATGAATCGATCTAGTATTTCTTTTTGTGGAATATAACACGAATCAGATTTTCCAAACCAACGATATCTATTTCTAGAAATAACATCATAAATCCCATCCCTTATAAAATTTGGTAAAATTTTAAATATTATAAAAATTTTAAAAAAACCTCCTAGTAAATATGCTATCTTAATTGCAGCATTAGATTTTATAATAATTTTATTATTATGATATAATATTATTGTTTTTCCTTCTAAAGATTCAACCTTATTTTCTTTAATAACTTTTTTTGAAAATGAAGAATCTAAATTAGAAAAATAAAAAATTTTCTTAGAATCAAATCTTAAAATAGAATTTACTTGACTATTACAAAGATTACAATACCCATCAAATAAAATAACACTCTTATTTATTTCAATATCTGAACCCATCCCTTTATTTGTTTTTGATCATTTTCTTTATCAAGAATATCATAAATTATATCTGCGGTATAATAATATGTTCCAGCAGCTAAATCTTTACCATCAAAATCTTTTCCGTCCCAATTAATATAAATACCATTTTCAACATCCTCCAAAGAATTGTATGAAAATAATTTAACACCTGTCCTATTAAAGACATTAAATATTACACTTTTAACAAATCTTGGACATTTATTATAATCAAAATTTGGAATTGAACCATTGGAATAAAAAGGAGTAAAAAAATCATTTTTATCATCTTCATTCGGAGTAAAAACATTTGGTAATAAATAGTAAGGACAATTATCTCTATGAACAGTATCTGATGGAATACTTTCATTACCTGACCTATCAAGAGCAGTAATAAAATAAGAACCTTTCAAATTTGTTAAGTCTTTATGTAAATAATAATTCTCAGAGACTGAAGCAATTATTTCAAAGTTATCTATCCCATTATCAGAAAAATAAACATTATAAATTTTTGAATCTAAAGAACATTCACTATCATCTAACTCCCACTCTATTCTATTTTCAAAATCTTTCAATTCACAAGATTTGTCAATAAAATAATTTTCACATATAAACTGATCTGATATTTTAAAATCAACTGGTGGACAAGGAGGAAGCAAATCATTTGTCTGAGCACATATTTTTTGAGATTTATTGAATATTTGATATCCATTCTCTAACGATTTTGGTAGTGAATCATTCTCATATGATCCAGAAGTAATTATGTAATAACAATAAAATATATTTTCATCCAATTCAATTCCTTCAAATGATCCATTATCCTTATAATTAAATCCATTTTGGATAACATTTACTGAATCAATTAAAATAAATTCTTCACTAGCATTCCCACTAACATTATTTCTATATATATAATGCATTGGAAAATCAATAGTACTATTTGACCAAGGAACATCAAAATTCCAACTTAAATCTATACTTAACTGTTTTCCTTGAAGTTCAAGTCTTACTGATGATGCTTGAGCAGAAAAATCTATAGTATTTTCATCGGAATCAAATACTTCAACTTCATAATTATATGTATTGTTAAGAGTATTTGCTAATTGATCAATAAAAAAAGTATCTAACATCATGATTGAATATTCAAACTCATTCTCTTTTCCAATAAATCCATCATATCTTCTTATTTTATACTTATATGGTTTTGGGTATATAACAGGATCCAAAGTTAATGGTGGAAACCAATTAACTTGTATATCACCATTTTCAGTAGTAGTATTCTCAATGCTTACATTATTAATAATTGGTGCATCTGCCTCTAATATTATACATACTTCTTCAGAAACATAACTAATACCACCTTCAGGAAGAGGAAATTCAGCAAGTAACCTATAACAATATTTAGACCCTGGAGCAAGTCCTTTCTCATCATTTGAATCTATAAAAGTTATTATATTTCCATCAACTTCACCAACCAATTCGTATCCTGATCCTGAAGGCATTCCAACCTCACAATTATCAGGAATAAATTCATAACTTCCAATTCTTCTCCATACCTGAATAATTGAAGCGTTTTCACATGAATATAGATCCCAATTTAATAATGCATTTCTACCAGGTAATATATCAACTAATAACCCAGTTGGAGCAGGAGGAACTATTTGTATTTGCCAAGTCATAAATTCTACTAGATTAGGACCATAATTTGGTTTATCACTGATTTTAAATTGTACATCATAAGGTCTTTGTCTTACATGATTACAATTTGTTTGCCATTCAAAAAATAATTGTGTAGGTGACTTAGTAAACGATGCAGGATTAGGATTATAAGAAGCAGGTGAAGATATAAATTCAAATGGACCACCAAATGCTTGAATCTTAACATCATTATTATCTGGATCATAACCTACAATAGTATCAATAATTAATGTTCCTGCATCTACACAAATAGGATCCATAGCTTCTAAAATAGGCCTTTCATTAGTAGCATCTTTAATAAATACTTGCATATCCCTAGTTACATGACCTAACTTATACCAAGTATCCGCAACCTTTCTCCATTCAACTACTCGAAAAGCAAAATTATATTCACCTTCTGCACCTGGTGCATCCCAAACCAAATCACCCACTATAGAATCAAGAGTAAAAGTAGGTGGTCCTAGTCCACTCTCATTTCCCTTAGCATAATCACTATAAAATTCTTCAGCATTTGGAAAACGATAATTAGTAACTTCATATTCTTTTTCTTGCATAGGAATAACAATCTCATAAGACAAACTATCTCCATCAGGATCATATGCTCCAGGATTATGAATATATCTGATACCCATAATTCCATTGTCAATAGGTGGAATTAAAAGTATTGGGGTATTATTCTGACCAAAAAATGGATCAATAAGTATTTCAGTTTCAATAAAAAAAGGAGTATCTACAGAATTTTCCATATTCAATATTCCATTATTTCTATTTTGCTCATAATAACTCACAACATACCTTCCAGGTGCTTGAAAAGTGTGGACAATTGTAAATAAATTAAGAGCCACCTGATTTTCTAGAAGAATTTTCTGACTTGTCAACGCACCATCATCTAATACTTCTAAAACATTTCCATCTCCAAAATAAAAAATTCCACCTCCAAACTCAACTTCAGAACCAGTATCAGTATATCCAATTATAGTGAATTCATAGGTTAAACTAGTTGTAGATATTCTTTTTGCAATAATTTCTCCAGCTCTTATATGAGTTGAAAAAACATCGTATTTCACTAGTAATAATACGAATAGAAAAAAGATTATTTTTTTAAACATTCTATCAAATATATTAACGATTAAAATAGGAAAAAATTATCACTTAATTTCTTTTATTAAAAGAATATAAACTGGCAAATGATCACTATATCCATCTAAAAAACTACCCCCAGCAAAACTTCTAAAAGGATAGCCTTTATATCTTCCAGATTGATTATAAAGATATTTTTTACTATATATATATGTCTTATAATATGAAAAATTCGATTTATTTTCACTAATAAGAGAACTTGAAAAAATAATCTGATCAAATAAATTCCAATTATCTCTATATGCTAATGTTCCTTTTCCTTCTCTATGTATTTTTTCCATTGGATTATACATATCAAATTTTCCAAGATTTGCCTTATCACTCTTAGTATTCAATATTTTTTTTATACTCTCATTAATGGGGTCATCGTTAAAATCACCCATAGTTATGATTTTAGCTTTTTTATTTATTGATTGTATTGAGTCAATTATTCTTCTATTTAACTCTGCAGCTTTATTCCTAAAAGGTCTTGATCTTAATTCTCCCCCTGATCTAGAAGGCCAATGATTTACAATTAAATATATTTTTTCATTTTCTAAATATCCTTCTACTACCAATTGATCCCTTGTATAATCTTGTCTATTTCTTTCTTCATCATAAATATCTAAAAATGTACTATTTGTATTTAAAGGTTTAAATAAATTTTTTTTATATATTAAAGCTACATCAATTCCTCTCTCATCTGGAGAATCATAATGAACAATACCATAGTTGCCTTTTTTTAATTTTTCTGTGTTTACAAGGTCAACTATTACATCTTTATTTTCTACTTCACATAAGCCAACTATTGTTGGCAATGCATTTGTTTCATCATAACCAATTTCAGAAATTACTTTTGATATATTTTCAACTTTCTTCCAATAAATTTTTGATGTCCAATTATCTTTTCCATAAGGAGTCCTTGAATCATCATATGTACTAGGATTATCAAGTGTATCAAACAAGTTTTCTACATTGTAAAAAGCAATTGTATGAATTTTATTTTTTTCTTGAGAAAATAAATTAAAATGAATAATTAATAAAAAAGAGATAAATAATAATATAATCTTAATATTCATTTTTTTATAATTCTAATTTTTTTAGAAATATTATTCATATTAATTTTTAATATATATAAGCCCGAAGATAAACTTGAAATATCTAATTTATTATTTAATGAATGTAAATCATCATAAAATACTTCCTCACCATTTAAAGAATAAATTCTAATAGTAATCAATTTATTATTACTTGACTCAATAATTAAATTATCAATGATAGGATTTGGGTATATTTTTATATCTTCTGCTATCAACTTTTCAATTGATAAAATAGAATTTTCTATAACATTAATTTGTACTTGAGCACTATCAGAAAGTTCTCCATCTGAAACTTCAATAAGAAGTAAAAAAGACTGATAATTATCATAATTAATATAACTACCTTCTTTTACCAAAATATGTCCTGATTGACTTATTTGAAAAATTTCTAGATCATTTCCAGATAAAATATTGTATGATAATAAATCATTATCAGGATCAAATGCATTTAATTTTCCAATAACAATTCCATTATTAGGATTTTCTGAAATTGTAAATATAGTATCTGAAACTACTGGAGAGTTATTGTTTACAACAATACTTTCATTACTAAATACAATTTTAGTAGTTACAGGTAAATGATCAGATGCATCATGTAAAGCATTTGCTATTTCTTCATTAACTACATTATTTGGCATAATATTAAGAGCCATATTATAATGGTTTCCATCATTTCCAATAACAGTGTAACTATTTTCAATTGTAAAGATCCTATTACTTCTTATTAAAGAATCCGAAAACAAAATATAATCAAATCGATCATCAAGTCCTCCATGTGCTCCTCCTCCAAATTGAGATGTTCTTGTAGATTGAGTATGAATACTTGCATATAAGGGATCATTATACTTTCCTCCTCCTAATATTAAATCATTAAATTTTCCAAAACCAGTATTTGAGTCTAAAAAAAATTCTCTATAAGCTGGCTCTTCTGTAGAATATATATTAAAATCTCCAGCAGCTATATAAAAAAACTCATTGTTCATTTGTGAAGTATAATCTTTTAATTGAGATATCTGAATTCTACGTTTTTCTTCATTACTAGAACCACTACTTGCTTTTAGATGCATATTAAAAATCACAAATTCTGTATTTGTTGTTTTATGTCTTAATCTAAATATCATAATGGGTCTAGGATCACCATCTATTTTTGAGGTTGATATAAAATCAAACTTATTTTTATTATAAAATAATGCTTGATCAATATCTGTTTCAGGGACATTTATAAAAACTGCAGCTTCATATTTATTATCTAAATTGTTTAATACATTATCTAAAAAATTATTTACTCCGCCTTCATTGCTAAATTCTTGAGTAATATATACATCAGCATTAATATAATCTGTAACTTTTTTAAAATGAATATTCCTATCAGTTTCAGCATCAAATCTTAATAAATTATATGTAGCAAATAAGATCGTATCTTGTGATTTTATCTGATTAAGTAAACAAAAGAATACATTAACAAAAAGAAATATTTTTCTCATTAAAATATATGCAAAAAATTAATTTTAAAATTCTAATTATTATAAATAAAAATAGTTAGATATTAAATTATAACTTTAATTATTTTAAATTCTTTTGCAACAAAAATATCGAGATATATCTTTGTTAAGATTAATATATTTAATGAATAAAAATAATATACTCACAGACAAACTTAGAGATGATAGATGGTGGATATCACCACTTCTTGTTCTTTTAGGTTTATTAAGTTTTATAATATATTCTACATGGGCTGCATGGCAAGGTGAATATTTTTGGTGGAGTGCTGGAAAAGAAGGATTTGGAGGTTACTTATCTCCCTTTTATTCTCCAACAGTATTTATAGACTCTACAAAACTAGGAGTTCCTCCAATAGATCATGCATTGTTAGGTTTATGGCCTAAATGGTTAAGTTGGCTTCCTGGCCAATCTCCAGCGTGGTTAATTTTAATATTTCCACTTTCTTTTAGATTTACTTGCTACTATTATAGAAAAGCCTATTATAGAGCTTTTGCATGGTCTCCCCCTGCTTGTTCAATACAACCAGTAAAAGGAATTCCTTCTAAAATAACCGGCAAACAATATAAAGGAGAAACTGGTCTTCTTATTTTTCAAAATATTCACAGATATGCAATGTATTTTGCTATAATTTTTATTTTCATTTTAAGCTATGATGCTTATATCTCATTTTTTAATAATGGAAATTTTGGAGTTGGTGTAGGAAGTATAATACTCTTAATAAATCCTATTTTACTTGGATGTTATGTCTTTGGATGCCATTCCTTAAGACATCTAGTTGGTGGAAATTTTGATTGCTATTCATGTAGCCTCTATCGAGATCAAGTTTCTCATAATAGTTGGAAAATAGTTACTATACTAAATAGAAGACATGAATTGTTTGCATGGTTAAGTCTTATATGGGTTGGGTTGGCTGACGTTTACGTAAGACTTGTATCAATGGGAATTATTAATGATTTAAACACATGGGAATTATAATATTATGTTAGATATTTCAGACATAAGAAGAATACAATTTGATGTGCTAATTATTGGTGCGGGAGGTGCTGGTTTATCAGCTGCAATTTCTGCATCTCAAAATAGTAAAATCAGAGTTGGTTTAGTTTGTAAGTCTTTACTTGGAAAGGCTCACACTGTTATGGCTGAAGGAGGGATGGCGGCAGCACTAGGAAATGTTGATAATAGAGATGATTGGAAAATTCATTTTAGGGATACTATGCGGGGTGGAAAAATGCTTAATAATTGGAAAATGGCTGAAATTCATGCAAAAAATTCTCCTAAAAGAGTTAGAGAACTAGAGCACTGGGGAGCTGTATTTGATAGAACAAAAAAAGGATTAATTAATCAAAGAAATTTTGGAGGTCACAGGTATCCAAGGCTAGCACATGTTGGAGACAGAACTGGACTTGAAATGATTAGGACATTACAAGATCATGGAATTCATCAAGGTATAGATATACAAATGGAATGTACTGCTCTTGATATACTTAAAGATAAATCAGGAAAAATTTCAGGAATAGTTTGCATGTATAGAGAAACGGGAGAATTTATAATTTTTGAAACAAAATCTCTAATTTTTGCTACTGGAGGAGCTGGAAAGGCATGGGAAATAACTTCAAATAGTTGGGAATATACTGGTGATGGATACGGAATGGCGTATGAGGCAGGAGCTGAACTATTAGATATGGAATTTAATCAATTTCACCCGACAGGAATGGTATGGCCACCATCTGTAAAAGGAATCCTTGTAACTGAAGGAGTTAGAGGAGAAGGTGGCATTTTAAAAAACAATAAAGGAGAAAGATTTATGTTTGACTACATTCCTGAAATATTCTCAAATGAAACTGCTGATACTGAAGAAGAAGCAACTAGATGGTTAAACGGTGACAAAGATGCTAGAAGACCACCTGAACTTCTTACAAGAGATGTTGTTGCTAGAGCTATAAATACTGAAGTTAAAGCTGGTAGAGGATCAAAACATGGAGGAGCGTACCTAGATATTGCCACAGAAAGAAATTCTGAAGATATTAAAAAGAAACTACCATCAATGTATCACCAATTCAAAATACTTGCTGAACTTGATATAACTAAAGAACCAATGGAAGTTGGACCAACATGCCATTATTTCATGGGAGGAATTAAAGTTGATGCTGAAACTACTA
>Ga0315327_10000565_pt1 | contig 18360 bp, 21 predicted proteins | sample M110032315metaG_FD_203460 | JGI IMG/M metagenome (GOLD analysis project Ga0315327, IMG submission 203460) | Ammonia-oxidizing marine archaeal communities from Monterey Bay, California, United States - M1 100m 32315 | ecosystem: Environmental > Aquatic > Marine > Coastal | place: USA: California... | reverse complement strand
ATTCTATCTTTGGCTAGACAACATTCTGAGACTGTTCTCCCAAACCTTCTATACCAAGCTTCATAGAATCTCCAGCCTTTAGGTAAGTCGGGGGATTCATTCCTGACCCTACGCCTGGAGGGGTTCCAGTAGAAATTATATCTCCGGGCTGAAGAGACATAAACTGACTTAGATAACTAATTGTAAAAAATACTTTGTGAATCATGGTATTCGTATTGCCATCCTGAACTCTTTGCCCATTAAGCTCAAGCCAAAGATTCAAGTTTTGAGGGTCTTCTACTTCGTCCCTTGTAACTAAATATGGACCAATTGGACCGAAAGTATCACAACTTTTTCCTTTTACCCATTGGCCTAATTTCTCCAATTGAAATTCTCTCTCACTAAGATCATTTATTACGCAGTATCCAGCAACAAAATTTTCTGCCTCTTCCTCAGAGATATATTTTGCTTCTTTTCCAATTACTACTCCCAGCTCCACCTCCCAATCAGACTTTACAGAATTTTTAGGAATAACCACTTTATCGTTAGGGCCACTTATTGCGCTAGTAGCTTTCATGAATAGGATTGGTTCTGCAGGCGGGTCCATTCCGACCTCTTTTGCATGATCAGAATAATTAAGTCCTATACACAAAAATTTTCCTGCGTCTCCTACGCACGGCGCATAATCTATATCTCCTTGAACTAAAGGCAATGAATTGAGATCCGAATTCTTTATTGTGGAGAGAGCTTCGTCTGTAATGGTTTGTCCGTTCCAATCTTGTACTAATCCTGAAGCATCTCTTGCAGAACCTGAGTCGTCTAATATTCCAGGTTTAACTTTTCCGTTTTCTCTATACCTTAGCAGTTTCATATTGTCCTCTTATATTGTTTTTTCATTTACATTAGAATACATTTTTAAGTTAAAAATTCCAAACAGAAATTAGGATTTAATATGTCGAATAAGAAAATAGTAATGATAAAAAAACCAATAGATTTTCCTGAAGAATCCAACTTTAAATTAATTATCGAAGATTCTGTTGACTTAAAGAAGGGTGAAGTCAGACTTCAAACTTTGTGGCTATCTTTGGATCCATATATGAGGGGCGCCATGAATAGAATTGGTGAGGGAGAAACAATGGTTGGAGAGCTAATTGGAAAAGTGACACAGTCCAAATCTGAAATCATTCCTGAGGGAACTATTGTTCTGAGCAAAGCCGGATGGCAAACAAGTCCTGTGGTAAATGAAAACGATATAAAAATTGTTGATTCTAGAATAAGCCCATTAAGCTTGGCTCTTGGATCAATTGGCATGCCAGGACTAACTGCATACTTTGGTCTTACAAAGATTGGAAAGCCTAAGGCAGGAGAAACAGTAGTTGTATCTGCAGGAAGTGGTGCCGTGGGTTCTGTTGTTGGGCAAATTTCAAAAAAATTAGGATGTAAAGTAGTTGGAATCGCTGGTTCAGATAAGAAAGCAGAATACATGACTAACGAATTAGGATTTGACCATGGCATAAATTATAAAAAATCGGATTGGGTTGAGAGTCTTAGTAAAAGTACCAAGGACGGAGTAGATATTTATTTTGATAATGTGGGTGGAATAATTAGCGACGAAGTAATCGATAGAATTAACGAAAAGGCCAGGGTACTTATTTGCGGGCAAATTTCTCAATACAACAATTCTGAAGTTGAGTTAGGGCCAAGAAATTTAAAGCAATTTTTATTTAAGAGAGCAAAATTGGAAGGATTTATGGTTTACACCTATGAGGATAAGTACGAAGAAGGGTTAGATTTTCTAATAAATATGTTCAACCAAGATGAACTAAGATTTAAGGAAACTGTGATTGAGGGAATAGAAAATACCCCTTCTGCCTTTTCAAAGTTATTTACTGGAGAAAACTTCGGAAAGCTAGTCATAAAAGTTACGTAGCATAATCAATCTTTGGACTTAGAAAGAAGGGCAAAGATTATCGAAATTAAATTAATTCCTAATAAAGTAAAATATGTATTTCTAAATCCGTTCATAAACGCAAAAATTTGATTGCTATCATAATAATCTGTGGAAGAAAAATCTGGATTCAAATTCAAATTTATAAAAGACAAAGTAATTACACTTGAAGCTATAGCTATTGAAGTTCCCATAGCTATTGTTCTAACAAGATTTATTAAAGCGGAAACAGAACCATACATATACTTTGGGACTAATGAAACAGCCTGGCTTCCATTAGGAGAAGCCCAAATTCCCATGCCAAGACCATGAAAAACCAATATAGATATCAATAATAAATTTGAAGAATCTTTTGACAATTGAGAAAACATAATTCCAGCCAAGAAAACTATTATTAGTCCTAATAATATAAAAGGCTTTTCTCCAAATTTATCTGACATCCTGCCACTTACGCTTGCTGTTATTGCCATTCCAACTGCGCCAGGAAAAATTAAAAGTCCGGCCTGATCTGCAGAGATTCCCTTTACCATTTGAATATAAAACGGCATAAGAAATAAAGTAGAGCTTCCTGCCAAAAATCCAAAAAGTCTAGTTCCCATTGAGAAAATAAATCTAGGGTTCTTCAATAAAATAGTGTCTAGAATCGGGGTATCCGCCTTTGATTCAACATAAATAAATAATGAAAAAAGTATAAATACTGCGAATATGCTCCCAATTATTAATAAAAGAGACATCGAGATAATACTAAAATTAATTGAAAAAAGTAAAACGCTAAATGCAATGGCTGATATCAATGACCCAGCATAATCAAAATTGCCTGAATTTTTTTTCCTAGATGCATCTACAATATTCGGATCTAAATAATAAAATCCTAAAATAAAGACTGGAACACTTAATATGAATTGAGTTAAAAAAACTGATTCCCACCCAAAATTAGAAACTAAGAATCCACCAAATATTGGTCCTGAAATAGCAGCTAACCCCACTGTGGTTGTATTTGCACCTAGCCCAGTTCCTCTTTCTTTATCTCCAAATATCATCATAACCATAGCTAATCCTGTACTCATTCTCATAGCCGCACCTATCGAAACTATGATTCTTAGAAAAAGTAAAAGAGGAAAGTTCTGAGAAAAAGAACATAATAGTGACCCAACAGCCATTATCACAACTCCAAATAAATAAAGTCTTTTTCTTCCTATTCTGTCTGACATATTGCCAGCAGGTAAGAGTATCGCAACGACTGTAATTGTAGAAACTAATGAGACCCACGCGGCTTTTGAAATATCTAATGAAAAATCTTTTGAAATTTGAGGGAGAGCCATGCCTATCATGCTCCCATCTAAAACTGCAGAAAAAAGACCAATTGCAATTGCAGAAAATGGTAGCCACTTTCCCTTAGAGGTTTTCATTCTAATTTATCAGCTAAATCCTTACAGTTATTAAGTAAATCTTGGCATAAAATTACCGAATTGCCAGCTATTACATAGGACTGATAAGAGACACGATTATTTGTTGACGTAATTATTCCTCCCTTAGAATTTGCATTTACTGCTCTACCTACAGCGGTTTCTGCGCTTTTTGCTCCAGAAGTCGTAGCTTTTGAATGATCTCCATAAAATCTAATTTCTATATCTTTTTTATTATAGAAGCCATACCAAATTTCCTTGGCATCAGGAGTTAAAAGTTTTCCTTCTTTATCTAAAGCATCTGTCATAAATGATTTTGATTTTTTCCAGCCTGCATTTACAAAACTTTCAACATCGAAATATTTATCTTCCTTTGTAATAAAAAAATAAGAAAACTCATCAGAAGAAGTGCTTGTTTTATCCTTGGAAATATCTCCTGAAGCACAACTCAAAAATATTAATGAAAGTATATAAAATAAAAATAAATTTTTACGCACAATCAACAGATTGATTAAAATTGAATTCTGACATTCCGTCCTGATTTATCTCACTCATCTTTATTCTTGTATCTTCCCATAAATCTTTCCATTTCCCTGGATCCCTAAATTCAGAAGATACTTTGTTTCTACTTCTTGCAACAAAACCTGGAAAAATTTCTCTGCCTGTGTCCTGACCAACTGGATTATATCTCAAATCAAAGCTCCATCTTATATTGTCGCTTATGTTTGATAGAGAAGCATGAACAGTTTTTTTATGCAATATAACTAAATCTCCTCTATCTAAAGGGACAGGCACTGCCCCATCTTCGTCAAACAAATGTTCTGGAATCTGAGTCAAACCTAAATTTTTATAATTTACACAATGTCTTAGCAGTCCTCCTTTATGACTTCCAGGCACAAGCTTCAGAGGCCCAGCTTCTACAGGCGCATCAAAAATAGGAAACCAAACAGTTAACATTTCTGTTTCCTGAGCTTTTTCATGAACCACTCCTTCATCCTGATGATATTGAGTAGCGCCTATAATTGGCTGCCCAATCTCATTCTTAGGAAGTAATTTTTCAGGAGGTTTTATTCTTACATGCTGAACTGGGTTTGAATATATCTCTGAACCAATAATTGATTCAACTACATCTAAAATTTCTTCACATATAAGTGCATTAAAAACAGCTTCCCCAAACCACATAGGAGTATCTTTTTGTACGCCTTGAAAAGGCAATGAAAAATCAAAATACTGTGCATGCACTTCGCCTGTTTCTTGCATTACCTTTGTAATTCTCTCACCAAAATTAAGTTTTTCATAGCTTGAAGAAAGCCTGTTTTCTTTAACTAACTCTGAACATAAATTGTCCAACACAGAATGATATTCATCTATTATTGGGTCTAATATTTTTTTAGGATCAAAAATATTCTTTAAGGGTAAAAAACCAAATTCATCAAAATAGTCTAGCTGTTTTTCAGTTAATTTAGGCATATCTAATCACACTCTCAGTTTTTAAAATATTAATTAAATATAACTTAAAATTCAAATTATAAATTACTAAAGTATGTAGTATTATAAAATTATGACTAATAGATATAAAAATAATATTGCTGAATCTGCCAATAAGCATATGTATATTGGAATGATTAATGAGTCTAGTTTAGAAATAGAAGGCGGGCCATTAATAGTAAAAAAAGCAGACGGAATTTATATTACCTCCCATGACAATGAGGAATATCTAGATGGTATAAGCGGAATGTATTTTAGAAATGTTGGTCATGGAAGAGAAGAAATAGCCAAAGCAATATATGAACAATTAACAAATGTAAGCATGAATGTTTATGCCGGCATTACTCCAGTGGCTGTTAAATTAGCAAAAAAAATTGCTGATATTACGCCAGGCAATCTTAACAAAACATTTTTTTGTCAGGGAGGATCTGAAGCAAACGAATCAAGTTTAAAAATGGCTCAAGCATATCATGTAAGAAATGGGGAAAGAGGCAGATATAAAATAATTTCTAGGAACTTTTCATATCATGGTTCCACTTATCAAACAATGTGGCTAGGTGGCCATCCTGGATTCCCAAGAACCGACTATCATCCTGCGCCAACAAACTTAATACACGTTGATCAGCCAAATTATTATAGGAGGCCTATTAAGGATCAAAGCACTGAAGAATTTGCTGAATATCTAGTTAAAGACATAGAAGACAAAATTCTATTCCATGGGCCAGATTCAATTTCTTGTTTTTTGGGAGAGCCTATTTCTCAACCACTTGGAGGTGTTGTTCCTCCGGATAACTACTGGCCAATGGTAAGAGAAATATGTGATAAATATGGAATACTATTAATATTTGATGAAGTAATTACAGGGTTTGGAAGATTAGGAGAATGGTTCGGTTCTAATATAGCTAATGTTACTCCTGATATTATGAGTTTCGCTAAAGGTGTGACAAGTGGGTATTTTCCTTTAGGAGGATCCATTTCTACAAAAAAGATATCAGATTCTTTCCTTGGTGATCCTGCGAAATCATGGTCTCACATGTATACATATTCAGCACATCCTGGAGGTGCTGCTGCAGGCTTAAAAAACCTTGAAATTGTTGAAAGAGAAAACTTAGTTGAAAATGCAAAACAGAGAGGCCAACAGCTATTTGATAATCTTTCAGAAATAAAAGATAAATATAAAATTGTTGGAGATAATAGAGGCATAGGCCTTCTCCAAGGATTAGAAATAGTAAAAAATGAAGAAACCAAAGAACATTTTGATACCTCTCTTCATTTAAATCAAATTCTTACAGAGAAATTAAAAAAGCGCGGCATCTGGATTAGAGTACCTGCATACATCCTGCCAATTGCACCTGCTCTTACTGTGACAAAAGATCAAATAGATCAAATTTGTGCTGCAGTTGATGAGTCACTTGGAGAATTAGAAAAAGAGATTTCTTAGTACAGGTAAGAATAGCTTTCTTTCAGATACTTAAAAGCTGAGTAAACTCCTATAATTGCTCCGATTAATAATACAGATAAGGAAAATTCATGAAAATAGGTCCAAATGGCTAATGTAGAATCTTTCACCAACGGTGCGCCAACTACTAAACTTATTCCACTCATTTGAATAATAGTCTTAACTTTACCTAGGCTTGAGACTTCAACCAATTTTCCTTTCTCTGAAGTAGCCATCCATTCTCTTAAAGACATTATTAATATTTCTCTCGAAATAATTACTACAGAAATAACAAATAAGGCATTAGAATCTCTATTAAATACTAAAGATATTAAGACTAGAAAAACCAGAAATTTATCAGCAATAGGATCAAGAAAAGCTCCAAATTTGGAAGGATTTTCTTGTCTTCTTGCAATTGCACCGTCTAATGCATCACTCAATGAGCCTGCGACAAATAAGATAACAGAAATTAGCGTAAAAAAATTAGAATCATAGCATATTAACCACGCTACAATTCCAGCTAAAATAAATCTTGTAGATGTAATTATTGTTGGAAGATTTCTCATGCTCATAAAATTAAGTTTAGTCTAAATTGACAGGGAGTCCTTCCAGATGACCTTTCTTATGCATTACTTTCCACTCATCCATAAAAATCTTATTCCATTTATCTGTATAAGTATTCTTTAGCATTTCTTGAAAAACTGGCCAAAAAACTATTATTCCATCTGCTCCATCTTTAAGAACTGAATGTGCCACATCTACAGATCTAACAAGTGCAGCAGTAATTTTTGGTCTCTGATTCCAATTTTTAAATGTATCCACGCAATCTTTAACTAATTTAGATGGGCTTACTCCTATCTCTTTCATCGGCTCGCAAAATGGAAGGATATGGTCTGCTCCTGCTTGAGCCACAGCTACTGCTTGATTTAATGAAAACACTGTTGTGCAAAATGTTTCTATTCCTTCTTTTTTGAGAAATGAAAAAGCATCTAATGCAATCTCGCTACAAGGGATTTTTAAAATTATCTGATCAGACATCTTCGTAAATACTTCTCCTACATCAAGAAGTTCTTGAGTTGATTCTCCGTCTATTTCAATTGCAATTTTTCTATCAGTTATTTCAAGATATTTCTTTGTAAGGTTTATCAAAGATCCATATTTTTCAGTCAATTCTCTTTGAACAACTGTATTTGTAACAATTCCTGCAACACCAGAATTCATCCAACTTTTTAGATCTTCTGGATCTCCAGCAAGCCATATATCAGGACTTCTTCCTTTGTTCATATTAATCTCCTAGTCATCTGGTTTATCCCAACCGGATCTTCCTCCACATCTCAAGCATCTTCGCACTGTAAAAATCTCCTCAATATCTCCATCTTCTACAACATAATCTAAGATTACTCTCAAAGCTTTTGATCTGTCTGCAAGCTTATATTTATCAGCTAAATAATCAAGCATGCCAATCATGTCTTCTTGTATGCTAAATAATTCTTCTTTCTTTATGCCTGCCATACAATTCACTTAATACAGTTTTATCCTACTTAAAGGTTAACTTTTAATTATTTATTAATCTACCCTGTATTTCTTAACAGCGTCTTCATTTATCTCGATCCCGAGGCCACTTTTAGTTGGCAATTGGATAAGCCCATTTATAAAGTCAAAACCTTCAATCGCCAATTCTCGCCTAAGTGTTTCATGGCATAGCTGCGGAGGCAGGTATTCGATAAATCTACAAGAAGGAGTATTAAAAGCAAAATGAGCAGTTGCACTAATTGAAATAGAAGTTTTCCAACAATGCGGCACAATTATTATATTATTCTCATCAACAATATTTGAAACTTTTTTTGCTTCTGTTAACCCTCCTACTCTTCCTATATCAGGTTGAGCAACATCAACTTTACCTCTTTCTATTAAGTCTTTAAATTCGTGTACAGTACTGAGCCATTCCCCTGCAGCAATTTTCATAGGAGCCTCCTCGTGCATTCTCGCATAATCATCAAGATTGTCGGTCCATACCGGAGTTTCTAAGAAATAAATGTTAAATTCCTTCCAATCTTTTACTGTTCGGAGGGCTTGCTCAGCAGTTTCCCATTTGTATTGAACATCTACCATAAGTTCAATGTCAGGCCCTAGAGCTTTTCTAACAGCTTCTATCACCCTGGTATGTTTATCATCATCTTCATCCATTCCGTTATGAGAATATGGTCCATTCATAGTAACTTCTGATTTCACAGCCTTGAATCCCAAATTTTTTGCTTTTTCAGCCCACTCAACTAATGAATCTCTATATTCTTCAAAACTAGTACCTAATGGTTGTAGAGAAGCATAGGGAGTTATAGTCTCATGCACCTTGCCTCCTAATAATTCAAATATGGGCTTATTCTCAAATTTTCCCTTAATGTCCCATAAAGCCATATCAATTGCCCCAATTGCATTCACTCCGGCACCTCTTCTCCCTGTCATAGCAGTGCCTACATATAATGATTTCCAGCAATTATCTATGTCTAACGGGTCCATGCCAATCAATATATCTTTCATTGACTGATCCATTGTATGGGTTCCAGGTGATTGTATTAAAGCTTTTACAACCCATGGATTTGTATCTGTTTCACCATAACCAGTGATTCCTTCATCTGTTTCTACAATTACTAGAACCGTATCTTGAGCTGAGGATGTGAGAGAGACATCAGCATTATCTGCAACTAATACATAAGTCTTTATATCTGTAATTTTCATATGTAAAATATAATATTAATAAGGATAAAATGAAAATTTTAATACCACCAAGTGAAGGAAAATCTTCAAAAAATACAACTTCTATAAAGTTTAAAGATACTAATAGTAAGTTTGAAGATGCTATAAACCACTTAATTATCAAATTAAGTGAATATAAACCTTTGGAGATCCAAAAGATATATGGAGTTACAAATGAAAAGTCTGTTAAATTACATGAACAAAATTTAAATTTATTTGAATCAGAATGTTCTCCAGCAATAGAGAGATATACAGGGGTTGTTTACAATAACTTGAATCCAGAATCTCTAGACCAGAAGGCGAATAACTTCCTAGAAGAAAATTTTTTAATTACGAGTGCACTACTTGGTTTGGTCTCTCCGAGCGACCTAATTCCTCTATACAAATTAAAAATGAATATTCTGAGATTGCATGATTACTGGAATCCATTATTTACAGAGCATCTTAGTAAAGAAGATTTAATAATCGATTTGTTGCCTGAAGTGCATAGAAAATCATACCATTCGAAAAATATTTTTAAAATAAATTTTTATTTCGAAAAAAATGGTAAATTAGTCTCTTCTGGACATAATGGAAAAGCGATTAAAGGAAGATATCTAAGATATATTGTAGAAAATCAAATAGACAATTTAGACGACTTTAAAAGTTTTAATGAAGATGGTTTTAAATGGCAGCATAATGGATTTATAAAAAAAGTTTAGTCCAAAATATTACCTCCATTAATATTAAGTGCTTGGCCTGTTATTTGATTAGCATCTTCGGAAGCAAGAAAAGCAATCGCATTCCCTATATCTCTAGGTTCTTGAGGCCTGCCTAATGGGAAATTAGATTTTATTTGATCCAAAAAAATATCGTATGGATCCATTTCAGAAAAATCTGGATTTAATGCTTTATGATTCTCGGCAATTTTTTGCCAGAAAGAAGTCCATAACCTTCCAGGGCATACTGTATTAACATTTATATTAAATCTCCCTAATTCAATTGCGAGTGCATGAGTAAATTGGATTGCTGCCGCTTTCGAAACCAAATATGGATTTAAAACATTACCTCTCCCTTTGTCTCCAACCCCTCTTGGCTTCCGACCTCCTTGAGAAGAAACTATTACTATCTTCCCGTTTTTTCTATCTATCATGTGATTTTTAACAGAATCAGTTGTATTAACTAGCCCTTTTACATTTACTCTATAGGTGATGTCCCAATCTTCGTCATTATAATTTTTTCGGTCAGAGAATCCTGAGGAGCCTATTGCTCCTGCATTAGGAACGCAAACATCAATTTTTCCAAACTCGCTTATTGTTCTTTCTACGAATTTATTAATATCATCTTTTTTAGTTACATCAACTTCACCAGTTATTATTTCTATATTTTTAGAAGAAAATTCAGTTTCTAATTTCTCTAACTCTTCTCCGTCAAGATCTGATACGGCAAGCTTGGCACCTCTCTCTGAAAATACCTCGGCAGTACCTTTCCCTATTCCTCTTGCTCCTCCAGTTATAAACACAATTTTATCTTCAAATTGATCTTTCATTATTTCTCCCAACTAATTAAAAAAATTATTTAAAGCTATCTTTCTATAATTAAATATATTCAATAAATCTTTTTTGACAAATAAATTATGTATAAGTGCACCTCCTGGAACAATATATTCAACCTTATCAGTAACCTTAGTCTTATCACCTAAACTTGAGAATGAATGAATATGGTGCCATTTAAGATAAGGACCTCTTAACTGAATATCCACAAATTTGTTAGGAGGAAGCCACTCTTTAATCAAACTTTTCCACCTGACAGGTACTCCATGTATTTTTAATCTATATTTGAAGATAGTTCCTTCTTCAACAATCACAGAAGATTGGGACAAAATATTAAAATCTAAAAAAGGCGGAGTAATCAAATTCAAATTTTTAGCTTCAGAATAAAAATTAAACACTTCATCTATAGGATATGTAATATATTGTTCAGTAGATAATTCGAATTTCCATAATCCTACCTTTTTTATATATATGTCATTATTTTCAGAATTCATTGAGTATAAAAATTTACTTACTAAAAATATCAAAAGATAAGTAAGTTTGCTATTGCTTGAATAGGAGTGATTATCTATACTCCCGTTTATGGACGTCCCTTTTAAACTAATGAATTGCAAAAATTAATGTTTGCTATTGGAGAAACATTAGCTTTATTGTCTGCATTTCTTTGGGGGAATTCAGGAGTTTTACTGAAATCTCTCCCCAATAACAAGAGAATATCTTTCATATTCTTAGAAAGTATAATTTCAGGGATTGTAATTTTGATATTAATTTCCACCCTGAATCAGTGGAAAGAATTTGCTGAATTTACTTACATTACTGTCTTTTTCGCTATACTAGCTGCTTCAATTAATCTTGCTGGTTCAGTTTTCTATATTTATACAATTAAACATGTAAAAGTCGGGATGGGATTTGTTATTATAAATAGCCTTTTCCCCTTATTTTCAATTATCGGAAGTATCTTTTTTCTTGGAGATAAATTATCTCTGCCAATTTACCTTGGAGCAGTTTTTATTCTTATAGGAATATCAATTATCGCAATTAAACGAGATCCTAGCTTTAGTTTCTTAGAAGAAGGTTCTGTGATGAAAGTAGCTATAATTTTTTGCACTTTAACACCTCTTTCATGGGCAACTGGAGCATTAATTATGGACCGGCTACTAGATAATCATGCAGTATTGCCTTTGGTATTCATAAGAGCAATAAATACTTTTATTATTTGCATAGTATTATCTGTTCTTATAAAAAAAGTTTCTTTTAAAATTCAAAGAAGTGAAAAAAGGTTGATTTTTGCCTCATTCCTAACTACTGGAGCAATGCTAGGATGGTTCACAAGTCTTAGTTTATCTGAAGCTGCGTTAGTAGTGATATTAGGCAGTAGCGCTCCTATATTTGCTTTACTTGGAGGTTGGTTGTTTCTAAAAGAAAAGATCAATTTGGCAGGTTTTGCTGGAATTGTTTCATGCTTAATTGGAGTTTTAATTGTTATTCTATAATTAGAGTAAATTAGTAATCCACTTACTCATTAGTATTCTTATAATTGATAGTGTTAATGCAGCCAAAAATACGAAGCTTGCATTACCAAATGTTACTCCTCCAAGAGTTAGTCCTAGTAAACATCCGGCAGCAGGAGCATGTTCACAATTTAATACACCCATGAATACAATAAGTAATCCTAAACTTATAGATGAATAGAGATACAAAAATACTAATGGAGCTTCAGTATCAGGGAAAATCAATCCAAATATAAAAGATGCTAAAACTGAAATTACGATCGCTATTGAGTGCCCTCCCATAACTCTACGTGTTTCAGAAGCGTAGGAGTGAGGCGCGAAGAATATAAGCGCAGCAGTCCCTGCAATCCCTGCAATTATTGCACCATCTGTAATACTGCCTTCAAATAATAAAATAAAGAATAAGGCAATAGAGGCAAAAAAAGATTGCAAAAAATATCTTTTTCTTTTTAACTTAAATCCAGGATCAATTAAATGAAATTCTTTATCAAGTTTTAATCTAATTTTCATTCTGTTTATGAATATCGTAAAGTTGGTTGATTAAATTTATAATAAGACATTATGAAAAAATTAATTATCTTACTAATCTCAATTATATTACTACTATTAATAATATATATTGGTCTATCCTTATATATTACTAATTTAGCTTATGCTGCTGAAAGAAAAACCCCCGAAGAAACTCCTCCTGACTATTCTCTGATTTATGAAAATGTATCTTTTAAGTCTTATAGTGAAGATGACATAGAATTAAAAGGTTGGTGGATACCTAGCGAAAAAGAAGATATAGCTATAGTTTGGGTTCATGGACTGGATTCAGAAAGAAGTGGAGGGGAGGGAAAATTAGAGATGATTAAGGAAATAAATAATATGGGTTATTCATTACTTACTTTTGACCTAAGAGGTCATGGGGAATCTGGAGCAGCTCCTCTTGGTCTAGGTGTTCGTGAAAAAGAAGATGTATACGGAGCAATAGAATTTCTAAGTAATGAAAAAAATATTAAAAAAGTAGGCCTGTGGGGAATAAGTTACGGGGCTGTAACTGTAATTGATGCTGGAATCAACGTACCTGATTTAGATGCAGAGATTGTAGGAATAATGGCTGACACTCCATATTTTAGTGTGCTAGAACTTTTAACTAAAGAGGTTGCAGACAGAACTCCAATACCAAAATTTATTGCAGATATATTAAAATTTGGAATTATACAAAGTGGAAAAATGTTGCAGGGCATGAACATAAATGATGTGCCAGAATCAATGGCTAATAATAATAAAATTAACTTCCCAATTTTAATTACTTCATGCAAAACTGATGAAAGAGTTCCTGAGAGCCATCCAAGCAGAGTATACTCTTTCTCTAGAGAATCTTCTGAATACTATGTTTTTGATAAATGCGAGGATCATGGTGAAGCATATGAGACAAACAAGATAAAATATATGGAGCTGTTTAAAAATTATTTTTCTAGCAAATTTTAACAAGTATTTAACAAGTATGGATAAATTTATCGTATAATTTATGTGATGAAAAAAGAACAAAAATGTGTGATATGTAGTCTTCCTCAGAAAGATCACAAAACGAATATGCATATATTTGGAGTGCAAATCGGATGCCCTTGGGATGGAGTAAAGTCTAAAAAATCAACCACCAAGAAAGCTTCAAAAAAATAATTTCATAGGTACCAAATTAAAAATATTTTCCCTATCTTTCTCAGTAAAAATCTTTAATTTTTTCACACCTTCAAGTGCGCTCTTGTATCCCTCTCTATTAGAAACGGGCGGGAAGTCGCTGCCCCACATTATATGACTAGATCCAAATGAATCAAGAGTCATTTTAATTAAATTATTACTATCGGAATTAAATGGCATATCATCATTTAATGAAGGGGGCCTATCATTTAGTTCTCCTAGTCCAGGTATTTTAATAAAAACATTCTTGAATCTAGATAAATCAAGAACTGATTCATACTTTAACAGGCCTCCAGATTTAACATCCGAGTCTTTAGAGACAGCATATGCACCTACTCCAGCCAGGTGTTCAATTATAAAATTTGTATCTCCTGCCTCTTCCACTAGTTTTTTAAATCCTAAAGAAGAAAATTGATCTAATGTTCCTGCCACACTTGCAACTAATTTTAAATCTCCAAGAAATTTACAAAATTCTATACCTGAACTTAGAAATAATTCATTATAATTTAAATATATTCTAATTCCAGAAGCCCCATTTTGTTTTATTTGCTCTGCATGAAGCAATTTATCAGCGTCCCATTCAATAATTGGGACAATACTAAATTTATCTGGATAATTTTTTAAGCAGTCAAATAAATAATTATTACCTGAGCCATAATGTTGTATAAGAACAGCTTTTTGTACATTATTTAACTTCATTTGTGCAATGATCATATCTATAGGCTCAAACCAATTTTTGCCTGCATGACAATGTGTATCTATAATCATTTACCCAACCCTTAAACAATGTATTATATGAAAATGAAAAAAATTTATTTCTTTTTAATAATAACTTTATTTTGCATATCTTGTCAGGGGAAAACTGAATTCCAAGAATTATTTAATGAAGGGCTCTATGCCGAATCATTTTTTTCTTCATTGGATTTAAAAACTGTATCTTCAAATTCATTTGAGAATGATGAATTGACAAGATTTACTCTTGTAAATCACTTGCCAATCGATAATGAAGAATTAACAAATATTCGAATGGATAACGGTATGCAAATTCAAAGATTAGTTTTATCAGAGAAAGAAGTTGAATCTATGAAAGGAAATTTTAAGGCTTTCGTCTCATCAGGAAAATTTGAATGCTATTACCTTATGGATAACCAATATCCTGAAATTGACTCATCTGAAACACATGGCATGTGCGACCAAATGTCTTCAAGCCTCGAATTATTTTTAGGAGATAATCAGATGAAGTTATTTGGAGTACATACAATCATTGATGGAGAACAATTCACAAATCATAAAGATAAAACAAAAAAATATACGAAGTATTTCAGTGTCCATATGCTAGATAAAAAACCAGATGAAGATTTAGTCTCTAATTTAACTAAAACTTTTTTTCAAGAAGAGACGCTAAATGATGTGAGGGTAGTAGGAAATAATATACTGCAGTGCAATCTTAAGGTTACCTCAATTTCTGAGCCAGATTCTAGTGGGTGCGACGAAATAGAAAATTTACTATTAGAAGGAATTAAGTAATTCGATCATTTCTTTAACCATTTCGAGATTTCAGATATAGAATTAGGGATATCTGAAAATTCTTTTAGCTGCCCTATCATAATTTCTATCATTCCTTCTACTCTTTCTCTTGAATCATAATAATTAGAAATTTTATTCTTAGAAAATCTCTTGTGGGCTGATTTATAATCCCTTGGCTCAACTCTATGATAAATATTCATCAAATCAACAACAGATCTATTTTTAACTGAAAAGAATGTCTTAGATTTCCTAAATTCTTTCCTTAATAATGGCAGAGAATATCTTCTAATTCCAAATCCAACTAAATCACAGCCTTTCAAATGTTTTGAAATCGATTCAGAATAGTTAGAAAATGATTTTTCTTTTTCTATAGTTTTGTTATTAATCCCATGTATTCTCGTAGCCTCCTTGGATATCTTTATTTCAGGATTAATAAGATTAGTTACAAAAATCTTAGTGCTATCTGGTAATATTTTTATAGTTGATATTCTTACTATTCTTGCAGATTTTAGATCTAAGCTAGTTGAAGCTAAATCTAGAAATACTATAGGATTAACCAAGTTAATAAAATCATTAAACATTATAATTCCTAAAAATGGGTATTGATAAATACAGAAAAATAATAAACATAATTAATGAATCAATATACCTTTTTGTTGTTTTTTCAATTCCATTAGTTTTCTCTCCTGAAGAATTTTTAGGATTTTATCAGCTCCCTAAAGAATTCATTTTACATTTTGGAGCTAACCTTCTATTGATATTATTACCAATTATATTTATTTTAAATCCCCATAAGTTAATTTCAAACATAATAAATAATCGCCTAATTATATTTTCAATCTTATTTATACTTTTTTCATATGCTATTTCTACTTTATTCTCTATTTCAATATTAGGAAGTTTGTGGGGTAGAGAATACGGAATGTCTGGCAATTCTTTGCAAACTTTTTTCTCTTTGTCAGTAATCTCAATAAGTATAATTATTACTAATTTTGATAAATCTCAAATAAGAAGATTATTCCTAGCTATTTTTGCTAGCTCCACAATAGTAGGTTCTATAGGATTAATGCAAAACTTTTTTCCAGATATTTTCAAAACTTTTACTTTTTATCATCAAAATAGAGTTGTAAGTACACTCGGAAATCCTATTTACCTAGGATCATATTTATTGATCAGTAATTTATTATCAATAATTTATTTCTTTGGATTTTCAGAAATCAAAATTAATAATAAATACAGCATTGCTTTATTGATAATGGCACTTTCAGTTCAAATTAGCGCTATACTGCTGACTTTAAGTAGAGGCCCTATTATCTCATTCTTTATTGGCTATATAGGTATCACTATTGCGTATTTTTATTTAAAAGATAAATCTATAAAAAACTTAATAATCTTTTTTGTAGTTCCTGTTCTAATTGGAATAGCAATATCGAATATACCTAATAATAATGAAGAAAAATATTTTGATGCATTTGTCGAAAGATCTGGAAGTATATCAAAAGAACTTGAGCTATCTATAGATGTAGAATCAGGGGTTAATATAATTTCTCCTAACTCATTTAATTATAGAGGCGAAAACTGGATAGGTGCATTTAGAATTTTAAAAGGTTGGCCAACAGTTTTAGATAATTCAAATTCTAATTACGGAAGAATGTTTGTTGGGTATGGGCCTGATACATATATCTACGTATACCCTATAACAGTCCCGATTCAAGAAAGAATTGTTATTTCTGCAAACGCACACAATATGTTTTTAAATATATTAATAGAAAATGGTGCAATTGGATTCATATCAATAATTTTCCTAATTTTGGCAATATTAAATAAATTAAGATACAAGTTCATGAATTCCGATAACTCTTTGAAGTTTATTGCTATTTCTTTTGGGGTAATTATTATATCTAGACTAATAGAGCAAACTTTAGGAGTCGCTGTCATAAATGATCTTTTATATTTTTACTTATTAGTTAGCTTAGTAGCTCTATTTACCAAACAAAAAGGCGAAAGAAAAATTAATTTAAATTTAGAATCTGCATTAGTCAGAAATGGATTCGGCATAACAATATCTATATGTATTTTATTATCAACAACATTAATAATAAAAGATTATAATTCTACTCTCTCTGGATTCTACTTCGGAAAATCAATATCTCAATTAAATAATAGTGATATAGATAATGCGGTAATCAATTTAGATAAGGCAAGAGAACTGAATGAGCGTTCTGAATATATACAAACAGAACTATTCAAACTTTCTTACAAGATTTATAAATATCAAAATCAAAGAGACTCAGAAGTCGGAGCTAAATTGCTTGCAAGAATATATTCAACGCTCTTATCTCATGAAAAACTTGAGCCTTATTCTTTTAATACTCAAAACTTTCTTACTCAAACAATATGGGAATTGCAGCTCAGAGAACCTGAAAAATTTAGAGAAGAATCAATAGGAAGATACATAAGACTTAGAAATCTCATGCCTCAATATCTGATTACTCAAGAAATTCTATCCAATGTTTTAGTAGGCGTAGGTGAAATAGAATTGGGTAAAGAAGAGGCAAAAATTGGAATAAAAATGAGTGAAATTGGAGGGTTTTTAACACCTCAAAGCTGGTGGGTATTAGGAGAGGCAGAGAAAATAAATGGCAATCAAGATGAGGCAATTAAAGCATTTGAAGAATCAATAATTGCTGGTACTTCTCAAATTGAAAAAGACGATTATCCCGAAAACCGTGCATATGCCTTTCTTGTATTGGCGCATCAATCTTTAACATTAATCTATGAATCTATGCACCACTCATCATCTGAGCCATCTCATATAGAAAAAGCTATTTTTCATCTTGAAAAAGCTCAAAAATATGCTTATAACTCTAATAATGTCCTTCTATTAGAGAGAAGATTTCAGTAAATTATTTATTTTTTTCCGATTTATCAATAAGAAGTATAGAATTTGATATTATCTTTATTTTGCCGAGGTGGCGGAATGGTAGACGCGCTGGTCTCAAACACCAGTAGGGCAACCTGTGCGAGTTCGACTCTCGCCCTCGGCACCAATGCAATAATAGATAACTAATTTATTATTATATAAAATGAA